>Ga0209541_10007570_pt1 | contig 18220 bp, 25 predicted proteins | sample RifCSPlowO2_01_FD_184027 | JGI IMG/M metagenome (GOLD analysis project Ga0209541, IMG submission 184027) | Groundwater microbial communities from Rifle, Colorado - Rifle CSP2_plank lowO2_0.1 (SPAdes) (version 2) | ecosystem: Environmental > Aquatic > Deep subsurface > Groundwater | place... | reverse complement strand
GAGAGTTCTATTGCCGTAAGCCGAGAACTCTCACAAACCCGTTTATACATCCCTTCGCCACTGGCCACCAGAGAGGATAAGAACTAGGGAAGCATTCCTATCGTCTTCCGACCTGCCACGGTCAGACGGCTCAGTTACTATCCGGCTAGTCAATCACTTGCCCATGAGAATCCCGGTTGGCTTCCGTTCATCCCATGCCCCACGATACACTGTAGGGCGATTAACTCTCACACTCAATTCCCCTATATATTTGGCGGGGCATGGAATATAACAATTCCACACCCCGCCAAATAAGCATACTACTACGCCTTACTACGCACCTGTTTCACTGCCGGTTTCGCATTCCACTTCGCAACCCACCGCGCACGTCAGCGGCTCCTGGATGTACGACGTGTTCGCTTGCTCGCGGTACGGCGTCACCTCGACGGCAACCGAGCCGGATCCCGTGCTCGTAATCATCGCGCGTACGTAGGCCCGATGGAAGACCGCCGAAATATCCAGCACGCCGCCGGGGGCCAATTGGTCCGGCCACGTCTCGTCGTGGCTCCAACTGATGCCATCCGCCGAGTCCTGAAGCAGAATGGACGCGGCCTCTTCCATATCGCCTTGCCCGACGACCCGGAAGTTGACCATGTGATAATCATTCAGTTCAAGCGGAAGCACCGTCCTGAACAATTCGCTCCACCGACCGGGGGCAAGCCCCGCCGAAAGTCTTGCACTCAAAATCATTTTCGATCTCCTGTTGGTTTGCGTTCACCAAGTCAACACGCCCCGGCAGCCCGAAGCGGTTTATTGTGTGTTATCTTTTGTTCGTCGTGTACCCTCCGCAAAGGTCTCACTCGGATTGTCTCGTGCCCGTCACTTTCACAACTCATCAACATGTACGTATCACTGAAATGCACAGCTACGTTCTTCAGCCGCGCCAACGCTTCTGTGCGTACAACCCCACGCAGCCTACCATGCTGCGTAGGAACCACCATCGGCATCATAGATCGATATTCGACCACAATCACAAAGGCGTCCATCTCATCGATGCAACGCCTATTTTGATCTGCGATTACCGCGCAATACGGACACACTCTGAATGCCATTCTTCTCCTTCACTTTCTTCACGGCTTGCTTGACTTTTGCATCGGTACTCAATTCTACCGTTTGATCGAAGGTTTTGAGCGTATCGTCGGACACATTCGCTAATGCACCACGTCCTGCTTGAACACTTGTAACTACCTTGCCGAATACATCTTGCAATGATTCCTGAATCTTCTTTGCCTTGAACGCACCCGCCGCAAGTCCAATTCCGAACAACACCATGATGACAATGGCCGCAAGCACCATGTACTTCCAGTAAACCACGATTATCATACCCGTCACGATCAACGCCGTCACGCCTGCAGCAGCAATCCCAACCTTGGGCGATACCAACAACCCCAACGCAACGCTCGCGGCAACGCCCATTACCGCAAGGCCCGCAATCGCCGCAATCGAACCCCATCCGATCTTCCCAAACCATGACTTCTTCTCCGGCGGCGCAGCCGGAGCGGGCACGGGGGCCGGATGCGTTTCCCGTTCCTGCGCCGCCGCGACCGCGCCCATCTGCAGCATCGCGCTCGCCTCCCCCTCGGTCTTTGGCGCAAGCGTGCTCACCGGCCCAATCGCGGCCTGCACTTCTGATAGCCGCCCAATCGCCGCGTCAACCTTCCCTTCCTTAATCTGCGTCTTTGCGATCTCTACATTGTGGCTGATTGCGTCCAGAAATTCGCGCTGCTTCAAGTACGCCCCGGTCTTGGCGCATCCCCCGCCTGACAGCAAAAGACTCGAATACCCCGCCAGAATCAAAGTGATACGTAACACCCACTGATTCCGACTCGAATATGATCTCATTGTGCGCTCCTGATCTAATCGTCAATGTTCCTAATGGCGTCTGGTATCGACCACACACCACAGGAATCACACCACGATCTTTTGGCCTCTCAGCCATTAAGAAACCTCTTCACGATCTTTTGGCCGTTCACCGTTACTTTCTCAATCTGCTTGCTACCCATTCAGCAGTCTCTTCGCATTCTCTTCCAGCCGGCTCTTGTGATCCTGACGCATCGCTTCCTTCTTCAGAACCACGCCGCACTTCTTGCACTTCAGTATCCAGTCGGAACCAGCGGCCCCGATCTGTTCAAACTCGTGTTGGCATTCACCATCCGAATTCCATCCCTGAATTGGCATCACCATTCTCCTTCGTGTTTCCTTCGTGTCCTTCGTGGATCGATCATCTGTTAAGCGGCGGCAACTGGCACTCGACCAACCGGCTGTCAACAACCCCGTCAAAAATCTCCAGCAAGTTCCCGCGAATCGGTACAACAATGCCCGGCTTCTCCTCAACGCCCATGCCTAGCAGTGCCAATTCATCAGGCGCAACGAGCGTGTTTTTGAGCAATACATTCGTCCACTTCGCCGGGTCAACGCCTAACTGCTTACCCAGTTCACTCAGGGTTTTGAGCATCCCGATTCTCTGCGTAGAGATCTTCGCCCGCTGCTCCTCGTCAATGTAGCTCACGGGGTTCATGTGAACCGTGAAGGCATTCTCCTCAAGCCTGGGGTCTACACCATGATAAACCAAATCAATCATGAAGAGCCGCGCCATACCAGTACAATACCCCTTCTGTAATTTCCCGACTGTCCGGGCATATCGAGCATCCTGCATCCACAGTGGGCTTTGCGCTAACAGCCCCCCCTTGGCATCACTGAATCCTAGATAGTCAGGCGGAACCCGCACCGTTCCAAAGTATCGCTTGCGCATGTACTCAATGTCTAACACCGCGCCCGGTGCGCTCGAACCCGCCAATTTCTCAATCTTGTTCCCCTCCATCCCGGCCCCCGTCGCCACATAGTAATCCTCATCCACACTCAGAGGATTCATCTCGTCCCTGATCTTGCCGCTTGCCGGATCAATCAACTGACGCCGCGTCATCTCCTGCCGCATCTGCTGAATATGCTCTTGCCGTTCCTCTGGCGACAATCCCGAACAATCAATGTTGTAAATTATACGATCAGGATAGCGTTTCAACCGATAGATCGCAACCGCATCTTCCCCCATCCGCAATCGTTTATAAGGCATGTAGCTGTCCGCATTCACGGGGTAGCCATAGCCCCGAAACTTGTGGCGTCGGCTCCCCACCTTCAAGTGCAAAATCTCCCACGGTTGATACCTAATGTCGCCCGGCTCGCAATAGTCCTGCTCACCCCATCCTTTCTCTTTGAACCCATACCCCAGCAACGCCCACAACTCACGATCCACAGACAACCGTATCTGCTCCGGTTCCAGCGGTTTCAAATAGCCCACTTCCGCCGGCTGCCCCGTCGTACTGCTATTGTTCGTCATGATCTCACTAAAGTCATTCCCAAAGCCTGCGGCCCCACGAACGAGTTCTCCAGACTCCTCTTCCGCATCAATTCTCACTAGCAAATCATCAGCAAGTTTTTGTACTTGCTCATTCTTCTGCGCTGAAATCCATATCGTCTTTTGTGTAACCGGATTACGCGCCGTAGCATCTTCAGAGTACAAATCCAATACAGCAGACGGCAAATCACCAGAATCGAGCTCGCGCATTTGACAGTACAACTGCTCAAGCGTCTTCGGAGTCGCCAACTGCCGTTCATACCAACGTGAGATCGCCCCGCCTACCCCATCGCCCATCAATTCAGTTTTCGTCTCGTCTCTAAAGTGCTGACTAGGGGTAGTATCCGCCTTCTTCCGAAAGAACGGAAGCTCACGCAACCATAGAAATACTTGCGGGATCAACCCTCGATTTGGCTGTCCAGTCGTCGCCATCTTTCTCCTATCTGCGTTCATCTGCGTAATCTGCGGATAACAACATCTTCTTCTTCATTCTACCGTTTTCACGTCTCCCCCCCGCACTATTTATGAAGCAGAATGCCGCTATGCTTCGCCGCCTGGAACACCGTCCCGGTCCATCCATCGGCCACGTCATCATGGAATGCGTCCTCGTCATCCGGCTTCCCGGTCCGTATCGGATGGTTCGGCCTCTCCTTCCCCTTCACCATGCTCGTAATCTCTGTGTAAAACGGCTTATAGAAATACATTACAACAATCCCCAACAATCCTCTCACTGCATCGTAGTGTTCCTGTTTCAAACTCAAAAACTCTACATCAATTTCCTGCCTCTTCAAAACTTGAACCGAGTGCCGCGACTGAAAACGGTCGTATGACGCAGCCCCGATATGCACGCCCCGCTCATTACGCAACCACATCAGAAACTCAACCACTGCTTGCAAATCTACCTCATCCCCTTCAGCCGCCCGGACCTCCAGCAGCCAATCCATATAGATAATCCCCCCGTACACATGGCTACACCCGATCCCCATCCGATCATTATTCAATCCGATGTCTATGTGGAAGTATCGCGCAGCGGTTGGATGCTCCGCTGGCCGAAGCCTGCCCTCAATCACCTTGAAGTAGGAATCCAGCATGTAATCCTGGAGCTTCCTCTGGCTCCGAACACCCAGGTCCGTCACGCGCTCAACCTTCCACGGATGCTTCCGCCGCCAGTCAAAACACGCAAGCAACGGCCCCTTATCCATCAAATACGTGTCGGTCCCCGCGTGCGCCACGCCCGCAAAGTCCCGCAAGCTCTGTACGATATTGATTTTGAACTGCGCAAAGTAGCTCACCGGAACTCGCAATATCGTTGAGCCTTCCGGGGCCTTTTCACCCTCTTCCATGATGAACGGCATTGACCGCAACTTCGGCACGCATACCCGGAACATATCCCCCTTCGCTAAATTCGGCCTCACTTCCCAATGCGCCTTCGACACAATCCGCGTCGTTGACTTCAGTGACGGGTCAGCCTGCACTTCCTTAATCCGATTCTCCAAAAAATCCGTAGGCGTCCGCCGCGACGACACCAAGATGCACAGCCCATACGTCTCCCCAATGAAACGCGACAAAATTCTCTGCCGTGTGTTCTCATAGATGTCACGCGCCATGTTCATATCCGCGCTATACGTCCCCTTCCGCCGAAAGAAATTCGCCTCGTCCATGAGCAGCCCGAATACATTGTCCCCCAATACATGATCCGTCAACGACCCGTAGACTATAGAAATACGTTTCCGATTGAACCGAATGATCCTATTCATCTTCATATCCCGTGGGCAATAATTCTGCCAAAACGGGGATGCGTCTACCCACGCCCGCATCCGCTCGAACCCTACGTCCTTCTTGGCAAGCGTCACATTGTAGATCGCAAAGTATATTTTGTCAGTCGGAAGTAGCCCCAAGAACTCCGATGGGTTTTTGAGACAACACAATCTACACACTTGGTACAACAGCGCAATGCACGCCGTCGTGGTTTTGAACACCCCGACCCCGCCCGTAATGATAAGCTCCGATACCCTTGAACCCGGCGCAAATACCCGTTCAAGCTCCTGCTTCCACGCCTCCGATGTGTCCTTCGTCACCCGCCCCAAGTACTGATCGCTGTCAATAAACTCCCGGATCCCAGGCGGCGTCCGTTCGTAATCAGCCGCCCATAACGCATCGAGCATCGCCGACCGCCCCGATTCTTCAACTTCCCCGCGAATTCGCGCGACAATCTCCGCCTCACTCTGACCCCCTACCCGTTCCACGCCGACCGCCTGGAATACATCAAAGGTTTCTATCATCAGAAGCCACGTCGTCCAGCACGTCCACGTCTATCTTTTCATCCTTTGTTACGTCGTTCAAAGCTACTCGCGCTGCCGCCCTGAGCGCCTCCCGACGCTTGGCCTCTACCGGCAACGCCTCTACTTCCGATGCAATGGTCTTGGCCTGAAGCTCTTCCACAAGCCCTTGAAGCGATTGCACCAAATCATCCGTCTTCCCACGTCGAACACCAAGTAGATCACACACAAATTTGAGATTCTTACGGATCGTCTCGTCTATCGCTCCCATGCAATCCAACAGCATCGGCATGGGAATTCTCGTCAATGTTTCCCCATTCAATCGCCGCACCAATTCGTCCTGCACGACCCGTCGGTGCTCGATCAGCGGCGTCATGTCCTTCAACAAGGACACCGCCTGAAACAGCACCATGAGCCGCTGCTTGGCCTCTGCACGCGCAATCCGGTCCTGAAGCTCGTCCGGCACATTCGCGCCAAGCGCGTCCTCCAATGCCGTCCCAATCTCCCCAACCAGCGACAGCATATCCTTCGGCTTGAATCGGAATGTACAAATCTTATCGTCGCCATTGCGCTCAGGATGGATCGCCTTCAGGTGCCGACCGTAGCCCTGCACGCTCCCACATACCTTCCCGCAATACGGACAGCACAATAGATTTTGAGCAGTCGCAGTCATTAGCTACCAACTGATTCGTGTTGCTTCGTATCCTCTTCATCTGCGTCCATCTGCGTAATCTGCGGATCGCTTCCTTCCGTTTCGTTCATTGCCGTTGCTTTCGATTCTCCGTTTTCACGAACCACATGGATCCGTTTATGGAACCTATCGCGCCAACGCGCATCGTGCGTCACAACAAAAATCGTCATGCCGTCTGTGGCCCCCTTTCGCTCCAGCAAGTCACAGATTCGGCACATGCCTTCCACATCCACATGCCCGAAGCACTCGTCCAGAATCAACAGATTCGTCCGCGTCCCCGCCTGCCGTTGCAACCAGTCCTGGAATGCCAGCATCAAGCAGAAGTCCACACGGCTGCGGCCCCCATCCGACAGCTTCGCGTAGCTGTCTCCCAAGGCCCGCAGATTCAACTTATTCCGGCGTCCTCCGCCTTTCAACTCCTGATCGCCTTCGATCCGCACCCCGTCCAAATCCCCCAACAGAAGCTCGCTGTAACCCGGCAGCCCTTCTATGTTCAACCACGACAAAAACCGATCAAACACGAAGCTCGGCACGCCCATCGGCCCGAACCCCACATCCGCCCAGAATCCGATGTGCTGCCGGTTGACCTGTTCGGCCTGCATTTGCGTCTTGATCTCGTCCACATGCTTATCAATCTTCTGCACTTCCGAAAGCAACGCGCTCGATTGTATTCTCAAATTCTCTTCACGCTTTTTCGCAGCGTGAATGGCAAGCCGCTTCACATCCGCCTGCGCCAAAATGTTCTCAGCCTTGGCCCATGCTACGCCTGCGTCACGACGTTTTGCCTCTACTATTTGTGTTCGACGTTCCATCTCCTTACACAGTTCCACACGGGCACGCCACACCCACCAATCCGTGTGCAACCCCGCCACTGCCCGCTCCCATTCAGCGACCGCCGCATTGTGATTCGCCCGCGCCTGCTCTACCCGCGTCTTGCCTTCCGCTTCAATCTCCATACGTTTTTGTTCATACTCTGCCATTGCTACCAGATATTCATGCTGCACGGCTGCAACCACGGCATCGCATTCTGTCTGCGCCTTCGTAACAGCCTCCGCCAATTCCCCCTTCTTCTTCAAGTGCTCGTCCAAAAGTTGCTTGATCTCTGCCTCTTCCTTCTCAACCGCAGCGGCCTGATCCGCAACCGTCTGAACCATCTCCGTCTCGTTCCGTTTCAGAGTCTCCTCATGCTTCACCCGCGCGGCCCCAAGCGATTCATCATCAAATCGCCGTTTGCATAAAGCGCACGATTCCGCCGGCGGATGGATCATCCCGCGTTCCGTCTTCAACCGTTCAACCAATGGCCTGTATTTGTCCGCGGCCGACCGCTTCACCCGCGGAGGCTCAATCCCCGTCTTATACGCATTCTTCGCAGCCGCAAGCGCACCCAAAGCCGCTTTAGACCGCCCATCGTCCCGTTTAGGCGCGACAAGGCCCGCAAGCAGCCTGCTTGTCGTCTCGTCCACGCCAGACGGCGCTACGGGCTTCCGCAACGCCTTCGCTGCCCCCAACGTCTCACGCGCCCTGGTATCCGCTTCTCGCACCGTCCACGGGCACGCAAGCACCGTAATCTCCTTCGCGTCCCGTTCCAACGCATCGGCCTTCGCATTCCACTCCTCTATCTGCTTTATCATCTCATCTACCGCATTAGTCAACGCTACTGCTTCACTTTCCGCGGCCAACGCCCCTTCCAGCATCGTCTCGCTTTTCGCCCGCTTCTCTCGCATCTGAATATCCAATACGCGCATGGATTCCTGCATCCCAACAATCCGTGCGTCCGACTCGCCCGCCAACGTCTTCGCCGCGTCCCGGTACAAACCGTAACGCCCGGCGTCGGTCAACCGCTCCAAAAATCCCTTGCGTTCCGCATCCGTCGAACCGCAAAACGCCAGACTGTTCGCCCCCAACACCGTCGTCTCTCTGAACAAATTGTAGTCATAACCTAAAAGCTGCTCGATGGTTTCTTGACAAATCGCCTTGGTCCCCGCAATCCGTTTCCCATCCACATCTACCATCAACCGGTTCCGGTCCCGCTGCACCACAACAGACTGCGCCCCCCGCGTCCACTCTACCCGCACGCTCGTATGGGCATTCCCAACCCACACATCCGTCTCCCCCTGGTACGTCCGGCCAAACAACCCCCACAGAAGCGCATCCGTTATCAACGTTGACTTGCCCGACAAATTCGACGCTGCCGCCGGGTTATCCCGATTCTCGCCAGACACGCACCACGCGCCCGCCTGATACTCTAATTCAGCAGCCTTGTAGCAGGCGAAGTCACGCAACTGTATCCGTGTGAATCGAATCATGCCGTCGGCCATCAAAACCTCTCCTTGAAACAAGACGTTTTCCCAGGTCTACGACGCAGTGCCACTTTCACATACGTCAATGCCTCAATCAGATTATCCAGTTGACTTAATGACAGGCATATTCTCTCTTTGCGCCTGTTTACAATAATGAAGCATTCTCCGTGCTTATTGTATTCCATGCCAATCAAAAACTTCCTATCACGCGGCGGAAACCACTGCATACAAACCCATTCGGTTTCGCCATATTCACCTCTCTGCCTCTGAGTACGCTTCGATGGTCGAATACGATTTCCTATCATTGTGTCACGCCTTTATTGGAACAAGCATCGCAATCATCTTCGCGGACGAACCGCAAACACCCGATTGCGGTAGGAGTGGACGCGGGAGCCCCAGGACTCGTAGCCGCCGTAGAAGTAGAAGAACCCGGCAAACGAGGAATCACACGGCTCCCCCCATACCCACCAGCCAGTCGTCACGAATACCGGGTCCATATTACGAGTCCCGACGCCCGGTTGGTAGAGCGTCCGCAATTCAGCCACGGCCGGCATTCGCCAACCACCACCAGACACGTCACCAAGCGACGCGACCCACGCCTCGGCAGCCGCGTAGTCCGTATCACGGTCCGGGCCGACCAACCACTCCAGGCCAGTCTCCGAATCACGGATCACCCCCGTCGAAGCGTCCCGCGTGAAACGCACGCCTTCCTTCTTCTCTGTGCTCTCTGCGCCTCTGTGATGCGCTTCTTCTTTCGCGTCTTCCAGCGTCATCACCGCCTCAAACTCATACTCGCCGATCTTCATGGACTCCTCCTATCCGCGTTAATCTGCGTAATCCGCGGCTACTTCTATTCCGTTTTCTTGCTCTTCCGTTTCCGAGATGTCTTCCCCTTCTTGACCGCCTCTTCGTATGAGCCATCCGGCATCTTCAGAACCGTCTCCAAATCTCTCCCAAGCCGGTCCAACGTGTCCATTGCCACGTCCAGTTCTGCCAGAGCCTTCGCCTCCGCATCACTCTTGGGGCCGATTACGGCATCCAGGTCGGCTTTAATCTCCTGCATCTTCCCAACGGTCGTCCCGATCTGTGCAAGCATATCCGTCTGCTGGTTTTTGTCCATTGCATCCTCTTTCAGTGAGATTACCACCACGCCTATATTATACCACATTCACGACAGCGCGTCACGTCTTTTCCGCTGCGGCAACTGCGTTTTGCGCACGCGCAGCCGCAGATGATGCCACGTCCGACAACTTCCATCGCAAGATAAACCGGATCGCTTCCGACCGCGCAAACTTGCTCACCCCGTACCGAGCGGCCAACGCAACCACAGCCGCATCGATCACCTGGATGCTCTCTTCGTCCAGAATGATCGTGCTAGTATGCTTCGGCGCTTCGTCCGCAGCGTCATCAATTGGACACTGCCCGGCATCCACGCCTGCCAGCAAAATACACCGCCGCACCAATTCGCTTTTTGACAGGCTCAGGGCGTTCCCCACGGCCTGAAGCCGGTCGGCAAGATCAGCGTCAATCAGTAAGCAACACTGCAGTTTCCTCATCGTCGCTCTTACTCCTCTCACGCTGGAATGGAATCCGGCATGGCCCTCGCCTTCGCCTCCCGTGTCGCCAGTGCCCGAATCATCCATCCTCTCTGATCGTAGGCTCTCTCGATTGCCTTTGCAAGCCCTAGCCTGCGCTTGGCATCCAAAATCGCCGACACCACGTTTTGATACTTCTCGTTCCGAATAATCCACATTTCCACTTTTTCGTTCGTCGGCCTATCCACTTGCGCCAAGTCCGTTCGCGCCACAGGATCGAGCTCGGCCTTCACCCGCGTCCGTTCCGATTCCAGACGATCAACCAACGCCTCAAGCTCAGACAACCGCACCAGCCAGTACGCATACTTCCCGGCTTGTTCCTGAATCTCCTCGTCCAAGTTCGCCCGATCAATCTTGAGCCGTTCAAGGAATCCGGGCGGCAATGGGAGATCCCCCAGGCCCAACATCTCCCGGACCCGCGCTTCACCGTCATGCCGTTTTGGTTCTGACGACATCAACTTAACCTTTCTTTTCTTGATTACGTAAACGGTTGAGGCAACCGCGCCCACGCTACTGATTCACTGATAGGAATATCAGCATGTGCATCGTTTTCTGGAACAAGCAATGGTCTCCATACAAGCATCGCCTGCCCATCGTATACCGTTGCAACTATTTTCGCGACCACATATCTCCCGTCTTTCATACACACCAATACGCGCATACCATCATCGGGTATAGCATCCGTTACAAAACGAAACAGAATTATAAAACTTGCTATTCTATCCATCACTCTTGTCCTTTCGATTTCTTCTCTAGCTTCTGCCAGCGACACTCAACCATGTCTGGCAGTCTTGCCCACGCAACAGATCGTTCCATCGGAAATGTAATCCGTATATCCAGCAGTGGAACATGCGACATCAGCCATACACGTTGTTCTCCGTCTTTTGTTTCTGTTGCCAATTCCGCCAATTCATATCGTCCATAATCAAAATAAACAAGCACTCTCTCCCCTTCGGGCGGCAACTCGTCCTTAATAGACCTGAAGCACAACGGTCTTACTTCAACACTCTCTATGTCAAGCTCTATTCCTTCTATCAACACTTTCATTTCGATCCTCTCCCAAACTCCACCATCTTTTGTACCAGCACCGCCAAAGCCTCACAATCCCGTTTCCACGCACACTCTCCGCATCGGCTGTCCGTAGCCCCGTGTTGTCCGTAACACCGGGGTCGCCATTCAATCGACACCTTCATCACGGGCGGTTCGCTATGGCCCGGCAACGCCGCTTCATGCTTCGGCTCGGCCTTGCTTGCCGTCTCTGGCCGCGCCGAAGCCTGCTGCGCTTGCATAGGCGGCTGGTTTTGCGCAGGGGCCTGTCCTTGCCCCTGTTGCCCTGTACGGCCCTCCCAGACCTTCTTCTGAAGCTCGTAGCCCATGATGAGATACAACCTGGAAAGATCATAGACCTTATCGAGTAACTCCGGCTTCCCCATCGGCCGCGACTCTTTCGAGATTTTCACAACCCACTGATCCGCCCGCTTCGCCGCAACCAACTTGATCGGATAGCCCTTCTCCGTGTCTTCAATCGCGCCCCACTGTGGATCGTCCAAATATCCCTTGATCTTAGTCCAGATTTCCTGCGGCACCGACAAAAGATGAACGCCTGACGCCGGGTCAAGCGGCAGCATCACGTTCGCGCAATACTTCGTACTCGGCTCAAACTGCCAACGCGCCTTATCCGGCATTTTGGCGATCTGTTCGCAGATAAAGCATGGTTCCTTGAACATCTCCCGCAAGCACGGGATAATCCGATTCTTCTTGGGGCCACACCGGAAGTGAAGCGCCCACATCGCATAGAACTTTTTCCCCTTGATCGGCAGGAACCGAACCACAAGTTCCTTCCCCTGCTCCGGGATGAGCAGCTTCACCATGCCTTGCGGATACGGTTCGTTTCGTGGAACGGCCATTGCGCCTTCTCCTCTTTCGTTCTCCGTGCTCTCTGTGTCTCTGTGGTTATTCTTCTCCGTACGTACCGTACTCCGGTTCATCAAACGGCAACTTCCGGTATCGGCCCACGTCCCATACCTTCTTAACGTGGTAATAGAACCACGATCCCAAGCTCTCGTCACCCTCGCTAATCTCCATCATCTTCGCAAAAATCCAGTGCGGCACATCGTCATACTCATAAAGGCTTTCGCCATGAAACTGGACCTGGAGTTTCCCATCCCCTTCCGGCTCGCCTTCGTCATTCGGCGACCAGCCGACGGAAACCAAGTTACTACTTCTAACTCGGAAATGCTTCATCGCCAATCTCCACAAGAACTCAATGCTCAAATTATCCGCATCATCTTCGCGCACGCACCCATCAAAACGGAATATCGCTATCCGTCACGTCCTGCTGCTCCGCGCCATCCTGCGTCTGCGGCTCTTCCGCCGCCCGGTCCGGCATGTCGTCCGTGGTCTGCGCCACAGGCTTGCCGCCATGCCCGGCCCCGCCGCCTAGCATCTGGAAGCTATCCACCACGATCTCGACCGTGTTGCGCTTCTGACCATTCTGTTCCCATGTCCGCTGCTTCAACTTCCCTTGGATCAGAATAGCTTGTCCCTTCTTCACCATCTGTGCCATCAGTGTCGCCGTTTTCCCCCAAGCAACACAGTTGAAAAACGACGTGTCTTTCTTCTTGGCATCGCCCGATCCGTAGAACTGATTCACGGCGATACTAAAGTTCGCAAATTCCTTCCCGACCTGCGTGTAACGAAGCTCTACGTCCTTCGTCACATGCCCAACCTGAACTACCAAGTTGTAATTAGGCATCGCAATCGTCGCCTCCCAAAAGAACATGCGCATGTTCCGTACCCGCAATGATGTCGGCCACTTCATGCGCATCACGCGCAATGTCGGCGACTACACCGCGTTTGTTCACGTCCACCCACGTCTCCGCATCGCAGCCGTCCGGGATGCCAACGTCCGCTTCGCCGTCTTCCCAGACGACCCGCGCGTAGCGGAACCTGACTTTCACTTGCCTTTGCATCTTCGGGATCTCCGTTGTTTTGACCGTTGCACTTCTGCAACCAATTCCCAACGTTCCGCAACCAATCGCTCCAACAAAAACTCCACCTCATGAACCATCATCACCGCATGGGAACAGTTCCCAAATGCTTCGGCCACGTCGCCGATCACACATCGGTAACGCGGGTAACGATCCACTCTCGTATGGTGCTGCAACATCTCCAAGATCGGATTGTCGCCCCGAAAATACAAGGCGCTCCGCCACGAACAAAACACAACGGCCTTTACCCGATCCCCGTCCCGCGCGAATACATACTCAGAACCTCGCCTGCACCTGGATCGAGCAGTACCCGAACTGATCGCGACCCGTCCACGCAACGCCGCCGTCTCCGAATGACGGCCCGACGCCACACAGGATTTCGTCGTATCCGTCGTCGTCGTCATCGTCGTTCGCCTCCAACAGATTGCGAATCGCCTGCTGGCGTCTCGCTTCGACCACACACACCTCGCGTCGAATCAATTCCAGACGTTCCTGCTTGCTCATCGCCCAATCCTCCCTTGGAACGATCTATTGCGACATTAGCGGCCTGCACTAAACGGCCCTTGTCCAAGCAATCCGGCGCACACCGCGCCACATATTCTCTCAAAAGATCATCGTCATTGATCGTCTCGGCCCGCGCCGCCGCGAGGCGCGTCACTTGGTTGTCCATGCGCTTAGTCTCAAATGTCACACCCGCCCCACCCTTTGCCAAAAGAGCCTTCCGAACGCCCCCTTGGTTCTCCTTTGGACAGCCTCTTACCCTAACATAATTAGCAGGGTCAATAAGATGCGGTTGGCACTTTTCATCAGTCAAATCCAGAGTCACAAATTTCGGCGACTTGCAATTCGGGACAAATTCTACCGCATCCGAATCCGTGTCCCATACGGTCAGTCCAACCTCATTCCCCTCTTCGCCAAAGTTGTGCTGCAGCAATGACCCGATGTACCAATACTCCCCATCCTGCCCGATCTTCTGACGCTTGTGGTAATGGCCCAAGAAGGCCCTTTGGAAGCCCGCACGCCGTAAATCCGTCACCGTAAGACCCCTACCACTCTCATACTCACCCGGCCCAAGGACGGCCCCCGCCATTTCCAAATGCCCCACCAGTACGCTACCGCCTGTCGGCAGCCCCGGACAATACCAGGGGGCAAATTGGACTATACCAACGCATAGATGCTTATAAATCACATCTCTGACATACGGCTTCAAGTGCCAGAGAAGTGAATGTTCCGTCTCCGACACGGCATCGTGGTTCCCGACCAGAAGCACCACGGGAACCATCTTACTCACCATACTGAAGCACCGTTCCGTCTCCTGCAATACAAATTGATCGACAAAATTTTTCTCGTGGAAAACATCCCCCAAAACCCATAATTCGTTCACTTCGCGCTTCGCGGCTTCATGGCCCGCCCAATGCAACGCGTCTAGCGCGTCACGCACCCGCGATGTAATCATACCCCCGTCCATCGGCACTTGCGATGCAAAGGCGTTGTCGCCGTCCACATGAATGTCTGCAATCATGCCGATCTTCATTCACACACTCCAAAGAACCAAATACTCAAATTACCTAAGCATCCACATCATCTCCGGGAACGCGCCGCAAACACCCGGTAGTGGTTGGAGTGGTCGCGGTCGCCCCAGCTCCCGTCGCCGCGGTGGAAGGTGAAGCCCCACGCCGACGATTCATCGCGCGGCTCCCCCCATACCCACCAACCAGTCGTCCTGAACGCCGGATCAATGTTATAGCTACCGACGCCCGGTTGGTAAAGCGTCCGCAATTCAGCCACGGTAGGCATACGCCAACCACCACCAGACACGCCCGATAGAGAAGCAACCCATGCCTCGGCAGCCACATAGTCCGTGCTCTTATCGGGGCCAACAAGCCACTCAAGGTCCGTCGCGGAGTCATGGATAACGCCAGTAGAAGCGTCCTGCGTGAAACGATGCAGATTCGCGTCTTCCAGCGTCATCACCGCCTCAAACTCATACTCGCCGATCTTCATGGGTTCCTCCTATCTGTGTTCATCTGCGTAATCTGCAGATGATTCCGCCTTCTCTGTTTTCCCATCAAAACTATTGATGCCACATTGCTTCCCGTTGCCTTACAAACCGACCGGAATCCCCAGTGGCCGGGTATCCGGCTTATGCGGAGCGGAAACATTCAGTACCGCCAAACCTACACCACGTTGTCATCCTAGACCTTGTACGCCGTAGCGCGTATCCGATTCCCGCAATGGTCGGTATCGGACTTTGGACGGGCGGAGAATATCCCATACCGCCACATGGGTACAACTTCTACCGGCCTTTCTTTGTTTTGCATCCACAGCTACATTTCTTACACATGTTCGGCTCCTTTCTATTCGTGTTTATTCGTGTTCCTTCGTGGATTATTCGATTCTCCCTATATTATACCATATCGTCGTCGATTGTCAAGCCCAAATCGTAGGACCAAGCAGAAAACTTCACACGCCACAACTGTTCGTCCATCGTCAAAACGATCCGTTCCCAAAGCGTCTCCGCCAGTTCCGGGTTCCGGGCCAATGCCTCACGCAACCGCTCCGGCTCATAGAACAGTTCCGAAATGCCCATCATCTTCAAACTCGTCCCCCCATATCCATTCAACACCCCCAACATCTTCCCTACTCGCATCAAGTCTCCAATCGCATCAATCTCCCCGTCCCGGAACAATAAATCCGTCACCCGATGTTCCGTCATTCGTTTAGACCGTGCCAGAATCTTTTTTGACTCTTGAACAAATTCGATCTCCACATCAACTAGATCGTGTATCGTCCGATGATAGCTTCCCGACGTACGCCGCCCCCGCCGATTTACACAGTCCCGCAACTGGTTTGTAAACATTACAGCCGCGCCAGTCTCAACTACAGCCCGCATATTGAACAAAATTGATCGTATCTGTTGCGTCCGTTCCCGCTCATCGTCCTCTTCCCCGTCGCATAACGCCGCTACAGAATCAATCACCACCAAATCCAGGCATTCCCTATGCGCATCCGCCAATGCCTCTACCGCCTCTTGTAACGTGAAAATATCCAAACACCGACCCGGTTTTTCGACATTCAGGTTCCACGGTTCACTGTTTAGGTAAAGTGAGTTTTCTGTATGCTGTGCAATGTACGAACACAGGCACGTCTTCCCGCATCCCTCCGGCCCCACGACAGATACCACGTTCCCCTCTCGGATACCACCGCCCAATGCAATATCCAAGCTCGGAACCGTTTCAATCCATAAACCGCGTTTCATCGTTTGACCACAGCTTTCTCAGAATGGCACTCCACGCACTGCAAACACCCGGTCGCCGTAGTTGGAGTGGTCGCGGTCGTCCCAGTTCTCGCTGCCGTTGTTGAAGTTGAAGTTCCACGCCGACGATTCATCGCGCGGCTCCCCCCACACCCACCAACCAGTCGTCCTGAACGCCGGATCAATGTTATAGCTACCGACGCCCGGTTGGTAAAGCGTCCGCAATTCAGCCACGGTAGGCATCCGCCAGCCACCACCAGACACGCCCGATAGAGAAGCTACCCACTTCTCTGCCATAACGTAATCCGTATCGCGGTCCGGCCCAACCAACCACTCCAGACCAGTCTCCGAATCACGGATCACGCCAGAAGCGTCCAGCGTGAAACGAGGTACGCCTGCGTCTTCCGACTTCCGTTCAGGAACATACGACTCCTGATAATGATTCCATGCCAAAGCAATCCGCCGTCCAACACTCGGCCCCGTCCAGTGCGCAATCATCGCCAGTACCCGCCCATCCGCACGCAATACGCAGTTATACTCATCGTACTCGATCTTCCCGTTACCCGCCTGCCATTCACAACCCGAACCCACAACGTCATACGTACTTTCAAAAACATCCTTATCACAAGGATATTTGTCGCCAGCCGGTCCAATAACCAAATAGTCTCCCGGTTTACCCGCGGCACGGCCATGCCCTGTTTCAACTGAAAAACCTTCCGGAAAATTGATCTGTGTAGCATAAACAACGCACGACGTCTTCTTCTGCACTTTCAACATCCGCTTCCAATTTCCAACAACAATGGGATCTGCATTGAATGGTTCATTCTCCATCATCTATCCCTTTCAATAACTTTCACGAAACCTTCAGCCAAATCGCGCCGAATTCCTCACACAGTATCCGCATCGGCCTATCCCAGTACCATCCGCCCTTCACCCATCGCCATTCCGCGGCAACCTTGCCCCGGACAAGCGGCAACGTGATACTGGCAATCCGTTCCTGCCCAATCCGACCCGTCCCCTCTCGGAAGTCCCATCGAATCGCGCTGTCAATCGCTTCTTGCGCCGACACTCGAACCAATCGAATCGTCGCGTATCGAAGCTTCCAATCATTCTCATCCACCAGCATCGGCCTGCCACGCAGTTCCGTCAAGACCCCGTCCGACAACCACCAGACCGGAATCCCGCACCCCATCGCCTCACACACTTCCCCATAGACCCCACGGCCCATGAACCCGTCCAGCAACGTCACCACGACCCCATCCCGTCTACGCATCTCACCCGCGGACCGCGCCACGGCTTCCGACACGCTCTCCCCATCACGCCGATCCGCCAACGGATTGTAGACTTCCGCGCCGGTCAACGTCCGAATATGCTCGATCTCCGCCTGCTCTTGCGGCATGCCGAGCTTCGTAATACTGTGTGAATAGTACAACTTCATTTGCGTTTCCTCTCGCTTAACGGCTTCCACTTCCTCTGCCAACGAACCGGAATGATAATATGGATAGCCCACGGCCAAACCCGGCACACATCCTTCTTCCCAACTGCCCTGTAGACCACGAACGGCGGGTCCATCCCCTCAATGACCACATCATACGTCTCATAACTCCATTCGGCCATTGGGCTTCGCCGAAGCCGCGCTTCCACACGGCAGCCCGCGCAATTCTCCGGCGTATACGGCGGGGTGGGAAGTTCGCGCTGTGTCTTCATCCACGAACTCC
>Ga0209541_10007569_pt1 | contig 18222 bp, 14 predicted proteins | sample RifCSPlowO2_01_FD_184027 | JGI IMG/M metagenome (GOLD analysis project Ga0209541, IMG submission 184027) | Groundwater microbial communities from Rifle, Colorado - Rifle CSP2_plank lowO2_0.1 (SPAdes) (version 2) | ecosystem: Environmental > Aquatic > Deep subsurface > Groundwater | place... | reverse complement strand
TCTACAAACACGACTCTTTTTGGTATAGTATGGACACTTACAAAGAGGTTGAAGATCTCAAAAAAATGTGGAAAGAAAAAAACCCTCCTTGGAAGATATGGAAATGAAATCATTTAAAAATCAAACCATTCTCGTTACCGGCGGCACCGGGTTTGTGGGTTCACATTTGGTCGAAAGGCTTTTAAAAGAAAAAGCCAATGTAATCACAACGTATAAAGCGCTTGATCCGAAGTCATATTTTTTCACCCGAAAATTACAAAAAAAAACTACTCTTGCTCATGTTGACATCGTTGATTTCGAACGTGTTTTTGATCTAATCACCAAATATGAAGTAGATTTTATCTTTCATCTTGCGGCGCAACCCTTAGTTGATGCAGCCTATTACAACCCGCGCCGAACAATGGACTCAAATATCCGTGGAACAGTCAATATTCTTGAATCCGCGCGTTTATACCCACGAGTAAAAGGAGTAATTTTTGCCTCATCCGATAAAGCATATGGCAAACTTACCAAGGAAAAATATCTTGAGTCTGATCCCCTGCGCGGTGATCACCCATATGAAGTGTCTAAGTCTGCCGCAGACCTTATCGCCTACTCTTATTACAAAACATATGGTGTGCCTGTCGTCATCACAAGGTTTGGCAATATATATGGTGAAGGTGATACAAACTATTCGCGCATAATTCCTGGAATTATGAAAGCGATCATAAATGATGAAGTGTTGTCGATAAGAAGTGACGGTAAGTATGTACGCGATTATCTTTATGTTAAAGATGTGGCGGAGGGATATTTGATGATTGCAAAAAAAATTGAGTCTATCGTGGGTCAAGCATTCAATTTTGGTTCTAAAGAGACAATATCCGTTCTTGCACTAATTAAAATCGTTGAGAAGGCAGTAAAAAGAAAGTTAAAATACAAAATTTTAAACAATGCCCAAAACGAGATTCCATACCAATCTCTCGACTACTCAAAAATTAAGAAAAAAATTGGTTGGGAACCAAAAAAATCGCTCAAAAAAACATCAAAGTCGATACTTGCTTGGTATAAGAAGGTCATTTAATCATGTTTATTTTTGCAGCTTCACCATTTCCCTTTTTTTTTTCATTTTTTTTTAATGCATTATCAACTTCTTTATTTGGCTCAATACCCCGTTCATAAATACTTTGTTTTAATGACTCATTAAAAGCATACGGACTGTCAATCATATCTATAAAAATTGGCTGATTTTTTTTGACAGGTTTGAGAAGAATTTCTCCTGCCATTAATTCTCTGCAGGATAGTTGACCTTTGAGAAGGGGGACGGCAAGATAAATATCCTTGTCAGAGATAACATGTCCTTCAGGTAGTTTATTTTTCGCATAGACTCCACGGATGAGTTGATCTAAATATGTAATTTCTTTTTTTGGTGGTGTACGTTTTATATAATCCGCCCCGCCGCTCATTGCGCGAGCTTTATTAAAAGTTTTAAACCATATGTCAATTTGATGAGGCAAAGAACAGTAAGGTGAAACAGGAATTCCATCTTTTTCGATATCGATATGTCTTTCCCAAGTTCTTGCCCCTTTCGCATAAGATATAAGCATAGAAGATGTCCAGTCAGTATACTCGTGCGTTGAAAATCCAATAACATGGTCAGGATATCTTTTTTTAAGAAAATCAATTTGGTTTAACTCAAGTTCGCTATCTTCTGAAGGGTATATCGATACACAGTGATTTATCGCAAGAGGTATATTGCGGTTCTCAAAAAAAGTCACCAAGTCATCCATATCTTTAAGCGAAGATCCCCCAGTTGAGACTATAACGGGTTTTTTGGTTGCAGCAATTTTTTCAATTAGAATCCAGTCGTTTATATCTGAGCTTGCAATTTTTATGATTGGTAGATCAAGTTTTACACATAAATCAACTGATTTTTCGTCAAATGGAGTTGCAGTTGAGATACACCCATTTTTTCGTACAGCTTTTACCAAAGTTGCATACTCTTCCTCAAGTAAGACAGTCGCGAGAGTTTTGTTGATATAGCGAATGTCGTTTCGATTTCGATATTCTTTGTGAATAAAAGTTTCAACATCACGAAGTTGCAGTTTTATAGCAGCCCGAACATTATTAAAACGGACAATTTTTGAAAAGTCGCTTATTATCTTTAATCCCCTGTTTACGTCACCCCAGTGATTATTTGCAAGTTCGAGTACAAATAAATCTTCAAAAATTTGGTTATTAACCATATTCTTTATCTTATAACTATCAGTATACTACAGCGTTGACGATTCTATGTCAAATTATAAGTCAATTATTGTATTTTGAGTTCATTCTGCTATGATAAAATAGTTGATTTCTTTCAGTAATATTAAATAGTAAAAGATTAAAATCATTGATGAGTAAAACTAAATTGTCCGACTATATAGTCGAGTTTTTCGAGAAAAAGGGCTTCAAGACAGTATTTTTAATATCTGGAGGAGGCTGCATACACTTAATCGACTCGGTTGGAAAATCAAAAAAACTCAGATACATTTGCAATCATCACGAACAGGCTTGTGCTATTGCCGCTGAAGCCTATGCACGCGTTACGGGCAAACCTGGATTGTGTATCGTAACTACTGGCCCCGGTGGAACAAATACAATAACTGGCGTACTTGGAGCTTGGCTTGACTCAGTACCGATGATCGTTATTTCAGGCCAAGTCAAGCGTGAAACGATGGGAGCTGGTCGTGGATTAAGGCATCTTGGCGATCAAGAAATAAATATCATAGATATTGTCAGACCGATCACAAAATACGCTGTCGTTGTCATGGAGCCACTGGATATTGATTATCATTTAGAAAAAGCATTATTTTTAGCTGCTTCCGGACGTCCTGGCCCAGTATGGCTTGATATTCCTCTTGACGTTCAGGGAGCATTTATTAACAAAAATGAATTAAAAAAATTTGTTAATAAGAAAAGTATTGGTTTTAATAATGATGAATTAAAGAAAGACGTCAAATTGGTTTTGAATAAAATTGTTGAGGCGGGAAAGCCAGTTTTGTTAGTGGGTAATGGCGTTCGCCTTGGACAGGCAGTTGACGATTTACAAAAGTTGATCTCACTTCTTAAAATACCTACTTTGACAGGATTTGCAGGGTTTGATATTGTGTCTTCTGAAAACCCGTATTTTGCCGGTAGGCCAGGCACTATTGGTCAAAGAAGTGCTAATTTCACGCTTCAAAACTCTGATCTTCTACTAATAATCGGTTCAAGATTAAATATTCGCATGGTTGGTTACAATTATCAGACAGTTGCGCGCGGCGCATATAAAATAATGGTTGATATTGATAAACAAGAGATGAATAAAAAAACTATCAAGATTGATTTGAAGCTTAACTATGATGCAAAAGAATTTATTCAAGAAATGATAAAACAGTTAAGAGAACTGCATTTACAGACAAAAAAAGTTGCTTGGTTGCAAACCGTAAATAAATGGAAACAACAATATCCTTCTGTGCCAAAAGAATACTGGAATGATACTAAATATGTAAATCCTTACTGTTTTATTGAAACGCTATCAAAATTTATAAAATCCGATGATATCTTAGCTTTATCTGACGCTACTGCATCGATATGCACCTACCAGGCATTGAAGTTTCCTTATGGTACACGAGTTCTAACAAATTCAGGCTGTGCGCCCATGGGCTACGGATTACCAGCTGCAATTGGAGCTTGTTTTGCAAATGATAAGAAAAATACTATTTGTATAGAAGGAGACGGAAGTATTCAATTAAATATTCAGGAACTTCAAACATTGGTTCATCATGTCCTGCCAATAAAAATATTTCTTTATAATAATCGCGGCTATGTATCGATTAGACTTACTCAAAAAAATCTCTTTAAAGGCCATTATGTTGCTTCTAGCTCAGAATCGGGAGTTTCATATCCAAACATGATAAAAATTGCAAAAGCCTATGGTATTCATACTGAAAAAATTAGCAACAATAATCAGATTGCACGAAAGATTAAAAAAGTATTGTCATATAAGGGGCCTGTTTTATGTGAAATTAACGTTTCCCCAAATCAGGAATTTTTACCAAAAGCTGCATCAAGACGGCTTCCTGATGGATCATTTGTTTCAAGGCCGCTTGAAGACATGTACCCCTTTTTAAGTAAGGAAGAACTTAAGAAAAATATGTTTATTCCACTTATTGACGATTTATGAGAAAAACAGTATTAATACTTGGTTCATCTGGATTTATTGGTAAAAATTTAGCTGAACAATTAAACAAAAAATATAAACTTCTTACTCCAAGTCACAAGGAATTAGATTTGCTAAAAGAAGAAGCTGCGTTTCGATATTTTAAAAGTCATAAAATTGATACCGTAATTTATAGTGCCTTAGTAGGAGGTAGTCGGATAGAAGAGTATGAAGAAAGAGAATTGAAAACTAATCTTAAGATGTTTTTCAATGTAATAAAAAGTAACCAATATTATAGAAAGCTCATTAATTTTGGTTCGGGTGCGGAATACGATAAAACTCGATCAATTGAAAAAGTCAAGGAAACAAATTTCGGAGAAAGAATACCAACTGATGACTACGGTTTATTTAAATATACATGTTCAAAGATACTGGAACATTATGACAAACCGGCAGTAAATTTGAGAATATTCGGAATGTTTGGGAAATATGAAGATCATAGATATCGTTTTATTTCGTATGCAATTCTTAGGAATTTAAAAAATCTTCCCATCACAATGAAACAAAATGTGTATTTCGATTATATGTTTATAGATGATTTTGTCAGAATCGTAGATTATTTTATCAATAATGATTCTAAAGAAAAAGTTTTTAACATTGGTACGGGCAAGAAAATTGATCTTGTTACAATTGCAAAAAAAATTAATCGTGTTGCAGATAAAAAAACAAAAATAATTATTGCTAAGCCTAAATTAAAAAATGAATATACATGTAATAATAAAAAACTAATGAGAGAACTAGGTCAATTTACTTTTATGGATTTTGATACATCTTTGAAAAAATTATACTTTTGGTATAAAAAAAATCTTGATTTTTATTGATTAATAATTTTATTTTTTTATGAAAAAACGCTCGTGTCCGCTTTGTGAAAATCATACAGTACAAATACTTTATATTCAAAAATACTCACAAGAGCTAAATCATGCCATAGCATGTTGTAAAAAATGTGGATTTGTTTACGTAAATAACACCCGATCTCAAAATTTTTACAACAAGTATTATGCCGAAATGTCAAAGTATGAAGATACGAGAGACTCTGAACTTCATGAGGAATCGGCTAAGGTTATTATAAATTACGCTCAAAAGTCGGATCGCATCGTCGATATAGGTTGTGCCACTGGTCATCTGTTGTATTTGTTAAAAAAAAATAATTATAAAAATTTGCTAGGTGTAGATCCTGCACCAAAATGTAAAGAGGTTGCTCAAAAAGAATACAACATAAAATTGGTAAATGCGAATATCGACTCATACAAATCAACAAAAAAATTCGATTTTATAATTTTAGCAACGGTATTAGAACATTTAGAAGAGTTACAAAAATCTATGAAAAAGATTACATCATTGTTAAATGATGAAGGAAAAGTATTTATCACTGTCCCAAATGCTGGAAATTTTTATCAAAAGTTTGAAGAGCCTTTTGGTGAATTTTCTACAGAACATATCAATTTTTTTTCAACACTACATTTACATGAATTAATGAAAGAATATTCAAGTCTTTATGTAAAGGCAGACCATGTCGCAATTTTTTCAGTCTGGCAAAAAATCAAAAATCTTAAGACCAGTATGAATTCTTATATAAAGTTATCAAAGGAAAATTTGAATGCAATTCAAAAAGTTATTAAAAAAGTGCCCAATAAAATAATTGTTTGGGGAGCTGGTTCGTTGACTCAGAGATTGCTTCAAAGTACTGACCTAGGGGAAAAGGTTACTAAATTTGTTGACAAAAATACAAATCTTATTGGTAAAAAAATAAATAATATTCCAATAATATCACCAGTTGATCTTTCATATTATAATGAGCCCATATTAATCTCTTCATTTAAATTTAAAGATGAGATTGTGCAAGAAATTAAAAAAAGAAAGCTAAAAAACAGAGTTATAACCTTTTAGTATGAAGAAAGATCTTGATGAAATATTTTCGAAACCATTTAAGTATTATATTCGTCGCTTAATTGAAAAGTTCGGTTCATTTGATCTATCAAAACCAGTTATCCTTTTTGGAGCTGGTCAGATGGCGGAGATTTATTATCGAAATTGTAAAAAAAATAATATTTCTATTGTTGGAATTTTTGATAACGACAAAGCTAAACATGGCAAAATTTTCGATAAATATTTGAAAGTGGAGTCTCCTAAAGATTTATCTATAGTTTCCCGAGATACTCAAATCATAGTAACTTCAATTTTTGATGACGAAATAATGAAGCAACTTAAAAAAATGGGATTTACTAAAGTATGGAGTCATGTTTTTGCTACAACTGTTTTTCCACAAGTTTTTTACAATCCTTATTGGTTAAATAACATTGAAAAAATAATTAAAAACAAAAAATTCGTTTTTGAAAGTTACAACCTACTTTCAGATTCGCTCTCTCGTAAAACCTTCATTGCGATTCTAAAATATCGTTTGTTTCTCGAAAAAAAAGATCTAATTAAAATATTACAATCCTTAAAAAATGAGTATTTTGATAAAAATATAATTAAAGTTACTCAAGATGAAGTTTTTATAGATGGTGGAGCATATAACTGTGATACCACTAAAAAATTTACACAAATTTCAAAAGGAAAGTTCAAAAATATAATTGGTTTTGAACCAGATACTAATTTATTTCAAAAGTCAAAGCAATATGTAGATAAATTAAATGATAAGAGGATAACCGTATATCCATACGGCTTAGGAAAAAAAAATACAAGCATGAGATTTACCAACGACGGCACACTTGGATCAAGATTAAGTGAGACAGGAACTCGTTTGGTTAAGATTGTTAATTTAGATAATTTTATAAAAATTAAGCCAACCTTTATCAAGCTAGACATTGAAGGAGCAGAGATTGATGCTCTTTATGGAGCAAAAAAAATTATTTCAAAATTCCATCCTAAAATAACCATGAGTCTTTACCATAAGACCGAAGATTTATGGAAAATTCCCTTATATTTGAAAAAATTTAGACCGGACTATCGGATTTATATCAGGCATTACAGCCCATTTTTGTACGACACTATTTGTTATGCTATTTAACTAGTTTATGATAAAGAAAAAATTGATATCTATTGGAATACCTTGTTTTAATGAGGAGAAAAATGTAGTCCAGATTTATATTGCTTTAAAAAAAATCACGCACCGATTAACTAAGTATAGCTTTGAATATATATTTGTAGATAATGGAAGTGCTGACAAAACAGCTGAAAATATCAAAAAGCTTGCCCAAAAAGATTCCTCTTTGGTAGGAGTATTTTTATCAAGAAATTTTGGACCGGAGGCGTCGCTTCAAGCAATATTAGATCATGTTTCAGGCGACGCATTTATTGGTATACCTTGTGATTTTGAAGATCCTCCTGAACTGATACCTGAATTTATAAAAAAATGGGAGCAAGGAAATAACATAGTTGCAGGAGTGTATACAAAATCCGAAGACGATATTTTCACATCACTATTACGTAAAGCCTTCTATGGAATATTTAAAAGAATTTCAAATATAGATATTCCGGTAAATGCTTCAGGAGTTGGACTTTTGGATAAAAAATCACTCCAAGCATTAAATTCGTTGCCAGAAAAATATAGATTTTATAGAGGTTTGCGAGCATGGATTGGTTTTAAAACTGCCTATATCAAGTACACGAGAAAAAAAAGAACCGTTGGAAAGAGTTCATATAGTATGTTAAGTTATTTTCGTCATGCCGAACGTGGCGTATTTGGCTTTACTTATTTATTCTTAGATATTATTATTTATTTGGGATTTATTCTAGTCTTGTTATCGTTTCTTTTTATAGGAATTTATATTATTTTTGCTCTCCTCTATAGCAATCCTATTAAAGGATCAATCACAATTTTAGTTGCGATAGTTTTTTTTGGTGGAGTACAGCTTCTTGCAATAAGTGTTATTGGCAAATACATACAAGTTATTGCCGAGGAGACAAAAAATCGACCCATGTATATTATTGAAGACACTATAAATTATGCAAAATTTAAAATTTAAATAAATAAGGATAAAGCATGTTGACTAAAAAAGAAATAATTCATTTAACTAAAATTAGTAAAGAAATAAGAAAACAAATATTAAGAATGATTGTTAAGGCAAACGCTTCGCATATTGGCCCAACTTATTCGATTGTAGAGTTATTGGTCTATTTATATGAAAAAGTTTTAAAAATTGATCCGAAAAAACCAAACGACTTACAACGAGATAGATTTGTTTTAAGTAAAGGTTGGGCGGTTTCTGGTTTATATTCAATTTTAGCTCATAAGGGTTTTTTTGATAAAAAATTATTGGATAGTTATTGTGCTGATGGTAGCAAGATGATAGGCATGACTACCTTAAATAATATTCCCGGAATTGAGACCTCAACAGGATCCATTGGTCATGGTTTACCAATCGGCGCCGGTATGGCAATGGCAATGAAGCTTAAAAAAATAAAACGGAAAGTTTATGTGATTATCGGTGACGGTGAATGTGATGAAGGTTCTATTTGGGAGACGGCCTTAATTGCTTCTCATCTTAAGCTTAATAATTTAATTGCTTTTATTGATTACAATAAATGGCAAAGCTTTGGGCGTACTAATGAGGTTTTAAATCTTGAACCTTTAAAAGTAAAATGGCAATCTTTTAATTGGCAAGTTATGGAAATAGATGGTCATAATTTTAGTGAGATTGCATTTGCAGTTCAAAAAGGCCATCTTTCAAAAGATAAACCAACAATAATAATTGCCCATACGATAAAAGGTAAAGGCTTATCTATTATTGAAGACAATAATGATTATCATTACAAAACTCCAAGAAGTATAGAGTTAGAAGTTGCAAAAAAAGAAGGATTATTATGAAGCAAGCTTTTATTGACTCCCTGACTAAATTAATGGAAAAAAATGATGATTTAGTGGTAATAACGGTTGATATGGGTTTTTCTGTTTTTGAAGGTATTCAAAAACGCTTTCCGAAGCGTTTTTTTAATACAGGAATAACCGAGCAAGCATCAATTAGTTTTGTGGCAGGTTTAGCCTTATCTGGATATAAAGTTTATTTTTATGCGCAAGCCCCCTTTATCTCTATGAGGTGCTTTGAACAAGTAAGGTTAGATATTGCCTACAATCATTTAGATGTAAAACTGATAGGAAGTAATTCCGGACTTAGTTTAAATCAATACGGTGTCAGTCATTTTGGTTTAGAAGATATAGCTATTATGATGACCTTACCGAAAATGATGATATTTAATCCGGCCGATTCAATAGAAATGGCAAAGACAATGGAAGAAGCTTATAAAATTAAGGGTCCAGTATATATTAGGATGACAAAGACAGGTAATCAAACTATTCATAAGAAAAATGTCAATATAAATAAACCGATATTAATAGAAAGAGGGAAAGACGGTTTGTTATTAGTAAGTGGAGGATTATTAGAACGGACTAAACAAATCCTTACCTCTTTAAAAAATTATAGAATTAATTTAGCCCTATATTCTTGTCCTCTGATAAAACCGATGAGCACGGATATTATTTTGCTCATGTCAAAATTCAAAAACGTTTTTACTTTAGAAGAGCATTCGGTTATTGGAGGTTTTGGAAGTTTAGTTGCAAATTTAATAACTAATAATGATCTTAAAATAAAGTTAACAAAATTTGCACTCCCAGATGAGTATTTACATGTTTCAGGCACGATAGACTATCTTCTTGATCAAAGTGGTCTGAGCTTGGATTCAATAACTAGTAAAATCAAAAAAATATTAGTTAAATAGATTTTATGGTAAATTAATTTTGTTTTTCACAATATAAGTAGGTCGTCTTTTTACTTCTTCATAAATTCTTACTAAATACTCACTGATTATTCCGAGTACAAAAAATAAAACACCGAAAAGAGAAAGAATCAGCAAGATTGTGGTGGTTGCTCCCGGAGTGACCCTTCCCCAGATTGAAAAAAGATATAAATAAAATACTCCAAGCATAAAAGATACAAGAGTTATCATAAAACCTAGAATCGAAATGAGTCTGAGTGGTATATAAGAAAATGAAAAGATGCCATTAGTGGCAACTTTTAAAACGGTCAGAAAATTAGCCTTTGATTCACCGGCAAATCTTTTTTTTCTGTCAAAGGGAATGCCGATTTGAGAAAAACCTGTCCATGCAATAAGACCACGGAGATATTTATTTCTTTCCTGCATATTGTTAATTGCTTGATAAACTTTTTTGTCAACAAGGCGGAAATCGCTGGCGTTTTCCGGAAACATATTTCCGGTTAGAATATTGATCAGCTTATAAAATAAAATGGAAAAAATATTACGGAAAAATTTACCAGTCCGTTTTTTTACTTTTCCATAGACTATCTCATAACCTTGTTCCCATTTTATTATAAAATCCGAAATCAATTCCACAGGTTCTTGTAAATCAACCATCATAATAATGAGACAGTCGCCTTTGACATGTTGCATTCCGGCTTCTATGCCGCCGTCACAACCGACGTTTTTAGCCAACTGTAGGACTTTAATCCGCGAATCTTTATGGGCGCTACGTTGTAATAATTTATATGAATTATCTATTGAGCCATTTTCAACCAAAATCAGCTCAAAATCGTAACCTTTAATTTTGTCTATAAATTTTGTAAGTTGCTTAATTAGTTCTGGAATACCAAGCTCTTCGTTATAAATTGGAATGACGATGGAGATAAGTTTTTTAGACTTCATAAGTTAAAATATATTATACAATATACGATTGATATTGATAAAATTATAAAAATGGATAAGTTTATCCCCGGTAAAACATATGTCCCAGTCTCGGGTAAGGTCTATGATCAGGAAGAAATCAATAATGCCATAGAAGCGGCACGAGACGGCTGGTGGACAGAAGGAAGGTTTGTCAAAGATTTTGAAAGCCAGTTTAAAAAATTTATGGGTGTGCGCTATGTATCGCTTGTCAATTCAGGCTCATCTGCCAATCTAATTGCGCTCTACTCACTTACTTCTAAAGTCTTTGGCAAAAAAACTCTTAAAAAAGGAGACGAGTTTATCACTGCGGCCGTTGGTTTTCCGACCACTGTAAATCCCGGAATCCAATTTGGACTGTCACCTGTATTTATCGATGTTGATCTTAAAACTTTGAATATGGATGCAAATCAGATTGAAAAATCAATATCTCCAAAAACCAAACTTATAATGATGGCCCACACACTTGGCATTCCATACGATCTTGAAAAAGTGCTTTACCTTGTAAAAAAACATGATCTTTGGCTTATCGAAGACAGTTGCGATGCATTGGGTTCTAGATATGATGGAAAACTTGTTGGGACATTTGGTCATATTGCAACTTATAGTTTTTATCCGGCCCATCAGGCCACAATGGGCGAAGGTGGCGCAATAATCACAAACAATCCCTACATTCACCGATCAATCAGGCAGTTTCGCGACTGGGGACGTGATTGTTGGTGCGATACCGGTAAAGACAATACCTGTGGAAAGCGGTTTGGTTGGAAACTTGGCGAACTTCCTGAAGGATATGATCACAAATATATTTACTCTCAAATCGGCTTCAACGTCAAACTTACCGATTTTCAAGCTGCAATCGGACTTGCTCAACTTAAAAAGGTACCGTTATTTATTGAAAAGCGAAAGAATAATTACAAAAAATTGCATGATTTTTTTAGTAGATATCCAAAATATTTTAGTCTCATTCAACTTTCGCAAAAAGAAGATCCGTGCTGGTTTGGTTTCCCGCTAATCGTTAAAAAAGAAGCTCCATTTTCTAGAAACAAACTTACGGAATATCTTGAAAAAAATCATATCGGGACGCGCAATGTGTTTGCCGGTAATCTACTTAGGCACCCTGCATATCTTTATCTTAAGAAAAAACGAGTTATTGGAAATCTAAAAAACGCCGATATTATTATGAATCAGGCATTTTGGATGGGGGTATTTCCTGGAATCGAAAATAAACAGATGAAATATATTATCCAAAAGTTACAAGAATTCCTCTCATTATATGAAATCAAAGTTTAAGTTGATTCGAGATTTATTTTTCAAGCATTCTACTAGGTATATTATTCTGATCTATTTTTTGATAAATCTTGTATTCATGCGTACACTTTGGAACCAAATATTTTTCGATCATTCAACTGTAGGGGCAGTTTACGGAGAAATATATGCTGTTGAATGGAATATGGAGAAACTGTATCAAAATATTATACAGTTTAAAAATCCTTTTACTCATTCAGAAAGCATGTTCTATCCATTTGGGACAAATTTTATCGCAACAGATTCAGGAACTGCATTATTTTTTGTTTTTTTAAGGCCATTTTTATCAACACATCAATCGTTATATATTCTTACCGCAATAGCATTGTTTCTTGCCAATGTTGGAATGTATTTGCTTCTTAGAATTTTAAGGGTAAATAAATTGACATCATTTTTGATAGGTTTAGCGTTTGGGTATATGACTTTTATACATCCTAGACTTGGCCACATAACTTACTTCTTTTTTTATCCATTCCCCTGGTTTTATTTTTGTGTTTTAACTATATATCAACACAAAAATACTTTTCATAAAATCGTGGCAGCCATAATTGCAGGATTATTATTGACACTTACGTTATATCTTAATTTATATTTCTTCGTAAGTTTATTGTTATCAATTGGTTTTTTTCTTGCATATTTTGTTATCTTCGAACGAAGATTACTATTAAAAATAGTCAAAAGCCATTATCGCTATGGATTGTTGATTTTAGTCTCATCTCTACTTTTTCTTTCTCCATGGCTTAAAGTATTTTATGAAACTTATAAATTTGAAGAACTTCCAAAGGCAGAAGGATGGGCTGGGGCAATAGAGTTTTCATCCGATTTATTTGGTTATTTCATTCCCAGTGGTTATAGTATTTTTCTTAAACCGGTGGCTGTTTGGTGGGGAATATATTTTCCTTTCACCCGGGGAATATTTGAGAATTTTTCCTATCCGGGAATGATTATCCTGGGTAGTTTTCTGATACTTGTTCCACTCTGGTACTTTAAAAAAATTTCATCTCGATTGAAGAAACGAATTTCACCTTTTTTTTGGGCAAGTTTTGGATTCTGGATATTAACGCTTGGACCATTTTTGCATGTATTAGGGAAATGGGGAATAACTGTTGATGATGGTATACGTATTGTTGCTCCACTTCCTTACATACTTTTTCACTATCTACCGTTTATGAGCAATATAAGAAGTCCTGGTCGACTAATGCCTGCATTTATATTTTTTGCTTATATTGTTTCTGCATTTATTATTAATTATTTTATTAAAACAAAATCACCTAAGTTCAAAAGTATTTTTTATGCAGTTTTAGTAATTAGTATAATTATTGACCATTATGTAGTTGTGCCCAATCCCCCACCGCATTTTCTCCCAAAAAAGATATATGAATATATTAGAAGCGATCCTCGTAATATAACTGTTATGGAGATGCCATCCGTAGTGAGAGACGGATTCACTTATTTTGGAGATCTTGGCAGTTTAGATTATATCCAAGGACAGCCATTTCACGGTAAAAATATTTTAGGAGGATACATGGGTAGGTTTCCACATTACAAGCGAGATTATTATGTGAGAAACCCGTTCCTTGGTTATATGGGAAGACTTATGGATATTGATATTAAAAATAATGGCTCTCTTGAAAGAACGCCCGCTGATTTAAAAAAGTGGGAGAAGATTGATATAAAAAGAAGTATTGATACAATTGATTTTCTTGATTTAGCATATATTTTGGTTAATACAGATTTTGCCTATGCCAAAAAGGCAGAAACAGTAATTTCATCTCTTGGATATACTTTAGTTAATACAGAAAAACAGTATCATCTTTGGTATCGTAAACCAAAAGCCCGTGAATTTATTTCTGTAAAAGTTGGAAGCCTAGACGATGATGTTTTGCTTGCGCAGGGTTGGAATACTCGTGAAGCAGGATTCAGATGGGCAGGTAAAAAAACATCAGTGATGTTCAAGCTCGCAAAAAATTCACCGCAACAGTTATATTTCACTGCAGCAGCATTTCACAAGCCGCAGAGTGTGACAATTTATCAGAATAAGCAAAAAATAGGAAAAGTAGAGCTTGATACATCTGTTAAAACACATTCAGTTTCATTGATACCTGGGTTAAAAGACGGTATAAACACATTTACTTTTATTTTTGACACTTATTATATTCCCGCTGAAATAATTTCAGGAAGTGATGATCGTCGCCAGATCGCCGCAAAATACACAGAAATTTATTTAAAATAGATTACTATGTTTTCAATTATAGTGCTATCGTTAAAAACGATTTTCCTACTCTATTACGTTGGTTATGGATTCACTGCAATTTTGCTTCCGAAACAGTTAAAAAAATATTTCATCTGGTTTATTCCGTGGGTTGCTACTGCCTGTATAGCTATTTTTGGAGTAATTTTTAGCTTGGGTAAGTTTCCGATGAATACTGCTTATTATGGAATTATTGGGCTAAGTTCTGGAGCTTTAATTTATGTTTACTATAAAAAACAAATGATGGGTATGAACTTTAAAGATAATTTCTTGAATATCGCTGCTGTGATAGTTGCTTTTGGATTAAGCATTGCTCCTTTAGTCATGCGTGTAGGTTTTCCCACTGTGGTTTCTTTAAGTAACCTTGATCCCATTTCATATACAAATGTTGGTGATTTTTTGAAAAATCACAGTGTGTGGGAAGGTGCGACTTATGTACCCTATAGTCCATATCTCTGGTCGGTCGGTGACTTATTGCATTACAGTTACCGATGGGGAAGCCCTATGATACTGAGTTTTTTTAGTTCAGTTTTTCAATTAAGGGGTTATGAAATCTATTCAATTCTTTTAACATTATATTTTGCACTAAGCTTTCCTCTAGTCGTTGTACTCACACAAATACTCGCAAAGAAATATAGTCCTTATTTGTGGATATTTCTTTTTATAACATACGCGTTTAATTCGACTTTAGTGTACATGTTATTTAACGTTTTCTTCGCGCAGTTTCTTTTTGCTGGACTTTATATGAGCATGATTATTTTGTATCTTGCCTATCCTTCTCAAAAAGAGAAGTCTTTTTTTACTAACTTTCATTTTCTCATTGCAATTTTTATAGCAAGTATAACAACGGTTTATCCCGAAGGACTTTTGTTTGTTTTAATTCCAATTGTATTAATAACGATATTTAGATACATCTTTATGGACAAAAATATAACTTATGCCAAATTAACAGCTAAAGTATTATTTCTCGCACTCATCATCAGTCCGGTTACTTTTCAAACTGGTTTTAGGCAAAATTTAGCAGTAATTTTTGCAAATTCGAAACCTGGATTTATTGGTTGGGAGCCATTACCAAATGCATCTCCTATAGAAATTATGGGATTTTATAATCTTAATTACTCTCGCCGTCTGCCATTTATTATTTTTAGCGTCCTTTCATTACCTATAGTGTTGATATGGATAATTGGATTCATAAAATCCAAAAATAAAATTGTCATAAGTTCTTTTTTAATTACTTTTTTACTTTTACTTTTTAATTTCCGTTATGTCAATAAAAATTATTTTTTCTTTCATCGCACATTAACATATGGATTGTTTCTGTTTTCTGTTCTATTTTCAATTGGCGCTTCAGATCTGTTCCAATTATTTAGAAAAAGATTTATAAAATATACAGTGATGATTGTATTTGTAGCTATGACTATACGGTCATTTTATCGAACATGGTATCAGATGTACTGGCACATGAATATAGTAGATAAATCTCTAGTGTCACTTCGAGAAATTAATGACAACCAAAAATTCCAAGAAATTTTTTATACGGCAGATGTATTCATAGGTGAATATAATCTTTGGAAACGCCAATGGCGTGACCAAATTTTGATAGATAAAAAAATAATTTCAAATCAAAATTATCGATATGAAGCAGTTTTGCCAAAAAAAACCTATGTTCTTGCCGAAAAAGAAAAGCTCTCGTATCAAGGAAAAACGATAAAATTTAAAAGAAAGCTTTGGGAGAATGAGTACTATATTTTAGGAGAAATTGTGAAAAAATAAATTTAGATCTTTCTTGAATATCTAAGTAGCTTTAATTCTTTCAAATAAATATAAGTTATACGTGTCATTTAGCTTCCATGTTTTTAAGAGTTTATTAGGTTTAAAAGTATAAAGTTCGTATGCCGGGTCTTTAAAAACGTCAGGATCAGGGCTTACGACATAGAGATAATCATTATGATAATAGTCATCATAGTTCATTTTGTAACCATCTTTTTTTAAGTGATACTTTACGACCATCGAAAGATTGTCATAGACATGATTCACGATATTGAAATTTTGATAAGGCTGACTTTTTATGATTTCATAAGTTTTTTTTTCCATCAAGTAGTTCCAGTCTGGAGCCATGCCAAATCCATGTGTTGGTCGTGGTAAATATAAAAAGAGATCGATGATTAATAAAAGACCAGCAATTATTAAAATCAAGGAATATGAAAAGTATTTGCGAAGGTACACGAGTACTGCAACTAAACCCAGTAATACAAGACTTAGATATCTGTGGGGAACAAAGTCAACAAACGACCCGTAAGTATTTTTTGGAAGAAAAATATAGTCCCACGCAACCCTTAAGTTATAAAACTCGTTTTTCAATTCAAAAACTATCATTGGCGAAAATCCAATAATAAACCCTAAGATCATGATTAGTACTGACTTAATCCTAGTTTTTGACGAAAATGAATAATAAAAAAATACAAACCCGAAAATGACAAAGACTTGATAATGAAATTGAAGCATTATGCCAAGGTACATAAATATAAGAAGGAGATTTTTTAAGCTTGGTTTTGATTTGTAATTTCCCATGAGAAAGACTAGACCCGTAGTTAACGCAATAAGATAATTTGGACCAAATAAAAATCTTGTATAGTCGATAAAATAAAAAAACAGTGTGTAAATTGTCACCATCAACAATGCTATTTTTTTGTCAGCAAGTTTTTTTGTGCCAATATAGAGTGGAATGATTGCAAGTGAGGCAAAAAGCATAAAAATATATGAGGTTACAACAGGGTCAAATCCGCCAAGTAGACCAAAAAATATCGTGATATAGTAGTTTATTGCGCCCTGAAGAAGTTCTTTACCATTCACACTAAGTGAGCTACCTGGTCCAACAAGTGTTATTTCTTTGTTACTCCACATTTCAAGCACATGTGCCATGCCGTTACCTTGGTCGGATGAGAAATTCAGAGCCTCAGTAAAATGAATTGAACGAATAGCAATAAAAAAAATGATAAAGAAAGCAAGGGTAATAAATTCAGATTTATTTTTCTTAACAGAAAAAAGCATAATTTATTATAATGTTTTTCTATTCTGTTATAGTTTTAACTATGAAAACCGTTAAATGCTGGATTATTTATAACAAGTAGATAACTTTCTATGAAAATTCTCTTAACAGGCGGAACAGGATTTATAGGTTGTCATCTTATCCAAAAACTTCTTAATAAAAACAACACTATTATTCTCATTAAAAGAAGTTCGTCAGATATTTGGAGGATTAAGGAATATATAAATGACATTATTTATTACGATGTTGATATGATAGCTGATTTTTCGAATATTTTTAAAAAACATCGTCCAGAGACCATTATTCATCTTGCTGGAATATATAAAAAAGATCCACTATCAGAACAAGATATCGAAGACATGAATAATACAAATATCAATTTTCCAGCAAAACTTCTAAATTGCGCAGTGCGGCACAGAGTAAAAAATGTAATAAATACAGGCACTTTTTTTGAGTATGACAGATCTCAAGGATTTATTACTGAACAAAGTAAAATACTGCCGCTAAATTACTATACTCTTACAAAGATAGCGTTTGAAACAATTCTAAAGCATTATGCAACCTCGCACAAACTCCGCAGCGTGACATTGAAATTATTTTCTTCATATGGAGAAAAGGATAATGATAAGGTTATTCCTCTAATGATTGATTCTCTATTACACAACAGAATATTATTATTAGGAAATGGGAAACAACATTTAAGTTTTACATATATTG
>Ga0209541_10007568_pt1 | contig 18223 bp, 22 predicted proteins | sample RifCSPlowO2_01_FD_184027 | JGI IMG/M metagenome (GOLD analysis project Ga0209541, IMG submission 184027) | Groundwater microbial communities from Rifle, Colorado - Rifle CSP2_plank lowO2_0.1 (SPAdes) (version 2) | ecosystem: Environmental > Aquatic > Deep subsurface > Groundwater | place... | reverse complement strand
CCCTCAGGCAAACAAAGAACCCGCCGAAGAATCAATAGATAATGCAACAAAGTTCATTAGAAATCTTAGAGCAATCATAGAGAGATAATATTTATAGAAGCAGAAAGAAAGATTCATCTAAAGAGATACACTCCAAAATAGTATAACTCGGTCAAGTCAAATCAAAATATTTATATAACTACAAATTATTGCAATTTGAGGTGATATAATTGCCACAAGCAAAGAAAATAGAGAAAGCAGAAAAACCAGAAAAATCAGTAGAAAGTAGGTCTTCTTCAGCGCAGCAGCAATTAATTGATTCTAATATAAAACTGCAGCAGAAATTAATTGAGTTAATAGAGACTAACAAGGAAGTTTCAAAGCAACTAGCTTCCACTTCAAAAGAGATCCAATCGATGACGGATTTTTTTAAAGAGGCGGGAAAATATATGGTGGCAGAGACAGAGGATGAGAAGCTAAAGCCCCTGCTGAATAGAATCTCAGATTTGGTTGAGCAGAACAAGACCATAATGCGCAGTTTGATTCTGGTTCAAAAATATATCAAATCCTCCCAGCCGGCTAACAAAGACATCTTCTCCGAATAATGTCAATTCAATTTCTATCGCCTAACCCAGAACAGAAAGAAGCGCTTGATGAGCTGGAAAAATTGCTGGAAGTTCTCGAAAGAAAGCCTAGCAGAAGGCAAAAAAACAACATTAGGTTTGTTAAAAGTTTTACTCAGGCATTGTTAGTCGCAGGAAAAAATCGTTCAAGCTCGTCAGTAAAAACTAAAAAATTTCAAAAGTCAGTAGAAATAGAAGTAAAACCAGCTGAGGAAAAAATTATTGAAGAAAAAAAACCGCTTCCTAAAATTATTCCAGTTCCTCCGCCGCCGCCTCCAAGGCCAATGCCCTCTTCTCCTCAGTTAGGGGTTAATATTAAAGGAGGAGGAAAAAGTTTCGAAAGCTTTGTCCAGAATGTTTACAAGGAAAATGGCGTCTTGAGATTCAATATTATCGAGCCTGAAATGGAGCCTCTTGACTGGAGGATTTTTAATGAGGTGAAGCCAAAACTAAAGCAGCAGATCATCAAAGAGCCCTCTGTTTTAGAAAGAGAAAATTTCCTAACAGATGAAATCAAGAATGCGTGCACTAAGCTGAAGATAAAATATTCAGACAGCTATCTAAGAAAAATAAAATACTATCTGGTAAAATACATCAAGGGGTTTGGAAAGATGGACCCGTTAATTAAGGATTCCGATGTCGCAGAAATACTCTGCAATTCATATAATAATATCAAAGTAAAATACAAAAATGAGTTTATTCCGACAAATATTCAGTTCGACACAAATGAAGAATTAGATAATTTCATTCTGAACATAGCAGAAAAATCAAATCAAAAGGTTTCAGAAGCAAATCCGGAGCTGATAGCAAGTCTCCAGGGCCTGAGGGTTTCAGCCTTCTACAATCCGATAATGGGCTCGAGATTTACTATAGTAAAACAATAGTTGTTTCACAACAAAGTTTATAAAATCATTTTTGAGATAAGAAACTATGGTAGTAACTAAGGACGAGGACAATCTTGTCTGGAAGGATAAAACCGGAACATATAAGCTTGGCTATTCTCAAAAATTAATGCGAGAGCAGGTTCGCTGGCAGAAGATTAACTTTGCGGGAAAATGCGCCTTAATAGCAACTTTATTGATTTTGATAATAATTATTTTATATGTCTTGTATCAGCTGGACAGAATAAATTTCTTCTCTGGCGTTTTATATAGATAGATTTTTTAATATTTGGGATACTCAATTTTTATGGCTTTAGACTATGATCCGACTTTAAGAAAATACATGGGGGAGATAAGTGATTCTAAGCCCCTTTCTGGAGAAGAGGAAGCAGATTTAGCCAGGAGAATACGGCAGGGAGATTTAAGAGCAAGAAATGAATTAGTTTATGCAAACCTAAGATTCGTTTTTCGTGTTGCAGTAGGTTATCAAAATAGAGGATTGACCCTAGCAGAACTAATTTCAGCAGGCAATGTGGGATTATTCTCAGCAGCAGAGCGCTTTGACGAAACTCGTGGTTATAAATTTATCAGCTATGCTGTGACATGGGTTAGGCAGTCAATTCTTTCAGCATTAGCAAATGAGTCAAGAGCTGTTAGAGTCCCTCTAAATCGTTTAGGTGATCGTTCAAGAGCATATCAAGTTGCTGAAGCGCATGAAAAAAACCTGGATAACTGGCCGGATTTAGTAGAAGTTGGTAAAAAGCTTGATATGCATGGCGAAAGAATAAGTGATCTTGAATACTCTCTTCAGATTAGTAAATCAGCAATGTCATTAGATGCCACCCTCGACGATGATGAAGGTTCAAATCTCTATAACCTCTTGCCTGATGAATCCTCTCCTCCGCCAGATAAGCAGGCTTTAGATGAAAGATTAGCGGATGAAATAAGAGAAGTTTTATCAACTCTGCCTGAAAGAGAAGCCGATATAATCAGAATGTATTTTGGATTTGATGATGGTGTTCCTAAAACTCTTGATGATATAGGGAAGATATATAGATTGTCGAGAGAGAGGATAAGGCAGATTAAGGAAACCGCGTTATTTAAACTACAGCATCCAAGAAGAGCAGGAAGGTTAAGACCCTATATAGAATCAAATAGGTAATTTATTAAAATGGCAATTATCGGAAATTTTGAGGATAGCGAAACCTGGTTTGATACAGGCTTTCCTACGGCGAAAGAAATTCATAGCAATCTCTCAATGAATGAATCAGGAAATCTTTCTTTATCAGATCTTTTACAGGCGATAGAAGAACTAAAGCCGGATCAAGGATTAAGAATCACAACAAGAGTGCTTCCAATAATGTTATCTACTAGAACACGAAGGGGGCATTATTACAAAGAAGATCCTGATGCTGAAGCTGTATGGAGATACGGCGATAGGATTAGAATTAGGGATAAAGAAGGAAAGCTGAGATGGAATAATAGAAAAGCTAGAAATGAAGAATTTAATATTCACGCTCATACATCGATGGCGCTTTCAGACATTATAAATAGCAAATTACAGGGTAAAGTCTGGACAGGATTTCATATTTTATCTCAGGACGGCAGACCAGTTTACAGGCCGTTAATTTTCAATATCAGGGGGGCAGCATATGCTCACCTTCTAGCAAAATATCTAGATAAAGTAGCTGAGAAATTTACAGGCATAACCCCAGATATTAAAAACTATGGCGATCAATCCATAATTCACATCCCCTCTAGAACAAAAAGAAAAATTCCAGGCAGAGACTATACAGATTATTTCCTTCACGGAGTTACCTTTAGGCATTTGCCTATAGATGAAGAGACCAGATTTACAGGTCCTGTTAGGATATATTCCTCATGTGATTGTGAATGGTCCAGATTCAACCAAGGAATCCATAATAGATTTACCAGATCTGAAGAACTTTTTTGCACCCACGTTGTTGCAGCCATTGAGCTAGACCAAGCGTATAGGCAGGAAACGCATCTAGAGGTAAGAAAGGCTAAAGCAAATTATGTAGCTCTAGAAAAAAAATTAGTGAAAGCAAAAAAAGAGAAGCGAAAAGAAATTCTAGAGAAGCTGGAAAACATAGACAGTTTTATCAAAGCCAACTCTGGATCCATCCCTATTTTGTCAGATATCGCTTATAGGCCAGGAAAAAGTTTAATTTATTTTGCAGACCTATTAGACAGAAAAGTTACGATTAAAGGCGAAAAAGAGGAAAGAACACTCCATGAGATAGAAAAAGAAATCTTAATCAATAGAAAAATGTTAATGGAAGTAGAACAAAATGGATATAGAAAAACACTTAATTCTCCTCCAGGAGATTATCTCCTTCATCCATTAGATAGACCCTATAATTTTAGCTTTCAAAGCCTTATGGAATCTGATAAAAAATCTTTAGAAGCCAGTATAAATGCACTTTATCCATCTGAATAATTAAATTTATAAACTATATTTTCAACTATATACATCATGGAAGTCAGCATCGAGGAAAAAAGGGAGATCAGCCCGCTTGGAGGAAAACTGGTAAATGCAATTTTATCTAATCTACAAAAAGCCCCCTTTAAAGTCACTTTAGAAGAAACAACTCTCTATCATATGGGCAATTGGGAATACCAACACTCAATAGAAGTATTTTTCAGGAGGGATTCTGATACCACGGATTTTTTACATTTGCAAGATTACTGTCAAGGGGGTAAAGGACCAATTGAAAAAGAAAGACAGACCCTTCGGGAAGCTATAGGTTCCTTGCATGAAAATTATTCTCGTACCCTATTTGAAGAAAATAAATTCAGATTCTCAGAGCCTGCTGAAAAAAGGTATTCTCATTTATACACGTGCAGTTTTACAGTAGAAAATAATTAGTCGTCAATCCTCCACGTTGGATTAATATCAATTTTATCTACATTCAATATCTTTTTATTTTTTTTATACTCTAAAATTCCAGCCCAACCGATCATTCCAGCTTGATCGCCGCTCCACCTCATCGGCACAACGCTAAATTTGCAATTTCTTTCATTGCACATAGTTTCAAGCATTTCAATTAATCTTCTGTTAGCAGCAACACCGCCGATCAAAAGTAATTCATTTTTATCAGTATGCGCTAAAGCCCTTTCAGCAACTTCAGTCAGCATAGCAAAGCAGGTTTCCTGCAGGCTAAAACATAAATCCTCTTTTCCAACTCCGTTTTTATACAGTTGGATAGCTCTAGTTATAATCCCAGAATATTCAACATCCATCCCTTTGACAACATAAGGCAGCTCAACATATTTTCCTTCTCTAGCAAACTCTTCAATTTTAGGGCCGGCAGGAAATCCCAGACCAATTTCTCTTCCAAATTTATCCAAAGCATTTCCAATTCCAATGCTTAACGCCTCCCCGAAAATTCTGTACTTGTTTCCCTCAAAAGCAATTATCTGTGTATTAGCGCCAGTAGCTAAAATAAAAACAGGATCCTTCACTTTGCACATTAATTTCCCGATTTCTAAATGCGCAATTAGATGATTAACGCCTACAAGAGGAATTTTATATTTTCTAGCAAGGTCTTTAGCAGCATTAGCTCCAACCCACAAAGATAGCGGCATTCCAGGTCCTTGGGAAAAAGCAATCAAATCAAATTTTTTTATTCCAGAAGTTTCAACAGCATCGTATATAATTCTATCTTTAACCTTTTTCAAAAATTCGGCACACTCATTTGGAATAATTCCCTTCTCAGGATTCTTGTACATTTCTCTAGCTTCGCTTAAAATTTCTCCTTCATCGTTAACAACAGCGCAGCTAAATGTATGCGCAGTGCTTTCAATTCCAATGCAGTTCATAAATATTTAAAAGAAAAATTACTTTAAAAAATTATCTAGAAATTAAACTCATAGCCAATACAATTCCAATTTTAACAAGATTAGTACAACTGCTTGATGAAGCAGTCTCTGACGCGGATCTACATGCGATATAACATCTATTACAAGTATTATTTTCCTTAAACTTTCTAACTTCATCTAAATTTATGCCTTCAGATTCTTTATGGTCTATACATGCTCTTAATTTACCATTAGGCAAAATCCATAAGAATGAATTTCCAGCATCACATTTTCCATATCTTCCCATCATTAAAAATTCTTCACTATTCTCCAAAGTTATTTTAGAATTCATAATAATCCTTGGATTTTCTCTTTTAAGTTTAGTTAAAATACCCGGAATAAAATCCTCTACGGAAACACTATATAAATTACTACCAACTCTAACAGGACTGTAAGGCATTAATGTTACCTGCAGACCATGTTCTTTAGCAAATTGAATAATACTTGGAATTTCTGAAAGATTTTCTTTCATCACAATTATACTAAGCCCGATTCTAGCTCCATTATGGTTTCTGGATTCATCCAAAAAAGGAATTATCTTAGAATATAGTCCGTTTAGCCCCCTTGAATTGTCATGATCTTTACCTAAAAAATCTAGAGAAATATTAAGCCTGTCCAATCCAGATTCAGAAAGAGAATTGTATCTGGGGATGGTTAAAAAGGAACCATTTGTAGTTATTTGAACATAAGGGATATTGGCTTCAGTTTTAGCTTCTCTGACTAAATTTTCTAAATCCTTTCTAATCAAAGGCTCTCCTCCGACAAAACCTACAGCAATAGGGTTTAATTCTAAAATCTCATCTAAATAAGAAGATTTAGTTTCTAAAATGCGCATTCCATCATTGTTGCTTCTCCGGTATCCGCAAAACCCACAATCAGCATTACAGTTTTGAGTAACCTCAATAGAAACATAGAACGGTTTTCCTTTTTTCTTGTTTGAATAGTATCTTTTTATAGCTTCAAAAGAATCTCTTAATCTCATATCATGAAGTAAGAGTTAAAAGTTTAAAAATTATCCGATGTACTCCAAATCTGGGTTTCTTACATTAGTGGCAGGAGCAGAAGTCTGTTGTGTTTTTACCTTTTCCATAAGGTCTCTTAGCATCACTTCAAAATTCTTGGCAGCTTTCATCAGCGGCTTGTAATCAATATCCATATCCCAATATTTGTCTAAAATCTGAATTGCTCTTGCAGCAGCCTCGCTGTCAGGAAACTTGCTAGGGCTTTCAGCCAATATAGTAGAGATAGGAACATCCTCCAATCTTAACATTACTGTAGCAGTAACCCCCATCATTATTCCGTCTTGCAAAACAGGAAGTCCGAGTTTTTCAGCAGCCTTGGAATTATTGCTCGAGTAGAAAAAAGTTTTCAATTTACCCTTGACATTGTTGCTTGGCAGCCCCTCTAATATTATGATCTCTTTAGCATTTAAAGTCCTAGCTAGTTCGTCGATAACTTCAGAAACCTGCCACTCGCTTCCAGCCAAGTCAGATAAAGCCTGCAAAACTACAATATTATATTTTTTATTATAAAACAAGTCCAATGGCCCGATTAAACTGTTTTTATGAATAGCAGCCAGTGGTAAAAGTTTATTTGATTCAATCTCCCCGATTCTTTTAACATCTAGGTGCTCAATCAAGAATTTGGTTGCGATGGTGCCAACAAGTCCGAATCCAGGAAAACCCAAAACCAAGCGAACATTCTGCGGCTTTTCATGCAAGTGAATTTTCATACATTAAAAAAATGAGTAGTTAATATATAAAACTTGTTATTTTCTAGCAACAATTTCTATAACATCTCTATTCTTTAATTTATATTCTTTCCCAACAGGTCTTTTATCCCTGACATTTATCGCCTTGACAAAATTATCCCCGAGGTCTTTATGCACTTTATATGCAAAATCAAGGGCAGTACTTTTTTCTTCTAACAGAAAACAATCAGGAATTACTCTTCCTTGAGAATCTTTTAAATTATTCACCCCCCCAGGAAAAACAGCAATGTATTTTAATTTCTCAAAAACAATTTTATTCAAAATTTCCTGAACGCCAGTGGATTTATTTTCCTCAAGAAATTCTTCAATGAAGTTTAAAGCATTTTTTTTGTCAAAGCTTAATTTATTCTCCTTTTCTTTTACAATCTCAAAATAATCTTCGCCAGGAACATATTTTATCAGCTCATGTTTAGCAGCCTCTCTCAAAGCCAATTCAACTTCAGCGCTGCACCCGATCATCTCATATTTTTTCTTTAATCTCTCAAAATTAAACCTGGCTCCTTCAACATCGATTTTATTCGCAGCAATAATAATTGGCTTGGTTCTCTTTCTTAATTCTCTAGCTAATTTTAATAATTCTTCATTGCTCCATTTTACTGGATTATGATTTAAGTTTAAATTTTTTATAGAGTCTTGAGCTATCTCCTCATCAACCCTCAATCCAGATAACTGCTTAGCCAAAGCTTTTTTCACGTCTAGATTAGCTTGCGCAACACCCCTTGAAAACTTTTCCCATCCCTTTTTTAATATTCGCAGATACCACTGATCTAATTCATTCTCTAGAAATTTAATATCTTTTTCAGGATCGTGGCTTAATTTTTCTACAGGATTTCCATTCTCGTCAGTGCTTCCGGAAATATCCACAATATGTATTAAGGCATCAGCTTCGTTTAAAGAATCTAAAAACTGATTTCCCATCCCCTTTCCTTCATGAGCGCCCTCGACTAAACCAGGAACATCCATTAGTCTTACAGGAACAAATCTTTTATGCTCAATGCAGAAACCATATCTTGGATTGCACTTAACATTAAACTCTTTATCCACGCAGTTAACTTTAACATATCCTTCTCCTTCTGTTGCTTTTAAAGTTGTAAAAGGACGAGCGCTTATTTCTACTTCAGCCAGAGTTGCAGCTTTGAAAAACGTAGATTTTCCACTCGAGGGTTTGCCAAGTAAACCAATTAACATCATTTAGATATATTTTTAAATGCCTTTTAAATATAACGCTATTATGGAAGTTCCAAAAATTCCAAAAGAAAAAGGATATATAATTAGAGCTTGCAATCAAGCATTTCATGCAGTAAAAAGAATTCTTCCAGAAAGGATTAGAGAATCGCATGATTATGATGAAGCCCTAGCAACAGTTCTTGGATTTATAGTTGGAGGATATGGAGTAGCGTCAGCAGGAGAGCTTCTAATTAAAACAGCAAATAAATTTGGAGCTAATTTAGATTTAGAAAGCATCACATCTCATTGTCTTGCAGGAACAGTGGCTGCTATACCTATCGCTTATGGGATCGCTCCAGATTATGTAAAAGCACTTCGTGAAGAAGATCCAGTTTATACATCCGGGGTTATATCTGTTATGGCAGGTGCATCAACTAAGGCATTAGAAATTCTCGTGTTTTAATTCCAAAACCTTTAAAAGAAATATAATTCTAAAAATTATTGAGGGCTCGTAGCTCAGTCTGGTTAGAGCACTAAATCAACAGTGATGTGCAGGTCTTATATGACTATCCAGATTTCACTAAGAGAGCTAGCGGTCGGCGGTTCAAATCCGCCCGAGCCCAACCAAAACTTTAAAAACATCTAAATAAAAATTCTTTTTATGCTCCCTTGGTCTAGCCCGGTCAACGATCTCGCCCTTTCGAGGCGAGGACCCGAGTTCAAATCTCGGAGGGAGCGCCATAAAAAATGACCGTAATGGAAGATAAAAAAGTTAGAATAAAAGAAATAAAAAAAGTAGCGGATTATACTAAATCTTTTGTACTAGAAAAGCCAAAAGGATTTGAATATGAGCCAGGCCAGCATGGTTTTATTGAATTATCTGCTAATAACGGGAAACCATTTTCTTTAGTCTCTTCCCCTCATGAAAAAGTAATCGAATTCGCAACCATAATTCGCGATGAAAGTAAATGGAAACAAGAACTAAACAGGAAAAAAGTCGGAGATGAATTAATCTTATCAGGACCATATGGAGTGTTTAAATACAAAGATTCAGAAACAGACATAGCATTCATTGCAGGAGGAATCGGAATAACTCCCTTTATCGGAATTCTGCGCTATCTAAACTTTAAGAAATTATCCACGAATCTAACCCTTCTTTATTCAAATAAGTCAGAGAACAGAACCGCATTCAAAAATGAATTGGATTTCCTATCAGGAAAGAATCCAAATCTAGAAATAGTTTACACAATGACAGAGCAGGAAGACTTTGACGGAGAAAAAGGAAGGATTGATGAAGACTTTATCAGAAAGCATGTTAAAAATCCAGAAAAGAGATTTTGGTACATAGCAGGCCCGCCAATTATGGTAAAAGAAATGAACAACCTACTAAAAAAAGAATTTTTAGTCAAGAAAATCAAGATTGATTCCTTTGATGGCTATTGATGAAAGAAACCCAAAAACATTCCTCTAAGAAATGGGAAATTTCCATTATCGAATTTGAAAATCATGAAGGCAAAAAATATAAAGTTACAAGAATGCTTCCAGATACGTCTGTTGCTGAAACAAAAGTATTCAAATCTAAAGAAGAAGCTAAGAAACAATTTGAGGAATGGCTGACATAATTTTATTAAACCTATTTTCTAACAGATCAATTAACTCTGGTTGATTATAGCTATATATGTCTGGAATATTTAAAGATAATATCCTTTTTTGCAAATATAATCTAGGAAACCTTTTAGCAACTTCGCTTCTTTGAAAATACTCCATTACAATTACCAAGTCAGCCCAGGAAATCTCCTTTTCAGTGACAGGTCTTTCATTAAACAATCCAGCAGATTTAGTTTCAAACTTTCCTCTAAAAATTTCTGCAGCAGTTTTGCTTCTATGTTGATTTTGATTGCAAATAAATAAGATTTTCATAAAATGGATAATAAACAATGAACTTTATAAATATTCTTAAATTAGGTTCTTATTCCGGTTATTAATATCATATTTGCATCTTTCTCTCAAGCAACATCCGCCACATTTAGGCTTTCTCTTCAAACAGACCTCTTTTCCTAACTTAACAATCAAAGCATGATACTCTTTAAACAATCCCACATCGTCTTTCAAATTTCCTATAAATATCTTCTGCAGTTCATCATATTCAAGTTCTTCATTAGCGATTCCTATTCTAGAAAATATTCTTTTTGTATAAGCGTCAATAACAAAAGCAGGCTTGTCATAAGCATATAATAAAATAGAATCAGCAGTTTCTTTTCCTATCCCCCATACTTCCAATAAGTTTTCCCTGTTTATTTCTTTTTTTGAATCTAAAAACTCAATTATTTTCTTTAATTTCTTAGTCTTCTGTTTAAAATATCCTGAACTTTTAATTAACTGCCATAACTCTTCTTCTCCAATCTGTTTAATCGCATCTTTTCTTAAAAAATTAAATTTATCCAGATTCCTAATTGCTTTTTCAACATTGCTCCAGGAAGTATTCTGGGTTAAAATTGCTCCGACGATGATTTCAAAACGATGATTATTTGAGATACACGGCCACCAATTCATTTTTCCGTATCTTTTCTCTAAAATATTATAAATTTCTACTAATCTGTTTTTCATATACGTAATAAGGAACAATAATCTATTTAAATTAATCTTGACAATATTCTTTAATGGCAAAAGCCGAGGTTAAACCTGAAGATAATATACGGATAAATTTTGTTGAAGGTTCTTTAAATGTTTTAGGCGAAAAAGAAATAGAGGCTCGTGGAGATGGAAACCGTCTACACTATGGTATGAAACACTATGGTATGAAGTATGGAACTTTTGATTCTCTCGCTGAATATGTAAATTTTGTACCACTAGAATCCTTAACAAGATTAAGGAGATTTCAATTTGAGTATAAAGAGATAGATGAACATACTGAAGCAAGAAGGACATTAACTGGAAGATTGCAAATTAGAAGAAAAGGCTCAATATTAAATTCAACATTTTCAAGAAAAGAGTTTAGAACAATAGAGCAATATTTATAGCGGTTTTAAATTATTTTATTTATCCCTTCTTTTTAACTTCATGCACTTTCTTTATTCCAATCCATATCACTAAAATTAATTCCAATCCCAATAATATTACCCTATACCATTTTCCCAGATTTCCAAAAACCCTCATGGTAATCTGAATCATGGTTAGAATTCCACCCAATAATATCCCGCCTGCAATTGCATCTATGTTTGCTGGCAAATACAACCCCAAAATTATCATCAACAAACCGATTGGAGCTGTTATATAGAATAAAATTCTATTATATTTTTCATCAGCATTTTGAAATTCTTTCTGGCAATAATCACACGTCTCTTTTATTACGCATCCATTTGAATCATAGTCTTGTCTGACTATTCCTTTTTCATCTGCGCACTTGTTTCTAAACTCAGTATCATAAACATAGCTACATTTTTCTTGTTTTACTACTTGCGGAACTGGAATCTCAAACTCTCTTTTGCAATAATCCTGGTATTTTGGACTAGGATAAATAGCCTCTATCAAGAACCCGATAAATAAGGCAGCAAGAATACCAACACCCAAACTTAGCATCACTTTTTTAAGATTCATTAGAAATATTAAAGAATTTATAATTTAAATATGTTTCCAAAAATAAGAGGGTGACTGCGAGGCGTTGAAGTTATTAGTTGAACAACCTTTTAAACTGGTGTTTAAAAAGGATAACCCCGAGTCACCAATAAAAATTATAAAATTTTAACTTTTAAAGCTTTCCCATAAAGTTTTTAAACTATACTCCTTTTTACATTATTTTATGGAATCATGGATAAGAGAATACGAAGAATCCTATAGAAGAACCGCACATAAAATTTTATTTGATATCTCATACCAAGGATGGAATCCTTCTCCTGATTTTTTAGATGGATTTTATAAGATATTATACTTTAGATTATATAGAAAATATAAAGAATTAGAAATAACCCAAGAATATGGATTTACAGGTGAAATTCTTCTAGCTAAAAATTGTTTGGGAGGCAGAGTTTTAGCATTTACTGTTGGCGGGGGATTTACAACAAGTGAGTCATCTTGCACACATGCACTTGGATGGGAATTACAAAGATTATCAGGCACACACAGAACATCTCCAGAGCCATTTAATTTTAAATTATTAGTTGTTGGATATAAAAGTGGAGGTAATAAACCTAGTTCACCAGAAAAAACAATAGACTCAAGACTTATATTAACTTAAAAGAAAAATTAGCTCAAGACTAAGCAGGCATCATCATCGTTGCTTACAAAGTTCTTAACAATGACACCATTAATCCAGACCTCATGTCCTGATAAAATGCTTCTACTCTCCCCATTAACCTCTACAGCTACAGCGTCGTCAGAAGTAGCTTCTAACATGACACTATTCCCATTATGATTCGCAGTTACCCCTTCTCTGAAAATAATTCCTCCAACTCTGCTGCAAGCGCTCTCGCCATAATACGCGCCATAATCTGTAGTAAACTTTGTTGAAAATCCTGTTAATGTAACAACATTTAATATTAACAAAGCGCTTAACAAAGAAATAGTCACAACCAAAAGTTTTTCGCTATGGCTTTTATTAACCTCAACTTTTGCATCGCTCTTTTTTGCCATAAATATTATATTATCCACTAATATATAAATCTTGCCATATCCTTTTAATAAGTTATCTTTATATAGTTTTATCAATTTTTATTTTCATGGAAAACTATTTTATTTTTGATATAGAAACCTGCCCGCTGAATCTGGAAAATTATCAAAGCCTGGATGAAGAAGAAAGGAAAAAGTTGCTCAATCCAATAGACTCCAAGATAATAGCAATAGGAGTAAGATCCAACTCCGGGAATAAAATCTTTATAGGCGACGATGAGAAAAAAATACTTGAAGATTTCTGGGGTGAATGGAGAAGAATGAAGCAGGATAGTGTAGCCATAGGATTCAACGTTTTAAATTTTGATATACCTTTCATAGTTTCAAGAAGCTTCATAAACAATGTCGAGATAGTTCCATTTCAGCTTAAATCAATTATAGATTTGAGGGATAGGATTAATGCATTTAGATATGGAAAGACCAGAGGAAAGTTAACTGATTATGGAAAACTTTTAGGGCTGGAAATTTCAAGGACAGATGGGAGCCAGGTAGCAGATTTATGGAGGGAAAATAAAGTGGATGAGCTAAAGCAGTATCTAAGCAAGGATCTTGAAATCACAGATCAGCTTTTTATCAGGGCGAAGCAGACTAAGATTATTCATATAGCGAAGTGGTAAGATGTTCTCGAAAATAATAATTCATGCAGATGGAGGCTCAAGGAAGAATCCCGGAGCAGCAGCAATAGGAATCATAATCTTCGACGAAGAAAGGAAAAAACTAGAGTCATATAAGGAATGCATTGGAAATACAACAAATAATGTTGCCGAATATAAAGCCCTGCTGAAAGCATTGCAGTTGGCTGCGAAGCATACGAGAAAAGAAGTGCATATTTTCATGGACTCGGAGTTGATAATAAATCAGATGAATGGGGTTTACAAAATAAAATCAGCTGATATGCTCGAGCTTTTTCAGAAAGTTAAAGATTATGAAAGAGCTTTTACAAAAGTGGTTTATAATTATGTTCCAAGAGAAAATAAGTTTCAGGCAATGGCAGATCGATTAGTTAATGAAGCGCTGGAAGGAAATTAAAAAACAGCGGAACTAAAAATTTATAAACAAGGATTTATTTTATTTTATCATGAAAAGATCTTCGCGTCGATGGAAAAAGAAAGGACAGATGAGATGGAAGTGGCAGAGAAAGAGAATGAATAAGGAAAAGAAGAGAAGAAGAGAGATGAAGAAATAATTTTGGTTTTCTGAATTTCCAAAAATTTAGCAAAAGATTTATAAATGCTTATTTTAAAAAATAGTTTGCAGGATATTAGATGAGAAAATGATTCAATATCTTTCTATGGATACTTTAATTTCATAAAGTATGACGAAGGCAGATTAGTAAGTAAGTTCCTAATAATTTTCAAGCGACCACAATACCCGTTGATTCTGCGGGAGATTGCTGCTATTGGGATTCGATTTAGCCATGCAAGTCTTCTCGTAAGAGAGGCAAACTGCTCAGTAACACGTCGATAATCTACCCTAAGGTCAGGGATAAGCTCGGGAAACTGAGTCTAACACCTGATAAAAAATATGTCTGCGATGTCATATTTCACAAAAGTAATGCCTTAGGATGAGTCGGCGGCTGATTAGGCTGTTGGCGAGGTAAAGGCTCACCAAACCTATGATCAGTAGGAGCCTTGAGAGAGGTAGCTCCGAGAAGGGCACTGAGATACTGGCCCTAGCCCTAAGGGGTGCAGCAGGCGCGAAAACTCTACAATGCACGAAAGTGTGATAGGGGAATCCCAAGTGCTTTACATAGTAAGGCTTTTGCTTAGTTTAAAAAACTAGGCGAATAAGTGGTGGGTAAGACTGGTGCCAGCCGCCGCGGTAACACCAGCGCCACAAGTGGGAATCACGTTTATTGGGTCTAAAGGGTCCGTAGCCGGCTTGTTAAATTTTTCGTGAAATTGTTATGCTCAACATAACAGTGTGCGAAAAACACTGACAGGCTAGAGACTGGGAGGAGATAGGGGTATTCTAGGGGAAGCGGTAAAATGTGATAATCCCTAGAGGACCACCAATGGCGAAGGCATCTATCTAGAACAGATCTGACGGTGATGGACGAAAGCTAGGGGAGCGATCCGGATTAGATACCCGAGTAGTCCTAGCTGTAAACGCTGTGAGTTATGTGTTGCACTTTCTTAGGGAAAGTGCAGTGCCGAAGCGAAGGTATTAAACTCACCACCTGGGAAGTACGGTCGCAAGATTGAAACTTAAAGAAATTGGCGGGGGCTTACTACAAGGGGTGCGGCGTGCGGTTTAATTGGATTCTACGCCGGAAATCTCACCAGGAGCGACGGCAGTATGAAGGTCAAATTGAAGGTTTTACCTAACGAGCCGAGAGGAGTTGCATGGCCGCCGTCAGTTCGTGCCGTAAGGTGTTCTGTTAAGTCAGACAACGAACAAGATCCATATCTACAGTTGCCACTATTTCATTAGAAGAATAAGCACACTGTAGAGACTGCCTTGGAAACAAGGAGGAAGGTGTGGGCTACGGTAGGTCAGTATGACCCAAATCTCCTGGGCTACACGCGCGCAACAATGGTAAGGACAATGGGATACAACTCCGAAAGGAGGAGTCAAACCTCGAAACCTTATCCTAGTCTAAATTGAGGGCTGTAATTCGCCCTCATGACACCGGAATCCCTAGTAATCAGAGTTCAACACGCTCTGGTGAATACGTCCATGGGCCTTGCACACACCGATTTAAATGTGCCAAGCAACTTACAGAGCTAAATGGTGAAAATCCATTTCAATAGTCAAAATAGCAGGCTTTATCTGGTAACAGAAAAGCTGAAGGGCTTGAGACAAAATCCAGCCTCGTACTCAGTAATGAGTTAAGGGGATGATGATTCCTATTGCGGGTCGGTGGTAGGAAGAAATCACAGATAAACCTAACCTGGATGGATGAAAAAGTTTTGTAAGCGACCTTGGGAGATCCTCTATAGAAAAATATATAGAGGAAGTCAGCCTATCTCATAGTACTGAAAAGGAAGGGGATAGACCTCAATGCTGGACAAACAATATGTGCTTGGATTAGTGGATGGCGAAGGCTCTTTTAATGTCAGAGTAAATTCGACTGGAAAGAGAGCAAAAGTTGAATTAAAATTCAGCTTAAAACTTCGGCATCAAGACAAGGAGATACTAGATGAGCTTCAAAAATTCTTTGGATGCGGAAAAGTCTACATTCAAAGAGACAAGAGAGAAAATCACTCTCTCTGTTATAGATTTGAAGTTCAGAATAAAAAGGAAATTTCAGAAAAGATTATTCCCTTTTTTACAGAAAATCTCCTGAAACTTCCAAGCAGGAAAAGGGACTTTGAAATATTCAAGGAGATATCAACTCTTGCTCAACAAGAGAAGATTGACTTTGATAAAATCAAAAGTCTCAAAGAACAAATGCATTGGGGGCTCGCCGTATACGGGAAAACCGTCCGTGCGGTGGGAACGTTGAGTAATCCATAATGGATGAAAAACAATGCCCGTCAAACCAACCGAGCAGGATTCAAGTGAGTTTTTCTCTCTGAGGAAACCGAATTTGAGTTCAGTAAGGTGGGTTAAGTCGTCACAAGGTAGCCGTAGGGGAACCTGCGGCTGGATCACCTCCTACTTATTTACTAATCTGCAGAATAATTTATATAGGATTTGTCACACTCCTACTGAAAGGGCCTGTAGCTCAGCGGTAGAGCACTACCCCTGCAAGGTAGGGGTCTCGGGTTCAAATCCCGACAGGTCCAGATAAATTAAAAAATAAAATGCGGTTCAAAAAATTTTTTTGGACTAAGGATTTGAAATTATTTTTTTCAAATCATGCATAGGTCTGAGGTCATATTATCTAATCCATTAGGTGGATGACTTGGCTCAAGAGTCGATAAAGGGAGTGACAAGCTACTGAATGTTCAGGGTAGACGCACGTAGTCTTTGAACCTGAAATTCCCGAATAGGACTTCCAATTAGATCCGAAAGGATGGAGAATGCAGAGAATTGAAGCGTCTTAGTATCTGCAAGAAAAGAAATCAATTGAGATGCTGCTAGTATCAGCGAGAGAACACAGCACAAGGCAAACCGAATCTGCTTTAGTAATAAAGTAGAAATGTGGTGTTGCAAGACCTGCACTAAATTCCTAATCAAGAATATCGAAGTATTCTGGAAAGTTTCATCACAGAGGGTTATAGTCCCGTAGATTTTTTTGATGGAAGGAGCAGGTATCTTGATTAGTACTCCTTGGATATGGGGTATGAATCATGGAGTCATCAACTCCAAACCTTAAATACTACTTGAGACCGATAGCAAATGAGTACCGTGAGGGAAAGTTGAAAAGCACCCTTAATAGGGAGTTAAAAGAACCTGAAACCTAGTGGAGATAGCATGTTACGGCTCTTAGGAGTTGTAACGTACGTTTCGAATAACGGGCCAGGGAGTTTGTTTAAGTGGCAAGGATAATCCAAAAGAGAATCCAAAGCGAAAGCAAAAAGCTTGCAGCTTGCAAGAAGCTAGGTATTAAAATTGCCATAAGTCACTTGGATAAGACCCGAAATCGAGCGATCTATTCCTTGGTAAGGTGAAGCGGATCTTCGGATTCGTGGAGGCCTGAAGAGGTACTATGTGCATGTGTTCTTCTAACCTTGGAATAGGGGTGAAAAGCCAATCGAGCTCGGTGATAGCTGGTTCCCGCCGAAATTGATCTAAGTCAAGTCCTGGCAGAGATTTAAAAGACGGTAAAGCTACGGATTTGAAGTATCGGGGGGGAAACCCCTCATCTTCTTGTCCAACTCAAAACGTTTTTTTATCGTAGAAGCCAGGAAACGGGGATGCGCGGTAAGCGTGTATTCCGAGAGGGGAACAACCCCGATTGCGATTAAGGTCCCTAAAAACCAATTAAGTATGAAAGGCCAAAAGGTGTGTAATATCAAAGACAGCAGGAAGGTATGCTCAGAAGCAGCAATCCTTTAAAAAATGCGTAATAGCTTACCTGTCAAGACCTTATGCCCTGAAAATGGACGGGATTAAATTGGTTACCGATATCGCAAACATTAGCAATTGCTAATCGTGGTAGGCGGGCGTATTATTTGGGAAGAAGTTTTCTCGTAAGAGGAGATGAACCAAATAATAATGAAAATCCTGGCGGTAGTAAGATCTATATAGTGTGAGAATCACTAGTACCTAAAGGGCAAGGGTTCCTCAGCACTGTCAGTCAGCTGAGGGTAAGTTGATCCTAACCGAGATCATAACTTGATTTTTGGGAAAGGGAAAAAGGTTAA
>Ga0209541_10007566_pt1 | contig 18224 bp, 20 predicted proteins | sample RifCSPlowO2_01_FD_184027 | JGI IMG/M metagenome (GOLD analysis project Ga0209541, IMG submission 184027) | Groundwater microbial communities from Rifle, Colorado - Rifle CSP2_plank lowO2_0.1 (SPAdes) (version 2) | ecosystem: Environmental > Aquatic > Deep subsurface > Groundwater | place... | reverse complement strand
TCTTTAGATCACTGGTTGAGTAATGCAAACTCTCAAGGACTCCCAATTCCAAATACTAATAATGGAGATTTATACTACTGGCATCCAAGAGATAACTCTGTCGCGGGGTTCTGGTCTGATTCCGTCAGGGCCGGCCTCGGTTGCTACTGGGGCCCTGGTGGCTCGAATCCCGCACTCGGGGTACGCGGCGCGCGCGAAAAATATGGTAAAATTAATAAATTATCAGTTATTTCTCTTAAACTACCTTAGATATGTTAGATAAAAATCTTCATACCCACTGGGATTAATGAAGTCTAACAGCTTGGGCTACACGCAAATTCATTAATGCATGGATGATTGAGTCTAAATGCTATGAAATACAATAATAATAGTTGGTAACAATGAAAAACTCTGGGAAAGTTTAGAGTGAATACTAAAGTTATGGTGAAACTTGATGAATTTGCTACTATCTGTCGCGAGGTTCAGGTCTAATTCCGACAGGGCCAACCTCAATTGCAACAGGGACCCTGGTAACTCGAAATCTAAAAAAGACGAGATTCCCGCACTCGAATAACCCAAGTTTATCTAGGGCAATTGATTATGAAAACTTACAAAAATCTTTATAAAAAGCTTTGTTCATTAAAAAACTTAGAACTTGCATTTAAAAAAGCAAGAAAAAGAAAAACCAAAAAATATTATGTTCAGGAATTTGAAAAAGATCTCAAAGAAGAATTAAATACATTGCATAATGAATTAACAACTTTAACATACAAACCTAAACCCCTAAGGAAATTTATCATAAGGGACCCTAAAACAAGAAAAATACACATATCAAATTTCAGGGACAGAATAATCCATCATGCCTTAGTAAATATTCTAGAACCCATTTTTGAAAAGATATTCATTTATGATTCTTACGCAAGTAGAAAAAACAAGGGAACACATAAAGCAGTAGAAAGACTCTATCACTTCATAAGAAAAGTATCAAATAATGGAAAATTAGTCAAGAATCCACACACAAATAACTCTGTTATAGGATATGCACTAAAAGCAGACATCAAACACTATTTTGAAACTGTAAACTATAAAATTTTACTAAAAATATTAAATAGAAAAATAAAAGACAAAAATGTAATCTGGCTTATAAAGAGAATTCTGGATAATTTCAACAAAAAAACCAAAGGCATGCCTTTGGGAAACTTAACTTCTCAATTTTTTGCTAATGTTTACTTAAACGACCTAGACTATTTCATCAAGCATAAATTAAAAGCAAAATATTACATTAGATATGTTGATGATTTTGTGATACTACATTCTTCTAAAAAACAATTAATAAAATGGAAAGAAGAAATTAACCAATTTCTTACTAATAAACTAAAAATTGAATTGCACCCAGATAAATCAAAAATAATTCCATTAAAGAACAGTATAAATATGTTGGGCTATCGGAATTTTTACTATTACAAATTATTGAGAAAAAGCAATATTAAGAAATTTCAAAGAAAATTTAACAATACAAACAAAACACACATAGAACAATTACTAAAAAGTTTAACTGGTTGGTTTGGATATGCAAAAGTAGCAAATACATATAAATTAAGAAAACTACTTATGACAAAAATAAAACCTATAAATACCTTTCTTCTTTTCATCAAATCTGCAAAAGCCAAATCTAACAAATTGTAGAACATCATCAACCTTTAAATTCCTTATACTCCCCTCACCAACACCCTCTCTTACTGTATTGTCTTCCATAACTACTTCAACTTTAACTATATCTTTGCTTTTTGGCAACCACTCAATTAATTTAGCATTTAAATTGTTAGTATGCTCCTTGCTCAAGAACTTATTATTCCTAAAATTAAACAAACCAATTAATCTATAAACACTATTCTTTTTCAATTCCTCACTAACATAGAACTCATCACCACTTTTAAATTTTCTAACACCCCTCTCTAAGAAATCAGGATGCAATGGTAAATCAACATCCATCTTTTCAACGTCACTAATTTTAATTAATTTAGGATCTTCAATAAAAAAATATCTATTGGCTTTTTTCTCTAAAATTTTTTTATTAAAAGAAATTAGATTTTTAATACTAACATCAACATCACTTTTATTTAATCCTAAACTTCTTATAAATTCTGAAATAGCCTCACTTTGAAAACCTCTCCTCTTCAAAGCTATTATTGTTCCTAATCTTGGATCATCCCACCCACTCAACTCTTTACCATCAATCATCTCTTTAGCATGAGTAGTGCTTCCAATACCCTTTAAATACAATTTTCCAACTAATATTACCTTAGGATACTCCCAACCAAAATAATTATAAATGTATTTTTGTCTATCATCACTAACTTTTAAATCAACACCTCTTATGATATGTGTAATACCATACACATAATCATCAATTGCAGAAGCAAAATTTAATAACGGCCATACCCTCGCTCTTTTATTAAACGGGTGTTTATTTTCTTCAACAACCCTAAATGCAGGCCAATCTCTCACAGCAGGATTTTTATTACCTAAATCAGTTTTTATTCTTAAAACAGCCTCGCCCTCCTTATAACCCCCCTTTTTAAGCATCTTCTTCCAACAATCATTAACCTCTTTAACACTTAAATCCCTGCAATTACAAGACACTTTATTCATAAGAGATTTCTTCTTATCCTCTTTGTCACAAGTACAAATATAAGATTTTCCCATATCTATTAATTTTTTAGCATATCTATAATATCTTTTTAATCTCTTTGATTGTATTACTTTTTTATCAATTCTTATACCCATCCACTTCATATCATTGACAAACCACCTATATGCTTTTTTCAAAGGTACCTTGTTTTTTGGATCAGTATCGTCAAATCTTAGAATATATTTTCCTTTGTATAATTCTACATAAAACCAGTTTAATAAAGCAATTCTGGAATGGCCTAAACTCATAGCACCATTTGGATTTGGAGCAAATCTCATAACAATCTTTTTATCGGTTTTTAATTCTGGTAATATAAATTCCTTTATTATTTTTTCTTTTTTTAATAATCTAAAATCCAGTGTTTTTAACTCCTCTTTTTGTTCATCTAAACTCATAGAATTAACCTTTTTAACAACATTTTTAATATCTTTTAATACTTCTTTAAGATTCACATTTTTGTTACCTTTGAAAATTTTGCCGATTATTGCCTTTTCATCAGCCTTTCCTTTATGCTCAATAGCATTCTTTAATGTATACTTTAAAATCTCTTTTTCCATAACTCCTTAAATACCCCACATTTATATATAAACCTATTGTTAAAATATGCTTTGCCCCATTAGTCCACCATAAGTAAGACTTGCCCGATAAGTGTTAATTCTGCCCGAATAATAATATAACTGCCCGAGAAGTTTAACTTTTCAAGTAGTTATCGGGCAAAGTCATTAAAATAGAAAGATTTATATATTATTAACCACTAATAGGTACTAAAATGACAAATATAATAAAAGCAAAGAGGAATAGAAATACACCAATAAGTTTAAGAAATGCTTTAACAGTTCTAGCTGTTACAGCAGCAGCAACATATAGTGGTGTTGCTTTGATTAATCCAGATTATTCTGTAGGAGAAAAAACAACTCCTATTGTTCAAACATATCAAAATCCACAAGAATTGATAGAACAAGCAATAAAAGAATTAACTTTAGCAGAAGAAAAAACAAAATATACCTATGGATTAGATAACTCTCAATGGGATGAAATAGCCGATCATACCGTTTATGCTTTAGAACTTTTAACAAAAGCTTATGAAAAAGACACAAACTCAGGAGCATTAGAAATAGCAGAAAAAGTAAGATTAGATCCTGCAATTCAACAAGGAAGAGATGTAATTACTCCCTACGGTATAATAAAAACAGAAAGAGTTTATAAAGAACTTGGGGAGATAAGGGATTACAGTGTATGTGAAGTAACAATTATCTTTAACGGAAAAACTAAAAAACTAGATACTCTAAACAATAACTTTACATTAGAAGATTTAATAAATTAACAAAACAACAATAAAACTTTTAAACTTTCCTTATTTATTACTTTTTATGTATTTTCATAGAATAAATAAGAAACCAGTACTAAAACTTTTAGAGAAACAATTTGGTATAAAGGAAAAATTGAATTATACTCTTCTAAAAAATAATGAAAATAAATTTTTTATTGTTAATAATAGAGCATTTGAAATAGACCAAAAAAAACTAAGAATAAATTCATTGGGTTTATACTTTGCAAGTCTGGAGAATAACGAACTAAGACTATCACTAGAAGCAACACAAATGTTTGGAAAAAAAGCAAACAAGAATATCCTAAACTTAAACGAGGAACAATTAAAAGAATATATGTTGGGGAAAAACATAACAGTAGATAATAGTAATAACAGTATTGTAATTCTAAAACATAAAGATGATTTTATTGGTTGTGCAAAACAAAAAGATTTTAAAGTAATAAATTTTTTACCAAAAGAGAGAAGAGTTCAATTATCATAACTTTTTTAAATTTTATCAATTAAATACTAATAATGAAGAATATCATTAAAAAAACAATTGAAACATATAATGAAATAGCCAAAATATATGCCGATTATACTTTTAATTGTGTTCTGCAATATTACTTGAATGAACTTATTTCACTTGTACCAAAAAATGCTAGGGTTCTTGATGTTGGTTGTGGCAGTGGTAGAGATGTTCAGTATTTTTTAGAATATAATCTTAGTCCAATAGGTATTGATATCTCACACGAAATGATAAATGAAGCAAAAACAAGAGTTCCAACTGGTGATTTTAAAAAGATGGATATGAGGAATCTAAAATTCAAAGAAAATACTTTTGATGCTATCTGGGCTTGTGCTTCTCTTTATCACATAACAAGAAAAGAACTACCATCAGTTCTTCAGGATTTTAATAAACTTTTAAAAGATAAAGGCTTATTATTCATTTCTGTAAAAGAAGGCGATGGTTCTAAAATAATAAGAAAAGAAAAATACAAAGACTTACCTCGTTTATTTGTTTATTATAATAAATCAGAAATTGAAAAATTAATAAATGAAAACGGATTTTCAATAATTAAATCAAAAATTGAAAAAGGATCAGAAAAAACAAATTGGATAACTATTTTATGTAGGAAAGAAACCTAAAGCTAGTTGCTTTTCTGCTAATTCTTCAGAAATCATACCAACAGCAACTTCTAAATTAACTACATATTTACACAAATCTACAATCAAGAACCATATATTAAGAACTTAATACCTGAACGTAACGTCTACTTTAAATTCTTTAGCACCAAAAAACTTTTTACAGAATTCTGCTGTCTTATATGGCGGGTACTCCTTACAACTAAAAATATCTAGATACGCTGAATTAGTTAAATCAGCAAAGTGTCCACATATAGCACTTGTTTCAATTAATTGGATCATAGAAATTCCACTCACTCTTGGATCTTCACCAAACTTAACAACATAAGTATCACCAAATTTTTTCATATCAATCAATTTACACAATTTATCTGCAAATTCTTTGATCTTTCTCTCGTCTTTTATCGCACTAGGATTACAATTTTTTAAATCAACAGAACAAGACATTCCCAAGGATTCTCTTTACGAAATTTTGATAAAAGCTCTTTATCACTCTCTAACATCTTCACTTCAATTTTAGATGATTTTAATCCCATTTTATAATATTCTGATTAACAATTTGCAATTAAAAAAGAACCACCTTATAAACCTTTCTATCTTAACGGCTTTGCCTCATAACTCTTTCATAAGTTAGACTTATGGGGCACTCTCCTGACTTTTGAGGCAAAAGTTCGTTTCTAATCCTAACTCATTCATTTCTAATATCACACAGCAGATATTATGAGCTATGATTTTGCATAATACTTCATTGACTTGTGCTGTCCATAGTTTGCTTCTTACACTATCTCCAAATTTAGATTTTAGCATGTTTACTGTGCTTTCTGCGTTGCTTCTTGCGTGATAGTGGTTAAGATAGTCTTCATTATTCATCATAAAATAATGATACATTTTCTTCCATATCATACCGTTGCCAGAGCCTTTACTATTTGATTTAAATGGCACATAAAAAGTTCCGCCTAAACTATTTACTAACTCAAAGTTATCTTTGCTCAAATAGGCTTTATCCCCGCTTAATTCTTCCATGTTAAAGTTTTTTGCTGTTTTGTTAGCCATCTCTGATAATTGTGGGCAATCTGCTCCTTCTTCTGTTGTAATCTTTACAGAAGTTATGATATTGCTTTTAGCTCCATTGACAAAATGACACTTAACCCATCTTCTACTGCAAATTTCTTTTCCATGTTTAAAAGAAAACCATCTTTGAAAGTTTGATGTTCCAAAGCCCGTGCTGTCTATGTTAAACTTTGTTTCTACACTTTTCAAAGGCAAAGAAGTTAATGTTACCATTTGAGCTAATATTGGTGTTAGTTCTGGCTTTTTGAAATACCTAAACATGGTGTTGTATGGCGTTATGCTTTCAATAAGCCCTTTCTCTTGTGCAAACTTTAAGTCGGTAGCGAACCTTCTCCCTGAAAATGTGGAATACACTTTGAAAATCATAGAAAAGATTGTATCTCCTAAATTATTGTTTGGTCTTCCGAAATTGTAAGCTGGTTGTCTTATTCTGCTTGTGATGTCAGATAGCAGTTCCATCAATCTTTCTTTTTCTGTTGTTTGAGAGATATTGTATGCTTTCCAATTTTGCGGATAAGTCTTTTTTACTGTCTGGGTTATTACTTTGTTTCCTTCATTGTCTATCTCTTCTTGTAATGTAAACTCTACTGCGAAGATATGTTTGCATTTCTGCCTTCTTACTTCATAATCAGGACAGTTACATTCCTTATGGTCATACCTTACTTTGACAAGGTATTTTCCTTTGTTAAATTGGCTTGGCACTTCATAGCCCTTGTCTGTGCGTCTTATTCTGTATTTCTGGGCGATTAATTGCCCTCGCTGTTCTCTTGTCAAATTCCTAAAGTTTTGTTCGGTTATTTGTTCCATGTTCATCATCTCCTATTATGGTTATTATGTTATAGATAGGTATATACTATCTACTATATAAACATTGTTATACTATAACATATAGATAATATATCAACAATAACATATTAAGACTTACATATTAGAGGTTACATAATACAAATCTTTATATATTTGTTTAACATCATGTTTAATAACATGAGCGATTTAAAAGAGAATATGGGAAAGAAAGAGGTGGCTGGAGCTAACATTAATCTCATAGGGAATAAATGTTATCGTTGCGGTCACGAGTGGCTTCCCTACGACAAAAATTCTCAACCTAGGGTATGCCCGAAGTGTAAATCTCCCTATTGGGATAGACCGAAAGAACGGTTTAACAAAAAAGGTAAGAAAAATGGATAAAAATAAGTTCTGTAAAAAAGAAAATCTGAATAATGAAGATAGCGTTGAGAATTTCTTCTTAGATAGACTTATTAGAGACTTAAAATTTAAAGATGACGACATAAAGACTAAACAATCAATAAAACAATTAACTATAAGTCAAGGGAGAAGAAAAGAAGCATACAAACCAGATTATGTTTTATATAAAGATAAAAAACCCATAATCATCATTGAAGCCAAAGCAACAAACGAAGATGTAGATGATTTTATTTATCAGGGTGCTGGTTATTGCCTTCTATTAAATCAAACTTACAAGGGGGAAAACCCACTTCAATTTTTCATTCTTTCTAATGGTTTAATAACGAAAGTGTTTAAGTGGGATGAAGATAAACCATTAATGATTTTAAAATTTGAGGATTTTGTAGATAAATCTGAAAAATATAATAAATTTTTATATTTGTTACATTTTGATAAAATAGCCGAGAATGTTCAAAGAGATGAATTTAGATTTGATAAAGCATCTCCGCAAGAAATAGACGGAATATTTAGAGCATGTCATAATCTTATATGGAAAAAAGAAACAATTAGCCCTACTGATGCTTTTTATGAATTTTGTAAGTTGTTTTTCATAAAACTAAAACAAGATAAAGACTTACATTTTAAATATTTAAATCAAAATTTAGAAGTTCCACCAATTGAGTTTAAATTTTCTGAACATTGGATAAATCAACAAGATGCCAATAATCCCGTTAATGACATTCTATTTAAACAGCAATTACTTCCATTCCTGAAAGAAGAAAGGGAAAGAAAGGGAAAGAAAAGAATTTTTGAAGATGATGAAAATATTAATTTACAATCTGCGACAATAAAAGAAGTTGTAAAATTACTTCAAAATATCGACTTTTATGGAATAGATGAAGATTTGAATGGTAGAATGTTTGAAACATTTTTATCTGCAACAGTTAGAGGAAAGGACTTAGGGCAGTTTTTCACTCCGAGAAAGGTAGTTAAATTTATGGTTAAGTTAGCCGAATTAAAAGTCACTAAGGATAAAATAGAAAAAGTTTTTGATGGTTGTAGTGGTTCTGGCGGTTTCCTTATAGACGCTATGGCAGATATGGTAAAAAAGATAGATGCCATGAGAAGTTTAACCAATAAAGACAAAGAAAAACTAAAAGATAAAATCTATGAGGAAAACATTTATGGTTCTGAAAAAAGCCTTAAAAATTCAAGAGTTACAAGAATGAACCTTTGGTTTCACGGAGATGGTTCAAGTAATGTTTATTGTTTAGACACATTAGATAAAAATTTTAATTATGATAAAAGTTTATCTACTGAGAGAAAAAAAGAGATAGAAGAGTTAAAGGACAAAATTTTAAACAAAGGTTTAAAGTTTGATGTAATCTTTACAAATCCCCCATTCTCAACAAATTACGAATGGAACAAAAAAGATGAAAAAGAAATTATTGAAGAATACGACATAAGCTATAAAGAATTAAACAAAGAGAAAGAACAGAGAGTAACTTCATTAAAATCTAATGTTATGTTTATAGAAAGGTATCACGACTTGTTGGAAAAGGGCGGAAAACTTTTAACTGTCATAGATGAAAGTGTATTAAATGCAGACCAAGAAAAATATTTTAGAAAATATATATTAAGTAAATTCATTCTAAAAGCAGTTATATCCTTACCAAGAAACACCTTTACTAACGCAGATACAGGAACTAAAACATCTATCTTATACCTAAAGAAGAAAATAAGCGAAGATGAGGAACAAACACCCATTTTTATGGCTATTTCAGAAAATATCGGGCATAGTGATAGTGGGAAGCCCGAACCAGATAAATGTGATTTATGGAAAATATTAGAGGAATACAAAAGGTTTGAAAATGGAAGTTAAAACTTTTGTTTTAGAAAATACTAACGGGTTAGATAAAATTAGTTGCCATAGCCATGACCCAGAATTTTTGAAACTAATAAAAACTTTATCTAAAAAAGGAATACCCCTAATTAGTTTATCAGAAAAAGTAACCTATGGCTCTGGAAAGTGGGAACTAAGAACAACAGATTATGTGCCAGAAAATTATCCAAATGCTATAAAACTCTTACAAATTTCAAATATAGACATCTTGGGAAAAATTATCAATACTGACAGAGACAAGTATATACCATCAGAACTCCACAAAAGATGGGAAGTATCGCAGGTTAAGAAAGGAGATTTGATAATCGCTATAACGGGAACATTAGGAAGAATTGCTTTGTTCAATGAAAACTATGAAGCTAACTTAAACCAAGCTTTAGGGATAATAAGATTAAAACAAGAGTATGAAGGAATAAAAATTATCCCTGAATTTATACATTTTTATCTGAATAGTTATTTTGCTCTTAAACAATTCATGGCTTTAGGTGGTTATCGTTCTGGGCAAAGCGGTTTATCTTTAGAGGAGATTGGTTCGGTTTATGTAGTGTTACCAGAAGAAAAAGAACAAAAGAGAATTTTAGAAAAGATTGAAGAAATGAAAAAGAAAATATCTAATGAAAAAGAGATGTATGAAGGTTATTTACATAAAATAAGTAAACTATTAGACAATTATACAAAATTGGACTTATCAAATATTAGTCAGACATGGGTTATAGAACCTGAAAAGATATTTGATAGAATTGATTGCTATTTTAATTCACAACAATTAGACAAGATAAAAAAGATTATTGGAAAGTTGGATAAAGAAAAGTTTGAAGTAATAAAAGCAAAAGACCTTAATTTAATATCTTCTATGAAAAAAGAAGAGTTAGAAGAAAATAGGATACATATTTTTAAATATGTAGATATAGGAAATACTGAAAAGGATTTAGGAGAAATTCAAGGATATGAAGAGGATATTTTACTAAATTTGCCATCAAGAGCAAAAATGAAGAGTAATGAAAATGATATTTTTATTCCAAGACCAATAGGTTCTTCACAGGGGATAGTAAAAGTAAGCCATGAATTTAATAATCAAATCTTTACAACGGGCAACATACAAATAAGACCTAAAAACGAAGATGAGGCTTTTTTACTTTGGACTATGCTAAAAAGTGATATACTCCAAAAACAATTCTTTTATTTACAATCTGGTTGCTCTCAACCTGAAATATCTCCTAATAATTTTGAGGAATTTGTCTTATTACCTTTCCCTAAAGGAAAAATAAGAACAGAAATAATAATGCAGTCTAAACAATACTATAAAGAAGCATTAAAGCACAAAAAAGAGATAATTGCCCTTGAAAACAGTATGATTGAGGTTTTTAACGCTGAAATAAAGAGATTTCTCTAAATAATTTTATTCTTAATATAATAAATCTAAATCTTTATACTTTTGAGGCAGAATAAACACTTATGGGGCAACATTGACTTATGGTGGACTAATGGGGCAAAGCCTATCTTAACCAGTATCACTACAATCGTCAAAAACTTTAAATAAAACAATATATTATATAAATATCATGAAAAATAGAATCGTTGGGATTTTGGTAATAGGGATCGCAGTTTTAATAGGTTTCATTATCCTATCTTTTAATAAAGCGCTGACCAAGATAGTCGACATTTCATGTGAACACGGTCCGGATTGTCCTATGTATGGTACTATTAATTTTCAGACAACTATAAGCATACTATTCATGGTTTTTGTTGTCTTAATAGGACTATATTTGATATTATTTGGGAAAGAAGAAAGGATTATAACAAAAACAGTTACTAAGTTTAAGAAAGCATCAAATTCATTAAATCAAATTGAACCAAAAAAGATCACAAAAGAAAACTATCGGAAAATTATAGATAATCTAGATACTGATGAAAAACAAGTCTTCGAAAAAATTATAGAAGCAGAAGGAACCATATTCCAATCAGACTTAGTAGAAAAAACAAATTTCACTAAGGTTAAAGTGACTAGAATTCTAGATAAATTAGAAGGTAAAAAACTTATTGAAAGAAAAAGACGTGGTATGACCAATGTAGTAATTCTAAAACAATAAGTTTTTAAAGAATAAATAATTGTGATGCAAAATGAGAGCAAAGACATTAATAATCGCAGTCAGTTTACTTATTGTAATAATAGCAATAAGCGGTTGTACCCAAAATCAACAAATAAATTCTAATCAAAAAGAATCACCTTATATAACAGATACACAAACAATAAACCAACCAAAAACAGAAGGAACTTATAATGTAGAAATAAGTAATTTTGCTTTTAATCCTTCCGAAGTAAAAATCAAAATAGGAGATACAGTAACGTGGATAAATGAAGATTCTGCTCCTCATACAGTCACGTCTGATTCAGGAAACGAACTTAATTCACCGCAATTATCAAATGGACAAAATTATTCTCGTACGTTTAGTAATACTGGAACTTTTAATTATTATTGTTCAGTACACCCTTCAATGAAGGCAACAATAATAGTAGAATAAACATAAACTTTAAATATTGAAACTAGTTTCATACAACCCTTAATAAAGGGTTTCAATTCTAAACCATTGTTTCATACAATGATTGATACGGTGTTTCAATTTTACACCAATCATGAGGAAAATTAATTTCCAGGAATGTCCAATTTGCGAAAAAGAAATTTTGAGTGATGCAACAACAAAAAGTTATTGCAGACTTTGCGGTATGAATATAGATAACTTAAAAAAAGACTTTTGTTGCCCAAACTGTAAAAACAAATTTAATGAATTTATTGGTTATTAAAAGATGAAAAAAGTAACATTAACAATTAAAGGAATGCATTGTAAAAGTTGTGAATCATTAATAAAAGATGAATTAATCGATTTGGGTGTAAAAGATGTTGAATTAGATTACAAATCTGGAAAAACAACAGTTATATTTGATGAAAAAAGACTGAATATAAGTTCAATTATAGCATCAATAAAAAAATTAGATTATACGGTGAAATAAATGACTAAAATAATAAAACAAGGAATTTTAATTAAAGGAATGACTTGTACAAATTGTGAAAAAATCATAAAAAAACAAGCCGGATCACTAGATGGTGTAGAAAGTATCAATATAGATTACTCTACGGGTAAGGGGTATGTAGAATTCGATTCTTCAAGAACAAACATAGATAAGATCCTTGATAAGATAGAAGAAAAAGGTTATGAAGGTTATATCTTGGAAACAAAAAACCCCAAAGAAGAATATTTTGCTTCTCATAATGCTAAAGGAAACACTAATCAACAAAAAGAACATAACAAAAGTAACTGGTTTGGTTATATTTCTTTGCTTTTGGGAATTTTAGTTGTTGGTTATTTTCTATTAAAACTCTCAGATAAAATATCTTTACCAGAAATAAGTCCAACAATGAGTTATGGTTTATTATTCTTAGTTGGATTATTAACTGGATTTCATTGTGTTGCAATGTGTGGTGGTTTTGTTGTTTCTTATACTGCAAAAAATGCACAAGAAGGAAAGAAATCACATAAATCACATTTGGCATACGGAACAGGGAAATTAATATCCTATACAATTATTGGTGCAGCATTTGGTTTACTTGGTGCAATAATAACTTTTACACCAACTATGAGGGGATTTGCTGGAATAATCGCAGGTTTATTCTTAATAGTATTTGGATTGAATATGTTAGGCATATTCCCATCTCTTAGAAAATTCCGTTTTAAAACACCAACTTTCTTAAATAAGTTTACTAATAAACACCAAAATTCAAGCCCATTTGTTATTGGGTTACTCAACGGCCTTATGATTGCATGTGGCCCATTACAAGCTATTTATATTATGGCTGCAGGTACAGGAAGTTGGATTGAGGGTGCTAAATTACTATTTATATTTGCTCTAGGAACACTGCCAGTTATGCTTGGTTTTGGTTATTTTACAAGTTTTATATCATCAAAAATGGCAAATAAAATTCTGAGAGCATCAGGTGCGATAGTAATTATCCTAGGACTTATTATGATTAATCGAGGTCTTGCACTTACAGGAACAGGCTATGACTTCGGTTCATTTTTTGCATCCTCAGAGAATTTTGTTGCAGCATCAAATAATAATGATAACATCATTTTGAAAGAAGGGTATCAGGAAATAAAAATGGATGTACTCGCATCAGGATGGAACCCAAACAAATTTATACTTAAAAAAGATATTCCAGTAAAATGGGTGATTGATGGCAAGGAAATTAATGGATGTAATAATGCAATACAGGTTCCTAAACTGGGGTTAAACTTTAAAATAAAACCAGGAATACAAACAATAGAGTTTACACCAACAGAAGAAGGAACAATTCCTTTTAGTTGTTGGATGGGAATGAAACAAGGGCAGTTCATAGTAAAAGATAATGTAGATTTAACAGACAAAGAAAGCATCCAAAAAGAATTATCTGCAGTTCAAGTACCAAAAGGTAGTTCTTGCGGTGCAGGTGGTTGTGGTTGTGGTGGTTAAATAATATAACAGGTAGGTGAAACAAATATGAATGATAATTTTAAATTGGATAAAGAAAAGTTATTGAAGAAAAGATTGGATTTAAAAGAACAATTTTTAAGAGAAGAAATCTCAGCAGAAGAGTATCATAAATTAAAAAATGAACTTGAAAAAGAATTAGAGGAATTAGAAAGAAACAAAGAAAATATAGAAGAAACAAAAAGAGATTATAAGCATAAGATTATTCATGAAAAACCAAAACAAGATACCCAAACAAATATATGGAAATATACATCAATAATTTTAGGAATACTCTTAATAATCAGTATCAGTGTAAATATATTTGAATTGAATAAATCAAATTCAGATACTACAATTACAGATAAAACAAAAAATGATAATGTACCCCCACAAAACACAAACACCAATAGAATTACTGTAAGTTCTGATGATGATCCTTCAATTGGACCAGCTAATGCTCCAGTTACAATCATAGAATTTAGTGATTTTCAGTGTCCTTATTGTGAAAGAGCAGAACCAGCAGTAAAACAGATCTTAGGAAAATACAAGGATAAAGTAAAATTTATTTATAGGGATTTTCCATTGGGTTTCCATCCGTATGCACAAAAAGCTGCTGAAGCTTCAGAATGTGCAGATGAACAAAAGAAATATTGGGAATACCACGACCTTTTGTTTAAGAATCAAAATGCATTAGATATAGAGAGTCTTAAAAAATACGCAAAAGAATTAAAATTAGATGAATCAAAATTCAATAAATGTTTAGAGTCAGGAAAATACGCCAGTGAAACAAAAAAAGACTTTGAAGACGGTCAAAAAGCAGGCGTTTCTGGTACACCAACATTCTTCATAAATGGAATAAAAGTTGTTGGTGCTCAACCATACGCTGTATTTGAACAAGTGATTGAACAGGAGTTGAGTAAGTAAAAATGAAGAATAAATCAACAATAATCATAGCAATTTTGTTTGCTGTGGTTGTTGGAGTAATTACAAGCGTACTAACAATTAATTTTGTTTTAAATTCAGAAAAGTATTTAATCAGAGATTTTTATTTGACTGAAAACGCAGTACACGTAAGCCCCCATAGCTTAAGAGTAAAAATGGATAAGGGTATTGATGATTATACTCTAGTTGATGTAAGAAGTAAAGAAGAATACGAAAAAGAACATATTATTGGTGCAATAAGTATACCAACATACAAAGATAAAGATACGCCTGCCTATGACGAAGAAGATAGAATAATTAGTGAATTTTCTAAACTTCCAAAAGATAAAGAAATCATAATTTATTGCTATAGTACGCCTTGCATGAGCGGAAGAAAAATAGGAAAAATGCTTGCTGAAAATGGAATTTATGTAAAACAATTAGGAATCGGTTGGAATGAGTGGAGATATTATTGGACACTATGGAATCACGAACCCGAATGGAATTCCACAAATGTTTTAGATTATGTTACAAGTGGTTCAGAACCAGGAATACCAACAACAAGGAATGTAAGTAGCAGTTGTCCATTAGGTGGTTTTGGTTGTTAATTAAATAAAAAAATGAGAGGTGAAATAAAATGAAAAAAAGTTTAAGAAAATTAAGCATCTTTGCTTTAAGTATACTGGGTTTAACATCTACTGCTTCAGCAGATGTAGGTGACTGTCCAATGGGTGGAATGATGTATGGGAATTACGGATCAGGAATGATGTTTTTTGGATGGATAACCTACCTGTTATTTATCGCTTTGATTGTAGCAGCAATATACTGGTTAGTAAGATCGGCCAATAAAAGAAAATAAATGAAAGATAATAGTGAATTAACGAGAATAAACACAAATCTTTTTAATAGAATAGCAAGATATTATGATTTTCCCTTAATAAACAGGCTTTTTACACTAGTGCAAAAAAAGGTTCTAAACTATCTTAATATTAAAGGAAATTCAAGAATTTTAGATGTTGGGTGTGGAACAGGGAATTTTCTCTCAATTCTTGAAAAAAGGCACAAGACCATTAAATTATACGGAATAGATATTTCAAGAGAAATGTTAAGAATAGCTGAAAATAAGCTAAAAAGATCAATTCTTATGATAGGATCAGCAGAGGAAGTGAAATTTAAGAATGAATTTGATTATGTCTTTTCAACAGAGGCGTTTCACCACTTTTCTGATCCTAAAAAGGCAGTTAAAAACTTTTATAACGCATTAAAGAAAAAAGGAAAATTAGTAATTGTTGATGTTGAAATGGGTTTTATTTTTAATTTTCTCTTCCATATCATAGAGCCCGGGAATAACAAAGTGTTCTCCAGATTAGAGTTTAAGAACCTCTTTAAAGAAAATAATTTTAAAAACATAAAACAAAAGAGAATTTGCTTAATCTTCTTAATGACAAATGGGGAAAAATGAAACTCAGGATGATAAATTTTCTTGTTGTTAAAAATATATTCCCAACAACCAAAACATTTAAATAGTTGAGCAATTGTTCAACTGTTATGAAACCAAACACCATTCAAACAAAAAAACAGAATATAAAAGAAAACGCAAAAAACAAAGTCCTGGATTTTTTTGCCAGTCTTGCTGATGAAACGAGGCTAAAAATACTTTTATCAATTGCAAAAAAACCAAAAAATGTCAATGAAATATACGATTTTGTTGGAAGAGACAAGATAACTTTATCTGCTATTTCACACCAGCTTAATCACCTAAAAAATTTAAATATTGTTACCTATGTTAAACACGGAAAAGAAAAGTCCTATGAGTTATCTGATAGTTTCTGCTGGTGCATATTAAAGGACGCATTTAAGCAGTTTGATAATAATATACAAATCAAATGTAAGAAATGTGAGAAAATAAATGTAATAAGTGAGAAGAGGAGGAGAAAATCAAACAAATAAACTCTTCAACAAATCCGATAAGTGGAAAAACCTATGCACTAATCTTAACTATTGTAATCTTGATTACAGGAACCTTTTTTTATTTTACTAACTTAAATAATTCTACAGAAATGAACACTGAATCCTCAAAATCAATAGGTGCAACTGAGCCTCAAAAACAAATGATCTCAAATAACCCTTCTATTCCTGAAAGCAACTTTAGATATCAATTAAATGAAGTAGAAAACCATAAAATTTACATAAAAACAGACCATGAAGGAATACAAAAATTATTTTATTACCTTTCTACAAACGAACCCCTTAATATACAATTATCAGAAGGGAATATGGACAGTTATCAAACCCATATAATTGGTGGTCAAGAGTATTACCCATTGATATTAGGTTATGAAGAAGCCAAGATAATGAGAGAAAAAGGCCTTTTTATTGACATAGGAGACCCTATAAAGAATTTCTTTAGTAAAAACACAGTAGTTGTTGGTATATTGAGAAAAACCGGCGGAGTTTTAGACATGGCACATTTTATTCCATTAAGCAAAGGAGAATTAAATTAATATGACTCAAAAAATTAATCTTGATATAACTGGAATGCACTGTCAGAGTTGTGTAACATTGCTTACAAAAGGGTTACAAAGAGACCCCGGAGTAAAATATGCAAATGTTAACTTTGCAACAGAAAAAGCAACTGTAGAATTTGATGATACTAAAACAAACCAAAATAAAATAATTCAAATTATTTCTAAATTGGGGTATAGTGCAAAGCTAGTTACAGAAGATACAAACCTAGATTATGAAAATCAGAAAAAGCAAAAAGAAATTCAAAAATTAAAAAATATATTTATTCTCAGCTTAATATTCGCATTTCCAGCATTGATAATAGGTATGGTTTTAATGTGGTTTGGAATTGATACACCATACAAAAATTTTATTTTATTCTTGTTAGCAACTCCAGTTCAATTTATAGTAGGATGGGATATTTATAAAAGCGCATTTGGTGCACTAAAAAACAAATCTACAAATATGGATACACTAATTGCGATTGGAACCAGTGCTGCATATTTCTACAGTTTATACGTGATATTTTTTAATCCAATTGGCGACCAATATTTTGAAGCAGCTGCTGTGCTAATCACTTTTGTTATGCTAGGAAGATATCTTGAAGCAGTTGCAAAGGGAAAGACAAGCGAGGCAATTAAAAAATTGATGAATCTCTCACCAAAAATTGCAACAGTTATAAGGAATGGGAAAGAAGAAAAAATCAAAATAGACGAAGTTATCTCAGGAGACATAATCATAGTAAAACCAGGAGAAAAAGTTCCTGTAGATGGAGTTATTATAGAAGGAGAAAGTACAATAGATGAATCAATGATAACTGGAGAATCTATGCCAGTTGAAAAGAAAATAAAAGATACAGTAATAGGGGCAACAATAAACAAACACGGAAGTTTTAAATTTAAAGCAACAAAAGTTGGGGCAAATTCAACTTTAGCACAAATTATTAAATTAATAGAAGATGCCCAGGGAAGAAAAGCACCAATTCAGAGATTTGCAGACCGAATAT
>Ga0209541_10007565_pt1 | contig 18226 bp, 20 predicted proteins | sample RifCSPlowO2_01_FD_184027 | JGI IMG/M metagenome (GOLD analysis project Ga0209541, IMG submission 184027) | Groundwater microbial communities from Rifle, Colorado - Rifle CSP2_plank lowO2_0.1 (SPAdes) (version 2) | ecosystem: Environmental > Aquatic > Deep subsurface > Groundwater | place... | reverse complement strand
TTAGGTGTACTGCGGGAACTAGGACTCGAACCTAGGTAGACACTAAGTCACTAGCTCCTTAGGCTAGCCCGTTTGACCACTCCGGCATTCCCGCATGTAAATAAGTAAAAAGAATTAGCTTTAATTTATTTTGCTTTAGAAAAGCTTTTCTCAAAATCAGCCAATTTTTTATCTAGAATGTCTAAAGCAGTAACAATAATTTCTTTTGGTTTCAACTGCCCCCAACTCTCTAAAAAGAATAAAAACTTAGTATCGCTATACTCTACTTTAACTCCGTTTTCCTCGCAAAACTGCTCGCATGAATCAGTCCATTTCATCAGATCAGCAATCTCAACGCCATTCCCCTTTTCAATTAATAAGCCATTGCATAATTTAATAGCCTCTTTAACTTTGGTCTTGGCTTCAACAGTTAATTCAGGATATCCCTTGTAATACACATGCCCAGGACTATATTTCATATGTTCCTTTCCTTTTCCAAGAACTGCAGTTGCAACAAATTCTAACTTTTGTCCCTTATCTAACTCAACAATTGGTATATCTCCAATAACAGGATGAATCTTAGGATCATTGCTCTGCATATCTTTAGAATAAACAGTCCCTTCTTCTTTGGCAGGCAGGGATAATTCTACCTGGCATAAAGCACATCCCTCTCCCTTGCACTTGCACTCGCTTTGTAGATTATAAGTTTTCAAATCAGTAGTTAAAGGAATCAACCCCAGTCTGTGGGCAATAATCTCATCAAATAAAGCAGAGCCATTTTTTCTAAACTCTACTTCTTTTATTGCCAAAGTAGGCACTTCAACTAGTATAGTTCTTCTTAATGTATTTGCAATAACAGGATTAATATTGTCTATAGTAAAAACAATTTCATTTTCATCCTGATGAATCAGCTCTACTTTCATTATACCCTCCTTCCTCTTCTTAAGTGCTTTTTCCTGCATCCATCATGAGGCATTGGAGTAACATCTTCTATAACTCCTATTCTAAACCCGTCTCTTGATAATGTCCTTATCACTGCCTGTGCTCCAGGCCCGGGATTATGAGGCCCTTCATGCCCCCCAGGAGCTTTAATCCTAACATGCAATGCATTTATTCCTGCATCTTTAGCAAGCTCTCCTACTCTCCTTGCAGCAGACATCGCAATTGTAGGGCTGCTCTCTAATCTGTGTATCTTAGTCATCATCCCTCCACTAACAATCCCTAAAGTCTCGCTTCCTGTAATATCAGTCACATGGATAATAGTATCATTATAGCTAGCATAAATATGTGCAATTCCCCATCTGAGGTTCTTTTCAGTTTTCTGGTCCTGGTTCCTTGGTCTGTAGCTTCTTTCCATCTTCTACCTTCTCAACTTTCTTTTCTGAAATTTTTACTTCAGCTTTATCTTCTTTCTCCTGTTCTTTTGTTTTTTCTTTTTTAAGTATTGAGCTTTTTCTTTTTAACTCATCTTCCTTCTTTTCTTTGGGTCTCTCTGGATGGTCCTCTCTTGATATTGCAGACCCTTGTCTAAATCCTATCTTTGTTTCTTCTTCTTTCTTAACCATGTATGAAGGAACTGTAACTTTGCTTCCGCTTAATGCAACATGGCCGTGGATTATAAATTGCCTTGCTTGTTTAATTGACCTGGCCATATTTTTTTTGTAAAGTATTGTTTGCAGTCTCCTTGAAAGAATGTCTTTTGCAGTCAGAGTCAGCACATCGCTCATCTTTGCATCTTTCCCAACTAATCCAAGGCTTGTTAATTTACTCAGTAGTTGGCTTTGCTCCTTTCTTGCCTGTTCAGTATCAGCTCTTCCTAGTTTCTTTGCCTGTCTTGTAAAACCTCTCAGCAAAGACTGCATCTTCCATAGTTCTTTTTTATTGCTTAATCCAAATTCATTAACAAGCAATCTTTCAGATTCTATCCTCTCCCTTTTCCAGGGATGCATCGGTGTTTCATATTTCTTTCTTATTTTTTTTATAGACCCCATTTTTACTTCTTACCCTTGCTAGTCTCTGGTTTTTTTGCTTTTGCTTGAGCTACTTGTGATTTTTTTGAAACTCCGACAGCTCTTCCTTTTCTAAAGTGCGCCCTTGTCCTCTGCCCTCTTACTGGCAGTCCCCATGCATGTCTTAATCCCCTGTAAGATTTTACTTGTTTTAGCCTTTTAATATCCAATTCATGGTTTAATCTAAGCTTTGAAGAAATTAAGTGTAAATCCCCTCCTGTTAAATAATCTTTTCTCCTGTTAAGCATCCAGCTTGGGAATCTCTCAGTTGGGTTTTCCAGTAATTTGTTTATACCTTCAATCTCTTTTTCATCCAAAATCCCTATTTTTTTCTTTTTATCAATCTCAAGAACATTGCAAATGGCATTTGAAAGCATAAACCCTACCCCTTTAATCTTCATTAGACCCTTAAAAACAGTTTTATTGCCATCTAGATAGTCCTGAGCTATTTTTACAATCTGTTTAGAGTCTGCCATTCTTCATTAAAATCTATAAATGCCCTTTTTAAAGTTTTTTATTTGAAACAGCCAGCATTTTATCTACTCCCATCTGCTTGTCTTTCAAGCTCTAATTTCCTAGAAATAGCAGTACTTCCCTGCTCTGTTTTATAAGCAGAAATTATCTCTTCTGCAAGGGCATTAACCATTGTTTTCTTCTTCCCGTAAGATTTCTGATAAGATCCTTGAACCATCATCCTTAATGCTATGTCTATCCTTCTTTGAGGAGCACAGTCTACAGCCTGGGGATATTTAGCCCCCCCATACTCGATTGTGGTAATCTCCTCTCTTGGAGCTGAATTCTCTATTGCCTTAACAAAAACCTCTACAGGATTCTTCTTTGTCTTCTCTTCAATTAATCCAAAAGTATCAAAAACAAGATTATACACAGTCTGGCTCTTTCCTGTACATTTCCCAGATGTTAATTTATGCTTCTTTCCTTTATGCCCGGGCACCATCAGCTTATTCATTAATCTCTCTACAATTGAGTATTTGTTTTTCCAGAACCTAACAACAGTATTTCTTCCTCCTGTTTTAGGCACAAGAATTGGTGTTAAATTAATATATCCTACTAATCCTCTGTCCTGTATTTCTACATTTGTATCCCATTTATTGAACAGCTTCATCTTCTACCTTTCTCTATCTTCCCTCTTATTAAAGCATTTAGACTTTGATCATTAACCTTGATAACCTGCCATCTTATTCCAGGAATATCTCCTTTAGATTTTCCCATAGCCCCCCCGATGCATTCAACAACAACTTCATCATGCTCATTTATCATCTTAATAGCATTATACCCTGGAACAAATGCTGCAATTTTCTTGCCATTTTTAATTAGCTGAACAACAACCATTATACCCTGGAACAAATGCTGCAATTTTCTTGCCATTTTTAATTAGCTGAACAACAACACACTTCCTCATAGCTGAATTTGGCTGCTTTGCCTCTCTTTGTGTTTTCTCAAGAACAATAGCTTTTGCCTGAGGACTTCCCTTCAATGGATCTGATTTAGCCTTAAGGTTCAAAGTTCTTCTTGTATACCATTTATTGTTCCATCTAAATCTTTTTCTTTTATCCTTAAGCTTCTTTCCCGTATTCAGTCCATTCGATTTATTTGCCATTTTTAAACAACTTTCATCTCAATGTTAAAATATTTCTTTAATAAGGTATTATAAAACTTTAGGTTCTTGCCATCTCTTCCAATCAAAAGGGCTTTGGTTTTAGTATCTCCTTTAACTTCTAAAATTTTTCCTTTGTCTTCTATTTCAACGTTTAGAGGGTAAATTAAGCTATTTATAAAACTAACCTTGTTATCAGTAAACTCCACGATTTTTATCTTCTTCTTCATCAGGTTTGAAAGCCTCTTTACATTTTTGCCTGATTTCCCTATGGCCTTAGCACCATCATCCACTATAAATATGAGTATCTCATTATGGATATGCATATCCTTAACCTTGCATCTTGTAACCTTCTCAAATAAATTTATCTGCTGTATTGTATCATTAGAATATATCATCTTAAAAGCTCAATACATTGATAGAAAAAGGCTTTTTACATACAACTCCAAGTTCTTCATTTGTCTCTTTTGGCTTATTCAGCTTTGCATTAAACACCTTGCAGTAATGCTCTAAATCCTCTAAAACTTTTCTGGGGCAGTTGCTTGAGACATAAACATTTTTTACCTCTCCTTTTTTCAGTTTCTTTAGAGTTCTCTCTGTCCCGATAACAATTTTGCCTTCTTTTAATGCATCTCTTAACTCTTTCATTTCTGGTCCTTTATCTTTGCTATTAAACTAGGCAGCCCCGTCCCGACAGGAATCTCCTGGTTTAACATCACATTTTCAATTACTGAATTTAATTTGTCTTCCTCTCCTTTCAAAGTAGCATTGACAATATGCTTTAAAGGTGTTTCGAAACTGGCTCTTGCCAAAACACTTTCCTTCTCTCCTGTAATTCCGCTTCTTGTAATTCCCTTTACAGTCCCTAATGAAGTCATAACATCAGCCAGTAGCATAATATGCCTTATGTCTATATCCAATCCCTGATTCTCAACCACCTCTATAGCTTCATTCATTATCGCCTGTCTTGCTGCCTCAACTCCAAGGATAGACTCGGTCATGAATATATCATTTGTAACAGTCCTCTTAAAATCAACACCTTCTGTTTTCATAACTTCCTTAAGGTTGTTTCCGACGCATATCACAACAAATTCATTATCCTTCTTGATCGGTAAAACCTGTTTTATTCCCTTGACCCCCTTAACATGAAGCTCTCTTGCTTTCTCTCTGAGTTGGTATAACTCCTTTAATTCAAATGTCTCTGCTTTTAATTTAATAGAAATAAAATCCTTATTCGCCCTGGCATCAACATTCTTCAGCAGGTCTGTAATCATCTTAACTAGCTGAGTTTCTGTGATTACAAAATCTCTCATCTTTGATTTGTTTGGATATACTTCTATTCTTGATTGTGACATGTTTACTGTAAATTCATCCGCAACTTCCCAAAGCTTTGTTTCTTTTATAGAAGCAGCTACCCTTTTTACCTTGACAGGATCTTTTGATATGTCTTTCTCGAGATAAACTTCTATTCTCGGTGTGCTTGGTTCTTTTCTTGCGTCTAACAGCTCAATCAATCTAGGCAGGCCTAATGTAACAGCAACCTCAGCAACACCTGCAAAGTGGAATACATTTAAAGTCATCTGGGTACCTGGTTCACCAATGCTTTCAGCAGTAACGATTCCTATTGCTTCCCCCGGGCTTATCATTGCATTTTCAAATTCAGTTCTCACTCTATCTAAAACTCTCTTTACCTGATCCCCCTTTAAGTTGTGAGCCTCTACTTCTCTTTTTACTTCATCAAGCAACTTTTGGGGAAGTTCCGTATACTCTTCATAAATTGATTTAGCCATAAGTTTTAACCTCTTTCACAATCTTCAAAACATTAATCTTGCCACCCTCGCTCTTGTGAACATCTATTCCATCATCTCCATATTTAAACTGAATAACATTTCCATTAGCATCTCTTACTGTATGATCATACTCTATTTTTAAATCCTGCAATGCATTAGACAGCCTTCTGTATAAATATCCTGATTTTGGTGTTCTCAGAGCAGTATCCATCAGAGAGTCCCTTCCTGTCATTGCATGGAAGAAATATTCAGTAGGGCTCAGTCCTTTTCTGTATCCTCCATAAACAAAGCCTTTAGCGCTGGGGCTTAAACTTCCTTTTTCAAAAACAGATAATGTCCTTCCGATATATCCATTTCTGATTCTGCCCCCCCTCAAAGCCTGCTGACCTACAGAAGCTGCCATTTGTGCAACATTTAAGATATTTCCAGTAGCACCAGACTTAGCCATTAGGATAGTTGAATTCTGTTCAGGGATTATTTCAAAAACAGTTTGTCCTATCTTGTTTCTTAAGCTGTTAAGATTCTGAAGTATCATCTTCTCAAGTGTTTCTTCAACAGTCAGTCCGGGCATTGAATCCAATTTCCCGTCTCTATACTGCTGGATTAATTCATCTACTTTCTTTTCAACCTGCACAGTCAAGTTGTTGTTCTTCTGCACAACATCTTCAGGCAAGTCAGTATCTGAAATAGAAGTTGTAAACCCTGTCTTTAATAAAACAGCAATTCCAAGCCTGAATAGCTTTCCAAGCAGGTCAATCCCAATATCTTCTCCATATTTTGCATAAAGAGCTCTTATCAATGTTCCATTATCCTCTCCAATAGTTGCCTTGTCAATTATACCTTCAACTAATTTTCCTCTTTCTATCTTGACAATTCTTCCATCTCTTGAGTTTCCTATGAAATCAAAATCCCTCGGTAATAAAGCACTAAACACATCTTTTCCATCAACTTCTTTTGTCTTGTTTAAGAAAAACTCCTTGATGCCAATAGAATACAGCATCTGTACTGCTTCTTCTCTCGACAGGGAAAGATCTCTTGTTAATAAGTAGTTTCCAGTAATCGCATCATTTGTACATCCTATAACATTAAATCCATTTTTTGGAGTGATGATATGGCTTTGAACCTGCATTAATATTTCTGCTTCTGCTCTTGCTTCTTCTGTTTGAGGGATGTGAAGGTTCATCTCATCTCCATCAAAGTCAGCATTATAAGGAGTGCATACCCCAGGATTCAGTCTAAATGATCTCCCTGGTAAAACTCTGATCTTGTGGCACATTATGCTCATTCTGTGCAGGCTAGGTTGTCTGTTGAATACACAAACATCACCATCAATTAAATGTCTCTCTACAATACATCCTGGAACTAAATCAGTTAGTATCTGCTCTCTTGTATCATCAGTGATCTTTTTCTTCTTTCCATCTCCAGTAATTACATAGTTGGCCCCTACATACTTCTCAGGACCATTAGAGATAAGTTTCTTTAGCCATTCTGTGTTCCAGGAAGTTACTTTTTCAGGAACTGTTAGTTCCATGGCAATTATTAAAGGAATGCCGACTTCATTAAATTTAATTTTTGGATCTGGGCTGATAACTGTCCTTGCAGCATAGTTCACTCTCTTCCCTGCCAGGTTATATCTAAATCTCCCTTCTTTGCTTTTAATCCTCTCAGATAAAGTTTTCAATGGCTGTCCTGATCTATGCCTTGCAGGAGGAACTTGAGAAATTGCATTATCAAAATAAGTAGTCACATGATATTGCAATAGGTCCCACAGATCCTCAATTATTATTTCAGGAGCACCTGCATTAATGTTTTCAAATAACCTTTGATTTATCCTGACAATATCTCCCAGTTTATGTGTTAAATCATCCTCTGATCTCTCTCCTGATTCAAGAGTAATGCTTGGTCTTACAGTAACTGGAGGGATAGGTAGTAAGGTTAAAACCATGTGCTCTGGATCATCCTCTGATCTCTCTCCTGATTCAAGAGTAATGCTTGGTCTTACAGTAACTGGAGGGATAGGTAGTAATGTTAAAACCATGTGCTCTGGCCTTGCATACTTAGGATCAACCCCTAACAATTCAACATCCTCATCAGAAATTTTTTCAAGTCTTGCCCTGACTTCAATAGGGCTTAACCTCACATCATTTTCAACATAAGTATTTGGTTTCTCAAGTTTAACTTTGTATTGCTTTGCTTCACAATGAGGGCATTTCCCTCCTTCTTTGAAAGTTTTTTTCTTCTTTAGGTCTTCATGGCTAATCAGTACATGACTGCATTCCCTGCATGTATACTTCAAAAAAGTAAGAATAGATCTTGCATATTTTATATGTATGACCGGTCTTGCAAGATCCATGTATCCAAAATGCCCAGGACATTCTTTCAGCTTTCCATTGCATGTTTTGCATCTCAACCCTGGATCAATCACTCCAAGCTTTACATCCATCAATCCCCCATCAACAGGATAACCCTCCTTGTCATAAAGCTCAGGAGTTACTATCTTAACACATGCCATCTTTTTAATCAAGGTTGGCCCCAATAGACCAAAAAAGATGCTTCCTATCTTTTTGTAAATGTATTCTTCTGTCATATTCAATACTTGCTCTTTAATACTAATTTAGGATATACGCATAATGATTTTAGTTCATCCATCAGCAATTTGAAAGCATAGCTTAATTCAACAGCTGTTATCTCTACATTGCTTCCGCACTTCAGGCAATGCCTTAGATTCCTGAACGTATCATTAATTGCCAGCATTCCGCATTTCTCGCAAACATGCACAATCGTTTTATCTGAATCAAATCTTTCTTTTAACAACAAACTAGCTCCATGTGCTACAAAGCAGTCCTTCTCCATTTCTCCGACTCTTAATCCCCCGCCTCTTGCTCTCCCTTCAATAGGCTGCCTTGTCAGCAGTTGTATCCTTCCTGATGCTCTTGCATGCAGTTTATTAGCAACCATATGTTTTAATCTTAAATAATACATATCTCCCACAAAGATTCTCGCTTTGAATCTCTCACCAGTCATTCCGTTGTAGAACACTTCAGTTCCATTCTCTCTAAATCCTAGGTTAGTTAGTTCTTTTCTTAAATCACTTTCATTTTCAACATCAAATGTTGTTCCGTCAACATATCTTCCTGCTAAACTTCCTACTTTTCCGGCAACTACTTCTATAAGATGGCTTATTGTCATTCTTCCTGGAATACTGTGTGGTGAGAAAATAATATCAGGTCTTACTCCAGAAGCTGAAAAAGGCATATTTTCTTCATCTACAATCATCCCCACAACACCTTTCTGTCCGTGTCTTGATGCAAATTTATCACCCAGTTCAGGTATCCTCTGCTCCCTTAATCTGACTTTTACAATTTTATTTCCTTCTTCATTCTCTGTAATCACGACCATATCAACAACTCCGCCTTCTCCATGCCTTATTGTTGTTGAACTTTCTCTTCTTGTGCTTGCAGCAATACTAAACTCTTCCAGCTCTCCCAAAAATCTAGGGGGGCTTGTCTTGCCTATAATAACATCATCCTCCTGCATCTCCGCCCCGTTATAAACAACACCGTCTTTCTCTAAATATCTATAATCTTTTTCAGCCCTGTACCCCTTAACCTCCTTGTCAGGAATATGTATCTCGTCAGTCAGTCCGCCACTATACCTTAGCTCTTCTGATTCATAAGGCCTGAAGTAGGTGCTTCTTGCAAATCCCCTCTGAACAGACCCTTTGTTCAGAATTATTGCATCTTCCATGTTGTATCCTTCAAAGCTCATCAGCGCAATAACGACATTCTGTCCTGCTGGATGCTTGTCATATTTCATAACCCCATGCATAAATGTCTTAACAATAGGTGTTTCAGGACAATGCAAAACACTGACATCTGTATCCATTCTCATCAAGAAATTTGTAACATACAATCCTACACTTTGCTTCTGAATCTTACTTCCCCTTATCAGCCTCGAGGAACCTCCAAAATTAGAATAAGGAATTAAACTTGTTGTTAAGCCTAAAATAACAACTGGGCTTATCTCAAGATGAGTATGTTTATTAGTCAAGTCTCCTTCTTTAAGTGCAATTAAAGTATCTTCCTCCTCTAAAGCATCAATATACTCAATAACTCCTTCATTAACCAAGTCATCCCATGATATCTCTTTCTTTATCAGTTTGTTCAGATGCTCATCCGTAAACAATGACTTTCCATGTTCTACCCTTATTACAGGTCTTCTTAATCTTCCCTTAGAGCTCTCAATATAAATTTCATCTAATCTCTCCTGGTAGACTAGGTTAATATTTCCAAGTAATTTATCTCCAACTCTTTTAGCTCTGACATTTTTAAGAAACTCTCTTGGATTATCCACATGCCCTATATATTTGTTATCTAAAAACACATCAGCCATCTTGATTTAATCCCAATCCTTCTAAAATTTTTTTCAATTTTTCCTCAGGAACATCCTCTTGTGAGATGCTTCCCAGCATTGCAAGATTCTTTCTCAGACCAATGGGAGTTCCCTCAGGAGTCTCAATTGGCCCCAGTCTGCCCCAATGGGTACTATGTAATGCCCTTGCATCAAAGTTTTCTTGAGTAGTTGAAAGCAAACTCACCACTCTCTGTAAATGAGAAGTAGTTGCATTAAAATTAGTTCTGTCTATATTCTGGCTGATGCCCTTTCTTCCTCCAACCCAAACACCGGTAGCCATAGCACTCTTTATTCTTGAAGTAAGTAGCTGGTCTCTGATAATAATTCTAACTGATTGGAACTTTCCTCTTTTAACGAGTCTTTGAAAATTGTATAGCATATCCTGAATCAATGTCCTCATGTTAACTCTAAACAAGTCAGCCAATAAATCTCCGCTTAGCTTCAGCCTCTTGTCCATATAATGATCTTTGTCGCTTAATTTTAACCCCTCTTTGCTTACTATCAAAAATCTCTTTATATATTTGCAGAGGGAATATGCCTTCTTAATCCTGTCCTCAGAGTTGACACCAAGATGAGGGAACAAGTATTTATCAACCATCTCCAATGCTCTTTCAATCTTTTCTTCTCTGGATTGTGTAATCCCAATTCTCTTCGCAATAAATTCTAAGGCATCCTCCTGGTTCTTCAAATCAATGCACTCATAAAGGTTAATGAAGATATCATCATAAGTTTTGTTTTTAGAAATAGCCTCGGATATGTCCTGGTCTTTAACAAGACCCAAAGCTTTAATCACTGCAACAACAGGAAGTCTCTTAAACCTTGTAAATGAAAAGTAAATAACCCCGTCTTTCATCTGTTCTATTAAGTGGGGTATCCTGTAGCTCCCCCTCTCCGAATAAAGCCTTGCGGTATACTTGCTGGGACCAGTCTTGGTTTTATCAATAAATAACTTGTTTGAAGCTAAATCTTCAACAACAATCAAAACTCTTTCATTCCCGTTTAATATGAAATACCCCCCGGGATCATTAGGATCTTCATATGCTTCAATTAATTTGTCTTTGTCAAGACCATGCAAATGGCAGTATTTTGATTTCAGCATAACAGGAATTTTACCAATTGTAACTGTAAATGTTTCCCTCTCAACCCCGTCTATATAAGTGCTTACAGATAAATTGACTGGAGCAGAATAAGTTAATTTTCTTAATCTTGCTTCCATCGGATAAACATCTCTCTTGCTACCGTCTGCTTCTACCAGTTGTGGTTTTTCAACCTTCACTTTCCCAAGCTTAATCTTGAAATCCTGCACCTCGCTCGGAATGATTGTAGGGATAACCTCATTAGCCTCATCAACAATCTCCTGCATCCTCCTTTCCATAAAGTTATCAAATGACTTTATATTGGATTCAACAATAGAGTGCTTCGAAAAATAATTACCAATAATCTCCTTGTATCCTTTGACCATCTTAAACAACAACCCTATAAAAAAATGTTTCCCCCACAGTTGGACTTTTTCTTATAATCTTGATTACATCTCCTTTTTCAACTTCCAGTTCCTCTATAGCAGGATCTGTTTTTTTAATCTTGGGAAGCTGGCTTTTTTTGATATTGTAATGCTGTAATATCTCACTTATCTCTTCTTTTTTCAGCTTAATGTGCTTGGGTACTAGCACATGTGTTTTTACATCAAATTTGTATACTATTTTTTTTACCATTTTATAAGTTGGGCCGAGCAGGATTTTCTGTGATGTTATCCCTAACATCCCTTTGAACCCGCGACCCCTTGGTTAAAAGCCAAGTGCTCTACCAAGCTGAGCTACCGGCCCAATTCGCCCTGACCGGGAGTCGAACCCGGGTCCCGGCCTTTCTATGTATTAAACGCGACAGGGCCGGATGATAGGCCACTACACTATCAGGGCATTTTTTTATTAATTTAACAGCATTATCACAAGCCAAAGCTAAACTTCTGAATGATTTTGTTTGTTCTCCATACATTTTAAGAAAGACTAACATCCCAGTGCAAGACGGAAAATAGATAAATATTTAAGTATTTCTATTTAACTCTGCAACCCGAATACTAATCTTGCTCCCGAGTAGCTTTTCAAGCTCTTTTAGGTGTTTTTCAGTGATTTCCCCAATTTTAGGACTCTTAGCTTCTGAGAGATAATCATAAAACTCCTTTATATCTAGTTTCTTAGCATCTCCAAATTCTTTCTTTTTAATTTCTATCTTCTGGACTGTCTTATTCTCTTTGTCCTCTTCAACCACAAACATTGCATCCTCAAATAAGTACAGCCTGCTTGTTTTATTTCCATAATTAACAACAAAGCTTGAATTCTCTATCTGGTTTGATTTCCTCCTTTGGATGTTTTCTCCAACATTTTTAATGAATATTCTGGCAGTTCTTCTCACTTTTTGAGACTCTGCCTTGTTCAGTTTCTTTTTAAGATTTTTTAGTTCATTAAATCTTTCTAGTTGTTTCTTTGAAATTTTCTTGTCTTTTGCTAATTGTTTTACCCCGGTTTCAATATTATTTGATTTAGTCTCATAAAACTCAAGTAATTCTTTTGCGCTTGATTCAACCTCCTCAGCAACATCTTTTAATTTCTTTGTATCAAATCTGGTTTCAAGAACATTAAATAATTTCTTTACCCTCTGCAGGTATTCATTTGCTCCCTTCAGCAACCTATCAATTTCTGCTCCTTTGACGTCTTTTAAAGTTCCGTGCTCTATATCTTTGTAATATTTTCTTATCTCCTCTAAATTCTTAACATACTTGTCCTCTAATATCTTCTCTTTTTTCACAAAAACTTCTCTCAATAAGCTGATGGTTTCAGCAGGGGTAGGTGGATTTAATCCATACAACATAAGTGCTGCCTGAGCAGGGTTAAGCATTGCATAATAAAGATCTTCTCCAACAACACTAAGCAATTTCCCTCTTGTCCTCTCCAGTAATTTCTCTCCTAAATCCATCTGCATATCTATCGCTTCAGAACTTGGTTTTATTCTCCCCATCTTTAGCAATAGTTTCCATGGCATAAACACCCCTCTGTCATATAGAGGAACTCCATCTCTCAAGAATGTGAAGATTACAGGATTAGCATCTTTAACACTTTCCCAGAAGTCTGTCAAGATATAAGTCTGAACATGAAATTGTTTATTCACCCCAGTCATTCTTGATGCTTCAGATCCCTGTCCAATAATAATAGCTCTTAACTTATCTTTCAACTCAAACCTTGACATCCTTTTAACGTCTGTATCATCAACAACAACATAAACATCTATGTCATTGCTCTTTTTGTCTCCTCTAAACAAACTGCCAGCAGCAACATAGCTTACTATATACTTGTCAAATTTCCTCAGCACCATTGATTTATGCACTTCAGAAATTCTTATCGCTGCTAAAAAGTCTTTAGGATCATAAATTGTCACACCCACCGAGATTAGTCTTAACAACTCATATTTCCCATCAAAACAATTCTCCTTTAATTCATCTAGCAAAAGAACTTGCGGTTTGATATTGTCATTTATCCCCTTGACCATCTTCCCTGCTTCAATGCTCACTCTATCTGCAAAGTCATATTTGTTTACTTTCTTATCAGCAGGGTTGCTCAATAAAACAAGAACATCTATAGCATTTTTATCTATTTCTGGAGGTTTTTCTCCAGGATAGAGAGGCTGAAAATTTTTGTCAGGCTGTTTTGGTGGCAGTAATACAACTCCCACCAAATTTTTTTTATAGTCCTTCAATAGTAAATCTTTGAATTTTTCAAGATCCTTCTTAATTTGGTCAAACTTTTTCTTAATTTCTTCCTGCACTTGAGAATCAAGAGGTTGTAGTGGATCCATTATACTATTCTCTTTTATTATCCTTTTTTAAATCTTTCTTTTTAAGGAAATAAAAGCCCACTGCGAGTAGGATAAATATTATTGTTAATGATAAAGCCAGAACAAAAATCTTATCAAAAGCGGGGGTTATCCATGCAGCTAACAATTCTTTAACCGGAGCTAAAGGAATTGCTCCTATCTGAATCTTTTCTGCTAACAAATCTCCAACCAGCAAATTCTGTATCACCTTGTAATAGATTGCTGCAAGACCAGAGGTTACAGCACCCTTTACACAGATTTTGTAAGACGCCTTTTTCCAGTCCATATACCCTAAAAATGTAAACAAAACTCCAAGAACAATAAGAACAACACTCCCGGTTATGACCTTTTTTGATGCCTGTTCAAAACTTTTTATCTTATCTGCTAACTCATCTATCTGCTTATTAACCTCATTCACCCCCTGGCTCAAACTGGGATTATTTTCCACTAATTCCTTGGGATTTTCTTCTATTTGCCTCAGTATATAACACTCTTCTATCTCAGAGTTGGTTTCACAAACAGATCTAATTTCTTCTAATGAACTATATTGGCTCTCTTGCAGCATCAAAGTTTCTAAAAACTCAGGGGAAGCAAACAAACTCTCAACCAACTCCTCTCCTTTCCCTCTTAGCACATCCACATCTCCAGTAACATATCCGGCTAAGATACCAGCCAGTAATAAGGTAAGTCCTAGACCGAAGAATGCACCTCCAAGAAATCTACTCACCCATCCAAGCATCCCCAACTTATCTCCTCCTGAATAAAATATAGACAATTATTACAATGATGGCTAACACAAACAATGGAATATCAGGAAGTAGACCAAATCTGCTTATTAGCCAGACCACAATTAATAAAACAAGTAATGTCCCTAGACCCCAGCTCTTTCTATCACTTTTTAAGCTTCTTTCAAACTCTTTTCTGAACTTCCTGTCATTGAGAAGCTTCTTCATATGCCTATCCAAAAGCCCATCACCTCTAAAAGGAAATATATTTCTCGTTATATAAATGTTTCTTAAAAAAGCTAGTCTTTTAAATTATTCTACAAATAAACTTAAAGAGGTGACTAATTAAGGTAGGACGAATTTCAAATGCCAGAAGATAAATATATGCGCACATTAGATGGCTTAGAAGTTAAGATTCCCTCAACTGCACTTAATGTTTATGAAATCCAGAGGAAGTATTCCTCCAGCAGAAGAGTAGATTTAACTGGTCCAAGTCTTGCTCTAGATTTAATTACCTGTGGAGATTTACCAAATAGTGCCGCAGAAGCTTCAATCTCATTTAAAGCTGAAGGTATTGTAAGAAGAAAAACAGGCAATAGACTTCTAAGTGTGGGGTATACTATTTGTGCAATAGATGATCTCTGTGATGATGGATGCCTGGGTTTAGGGAATGAGGGGATTAGGCAACTTCTAAAATTAAGTTGAGAAGGATTAATCACAGGATTAGACCTCACCAAACTAATGGAGACCCCCCAAATATTAGACTCTATCTTCAGGAAAGTAAAAACAGTAATTGAATTAGAGATAGAAAGAGGGAATGAAACAGCAACAGTGCAGTACGAATCTATGAATGATACAGTCAGCAGAATATATTGCGAGTGGTGGGATTTGTTTAGAGATCGGCTTGAAGAAAGGTATCTTCTACTACTGTGCAGAATTGCTCCTGAGTATAAAGGAACATTAAGAATGCCTTCTCAGGTATTAGAAGGGCGTATTTCCACACAAGAACTGATTCATGAGGTTAATAACGGTTTGGTTGATGAAATCTCAAGACATTTAAGAAACTAAAAAAAGTCAAGCTCTTCCTTCATTAATCTCTCATTGATCTCTCCTTTAAGATTTTTAAACAGCAGCTCCTTAACCTCTTTTTTGTGGTTGCTTAATAGCCAGGCTAATTTAACAACAGTCGTTTCAGGAGTCATATCGTTTAAATGCCCTAAAACACCAATTTTCTGCATCTCTCTTTCATTAGAATAAACATTAAGGTTTAGCCTTCCATAAATTGTTTGAGGGGCCAAAACCACAACTGTTTTCTTTGTTAATGTTTTCAAGGCATTGAATATTTTCTTATGCTCCAAGGTATGTCTGTCCAATGCACTCGTCGGTAAATTCCCTATGCCAGACGCTTCTATGACCAGCCCGTCATAACCTTTATAAAACAAAAATTGTCTAGCATCCATGTTGATTGTAGTTTTTAGTAATCCTATCTTGAGCTTTTCATTGAACAGCTTCAAATTTAATTTCCCGTTGCTGCTCCTGCTGTAAGGTTTATCAATATATTTTATCTCTCCTTTCCTGTAATCAACTAAAGCCCAGGGTTTTGCATTGATCGGTTTAAATGCATCTCTCCTTGAAGTGTGCATTTTTCTAGTTTTCAGCCCGGGAAGTATGGCACAGTAATCATCATTCAGGTTGTTATGCATGCAAACCCCCACTTCGCATACATCAGAATTAACAGCAAAATAAACTGCATTTATCAGGTTCATTCCGGCATCACTGCTTCCCCGATCAGAGCTTCTTTGGGCCCCAACCACTAAAACAGGAACAGTTAAGTTCTCCAGGGCTAAGGCCAAAGCTGCAGAAGTGTAATGCAGGAAGTCAGTTCCATGGGTAATCACCACCCCCCCAGCTCCCTTGTCTATCTCTTTCTTGATCTCCTTGGCTAAAATATTAAAGTGCACAAACCTAAGATCCTGGCTCCAGATATTCCATATCAACCTGGAATTTATTGTTGCTATATCATTTAGCTCAGGAAACATATTCACAATTTCTTCAGGTTTAAACTGAGGAGAAACAGCTCCTGTTTTATAGTCCACCTCACTCGCAACAGTTCCTCCAGTATGGAGTATAGATATTTTTTTTAGACCTTTTTTTATCTCATGTTTACTAACTGCTTTCTCCTTTCTAATCTTTTTTATTTTCCTTATCCCATCGATATTCTTCTTATTAATCCCAATGTTGTATCCAGAACTTAATTTGATTGTGACAACTTCTTTTTTAGATGATTCCAGCAGAACTCCTGTAAGAGTTTTGCCCTTTGTAACCACTTCCACAACATCACCGTTGGTAAACTTACTCATACAAAAATTCAATCATTAGGAATATAAAAAACTTGTCAAAAATGAAGCGTATACTCTAAAATATATATTATTTTTAATAAATGTTTAAATATAAGATAAATGTATAAAATAAGAATAAGTTAATGATTTTAATTTGGGCGTTAAAATCATAAACACATTTGGGTTTGCGAATAACGTTTATCTATGTTGGGCATGTATAAACGCTTTTTCTAAGAAAGAGATATGTTGAACTATAATATAAATGTTGTTATAGTGAAATATATATCTTAAAAAATAATAATCAAAGTAAACAAGAGAGGGGGAAGGCCAAATGGACTTTTTAATACAAAACGCTTTGCAAGAAGCAAAAGAAAGTAAAAACTTCAACAGCTTTGAAGTTGGAAAAGCTAATATAAAGGTTATTGGTGCTGGAGGAGCAGGAACCAATATGACTTCTTGGTTATACAAGAAAGGGATACAAGGTGCAGAAATTTTTGCTGTGAATACAGACAAACAACATCTGGATATTTCTGAAGCCGATAGTAAGATCTTAATCGGAAGAGATCTGACAAAGGGTCTTGGAGCTGGAGGCTATCCTAATGTAGGTACAGAAGCTGCTAAAGAAAGCCTACAAGATATAAAAGAGATCCTGTCAGGATCTGATATGGTATTTGTATGCGCAGGAATGGGAGGAGGTACTGGTACAGGAGCAGCTCCGGTAATAGCTAAACAAGCTAAAGATACTGGATCTATTGTAATTGGAACAGTTACAATGCCTCTTAATATTGAAAAAGCTAGAATTGACAAAGCTGAGTTCGGTTTACAGCAATTAAGACAAGTCTGTGATACAGTAATTGTTATAGACAATAACAGGTTGGTTACAATTGCAGGAAATCTTCCATTGAAGCAGGCTTTTGCAGTGGCAAACGAATTAGTTTCTACCATGATAAAAGGAATTGTAGAGACTATTGCTGTGCCTAGTCTTGTTAACCTAGATTATGCAGATGTAAAGGCTATAATGACAAATGGAGGAGTATCCATCATAGGTATTGGAGAATCTGACACAGACAATAGAGTTGATGAAGCTGTGAAGAGAGCATTAAGCAACCCTCTATTAGATGTAAGCTACTCTGGAGCAACAGGAGCTCTTATCCATGTAACTGGAGGAGAAGACTTGACATTAGATGACGTAAGTAGGGTAGGAGAGGTTGTAACAGAAGCTCTTGATCCAGATGCACAGGTTATCTGGGGTGCAAGAATCTCCGATGATATGAATGGCAAGCTTAGAGTTATGGTAATAGTTACAGGAGTAAACTCACCATACATCCTTGGAAGACAGAACATATCACAATCATCCGAATCTAGTAGAAGGCTCGGCAACGAGCTGGGTATCGAGATGGTAAAGGCGCATAAAGGATTTCTCTAACCCCCTTTTTGCCTTTGGCTAATGCTTTCCCCAAGCATTAGCTGCTTTTTTTTCTTTTTTTAATAA
>Ga0209541_10007564_pt1 | contig 18226 bp, 18 predicted proteins | sample RifCSPlowO2_01_FD_184027 | JGI IMG/M metagenome (GOLD analysis project Ga0209541, IMG submission 184027) | Groundwater microbial communities from Rifle, Colorado - Rifle CSP2_plank lowO2_0.1 (SPAdes) (version 2) | ecosystem: Environmental > Aquatic > Deep subsurface > Groundwater | place... | reverse complement strand
ATTCTTGAGGAAAGATTAAAAAAAATACAATTTCCTGGAAATTTATCTAGTCTCTATATAAGGGCAGAGCATTTTGATTTTATTGGTTTAAAAAGCGGCGGAGACAGGCTCTTTTATCTCGGCGGGGATTTGCGTGCAGCATATATGAGTGGCAGGGATGAAGATATTGGAATAAGCGTCAGAGCCATATATAGTGATGCTGTTCTTTCATTTGAAAATAATTTTTTGGAAAAAACAGAATGCGGTGAGGCATGGGTAAAAGTTTTCAATCCTGACGGCAGATTTATCGGGGTGCTCAGACCAAGCTATGTTGCAGATTTTCTTAGTGAAAATATTGATTTAGGACGTGTTAATGTAAAATTAAAAAGATTAAGGGCTGTAGAAAATAAGCCTGAAAAATACAAAATAAGAGGAGATATTATATCATCAATAGATAATAGTGTTCTTGAAAAAATTGATGGCTTGTTTGGCAGAGATGCTACAATATCCCATGATGAGATAAAATTCGTTTTAGATTATGCAAGAGAGATGGGTTTTGATGTTATTCCATATGCTAAGAAACCAGAAGGATATGCATCACCAGGAGAAAAGACAGTAGTACTTCCTAAAGGCACGCCTGCCACAAGTAAACTTAATAGGAATATTTTCAAAAGAGAATTGTTATATGTGGCTGGTGCTACACTTGTTGGATTAGCTGCAGGAGCATTTTTATTTTATAACAATGGATGCAATGGATGTGAATCAGAAGAAGGAGCAGAAGTTGTAAGACCAGAAGACAGGACAGTGGTTAAAAGAATGCCAGAAGATTCTACTAAGGAAGAAAAAACAGGACAGGATGTACTATCATCTCAAGAGATTCCTATGAATCCTGAATCAATTAAACCAAAACCAGCAGATAACACTAAAAAAATTGCAGGGGTCCCTGAGAAAGCTAAAACAAGAATACAACCTAATAGAACCCTAAAGAGAGCTGTATCTGAAAGAGAAAATACAAGAAAACAAGAGATACGTATTGCTGACGGCAGGACGAGTGATGCTGCAAAAAGAAGAACTACAAGCAGTACTGGTGCTGCAACAACCAGAAGAACAGTTACTGAACCTGCTGGAGAATCTTTTTTATATCCACCGCCTGTAAGAGAGGGTGATCCTTTTTATGATGAATTTAAAGATGATATTGACACTTATCTACAAGGCTGCGCTGATGATGGCGGGTCAGATAATGAGGGAGCATTTGTTCTCGATTATCTTGTAGGTGTTTATGGAGAGGTTACAAACGCAAGAATAAGAGAGGGAATTTCAGGAAGACCAATACCTACAAAATGCGCTGATGGACTGAGGGGTATATTACTTAATCAAAATCTTAGTACATCATCTAGCGGTTTATACACTAGCAGAGATGTTATAGATTTAGGGGGAGAATAAAAATGGCAAATGGAAGACTTGGATTTAGGGACAGATTTGGAAACTTCTGGATTAATCACAGAAGAAAGGTTTTAGCTGGCACTGCAGTTGCAGCGTTAGGAGGAGCAGGCTATGCTACATACAATCATTTCAGCAGACCTGATAAAACAGAAGTTACTGTAAAACAAGAAATAGACACAACTGAAAAAGCAGATACAAATAAAAAAGCAGCTGGCGTAAAAAGAGAATTTGCGTACTCAGGAGCATCACAGGGAGAAAGGCCAGTGATAAGTCTTGAGGGGGAAGTAAGATGCTATCGTGAGGATGAGAGAGGCGCAGTATTGCGGGAATTAAGAATGAATCCAAGGTTAAGTGCTGAAGAAGAGAGAGAAGCATCACTTAGCTATGATGATTTGGTTTTAAGGCCTGACACTGTTTACAGATGCAGCGTTTCAAACAGAAATGAGTGGATAGGACATAATTTTAGTATTAAAAATGGCAGGCATTTTGTGACAATGGAGGCAGTAATGGCTGATGGCGAAGACGGGATTTATCCTGTTCGTTCATTTGATTTGGGAAAAGAAGCTGCAGGATTTAAAGTTGGAGATGAAGAGGGCAAGTATGGCTCTGTAAGGTTTGCTGTTGGAAGACTTCATCCTGGTGTTTACAGGGCAAATATTCCTTTGTTTGGCAATGTTGCAGATCCTAAAACAGGAGAGGGAAGCGACAGGTATATCGGAACAGGCGTTGTAAACTTCAAAGTTGGAGATGCAATTCAGGAAACAGCAAGAGACACTTCTGAAGAAAGAGGCAGAGTGATAATCGGAGAGAGAAGAAAGGCAAGATTTGAAACAGAACTGCCTGGTTTTGGGAGAGACTGGGGGGACAGCAATCTTTAAATATCTTTACTGCAGTGTGATAACAAAATGAAATCAAGAATATTATCGGCAATGCTTGGAACTGGGATGGCATTAAGTCCTATTAGGGCAGATGCACAGGCATCATTAGATCCTGCTGTGAAAATAGGAACTTTTACAGAGGTGGCTGTACTTGAAGATTCAGCTGAAACATGGAATAAAGTTCTTGATATTAAAGATGAAGGAAGACCTGGCAGTCCTGTAAGCTTTGGATTAAAAACAAACAGATTTAGAGTAAATTCAGGGAAGGCACCTAAATTTAACAGAGAATATCAACGCGGAGATATGATATATTGTGTGATAGACAGAGACCCTGAACCTGACAGAGATCCTTATTGCGAGAATCTTCCTAGAACAGGAGGGGTAAGCCTGCCTGGATGGATTACTAATGGTTATTTCAGCATATTTTTAGAGGCTAAATCCACAGGAACTGAAGTCGCAAGAATTGATGAATATTTGAGACTGCCAAAACCAACAGGAACAAGAAGATTTACAAGGGGTGCACAAGAAGCAGCTTCAACAGGCACACAATCTACAGAAAGAAGAGCTCCACCAGTAACTCCAAGAGAGGAAAATAGAAGGACTGTTACTGGGGAAAGAATATTTGATGATGAAAGCGATAGAGAAATTGGAAGAAGAGTAACTGTTTCAGGATCATTTGACACATCAGAAGATATAGAAGCTGCGGCTGAACCGCAAGAAAGAACAGCTCTAACAGTACCAAAAGATGGAATTAATTTTTCAGGACGTTTTAGAAATTCACCTGAGAATTCATTAAGGACAACAGATGCGGAGAATGATGATAGTCCTCAGGCAGTAAGTTTAGATGATGCTGTAACGGGAGAGTTAGCTTTAGGATATGATACAAGAGAGGGAAGCGTTGGTTTATTTGGAAGCATTAATAGCGTTGAAAACGAAAGACTCGTACTTAGGGATTTTTGGTTTGGGATTGCTTCAAGTGTTGATGTTAATCATTGGGAAAAAAATGAAATCCATGTCAGGGGAAATGTAGGTCCTTACTTTCACAGAATGCGGCATTCAGTTGGTGATGTCTACTCTGTTGAGCAAAGAAACAGGAGGGTGGCGGCTGCATTAGGCGGCTCAGTTGAAATGCCCAGATTAATCCTGAACACTGATGTTTTTTCTATCGGACTTTTTAATGAATTATTTGTAAAGCAGCTGAATGATTTGAGAATTAAAAATGATGAAAATGATATAAACTATGGCGGACAAACAACTTTTGTCAACAGAGCAGGACCTAAATTTAGTTTTATGGCTGGAAAATTAAAAGCTGATTTTAGCACAGGATTGGAATATACAAGACTGCCAACAATAAGACCAAGTACAGAAAGAATACCTGGAATGCCACTTGAGCAGCCACCTCTTGCAGATTATCAAAAATTGTCAAATGAGGCAAAAAGAAGTTCTTTTTCAGGTTACCAGCTTATTGCTTCTCTTGACCTCATTGCCGGTGATTTAATGACCGGAATTTTTTATTCCCGTCCATTTTCAGGAGATGTGGGAAGAAATGCTGTTGGTGTTTTTTTTGGATATGACAATAATTTAAAAGTTGGCTATGAATTCAGCGACGATTCTGTTGAAATTGCAGGCGAGAGAAGAAGGGAGAATACTTCACATTCAGGTATTCTTCAGTTTGGCACAGATTTTGACAGACTTCTGCTTCCAAATTCATCTATTGCGCCAAGTCCAACTCTCAGGTAAATTTTTATAATAGTTTGTTTAAAGTTTTTTATGATTGTTAATGCTTTATCTTTTCTTGGATCAATAATTGGTTATTTTATAGGCAGATTCACCGAAGAGGAGCTTAAGCCCGGGAGAATTTATTTTGAAATTATTAAAATTATTGTTCTGGCTTTATTAACCGTGTTTATATTTTTAAAAAACTTTAATTTAATATTATTGATTATTGGACTTATTCTTGGATTTATATTAAGATATGAATATTTTTATTTTGGGGTTTTGTTAACACAGAACCTAAATTTTCTTAATGCCGGGCTGGTATTTTTGTACGGACTGCCTTATGGCACGCTTGCGTTTCACAAAAAAAATTTAAAAACTCTGTTTTACTCTGTTGTTTTTTTTGTTATTGGGTCGCTGGCTGTTTTTTTGGATTATAGTCTGATGTCATTTGCAGCCGGAGGAATGATTTCTATACTGTCATTTAACATTAAAAAAATTTTTCACTAACTTTATAAATTTTGTTAAATATTAAACTTTATGCTATATCTGATAGGAACAGGACTAGGGAATGAAAAGGATTTAACGCTTAATGCACTTGAAGCGATTAAAAATGCTGACTTTGTTTATCTTGAAAATTATACTTCTTTTTTGAATTTCAAAGTAAAAGATCTTGAAAAATTAACAGGAAAAGAAATAATAGTTGCTGACAGGAATCTTGTTGAGAATACGGACGAGATTGTTGAAAATGCTGAAGAGAGCAATGTTGCTTTTCTTGTTATCGGAGATGTTTTTTCTGCTACAACACATGCGGACATTTTTTTAAGGGCAAAAAAAAGAGATATTCAGTGCAAAGTCTTTCATAACTCATCAATATTGACAGCTGTTGGGGATACAGGCCTAAGCCTCTATAAATTCGGCAGGACTGCATCAATACCATTTGAAAACGATAACATAAAAACATCTTATAACATTATGGAAGAAAACGGAAAAATGCATACATTAATACTTCTTGATCTTAAGCCTGATGAAAACAAGTATATGGGGTTTAAGGATGGATTAAATTATCTTATCAAAAATGGTTTTGATGCTGGAAGAAATGTTATTGTATGCGCTGCTTTAGGCACAAATAACGCTACAATAAAATATGGCAAAGCCATTGATTTGTTAAATTGCAATATTGATGTTTATCCGCAGTGCATTATTATTCCGGGAGAGCTGCATTTTATGGAAGAAGATTTTTTAAAGCTTTATAAAAATTTTTAGCAAAAGTAATAATTTTAGGCTATTGTTGGTATTTTTTGGATATCAATGTTATTTCACATAACAGAAACGTTTAAATACCAGTTATTTGTTATATAATCTAACATGATAACAAATAAACAAATACTAATATTCAAGGCGTCTGCAGACAGTCTCTATGCCTCAAAAGATTATACCTCAGCCACGATACTATATTTCAAAACTTTGTTTGCAATACAAGACATTCTTTTGCTTGAGAAAACTGGAGAGTCACCCAAGGACCATAATCAAAGGTTCAGAAAATTAGAACATAATTTTCCAAGTTTATATAAAGAATTGGACATAGAATTCCCAACTTATAGGGATACTTATTCTAAACTAATTGACAAAACTACTTGCGACAGAATCAGGAGAATAGTAGAGAATGATATTCAAAAACACAATATTAAGGAATAAGCTTAAAAATCTAGCCAAAAAATTTCCTGAGGTAGAAGACATTTTACTATTTGGTTCTGTAGTAAGAGGAAAAGTCAGGCCTGCAGACATTGATATAATGGTATTATTTAAAAAAGCCGTCAATAAAAATGCTGAATATAAAATAAGGAAAGAGCTTGAAAAATATTATAAAAACATATCTATTATTTCCAAAACAAAGAATTCTGTCATTGAACCTACGTTTGATGCACGCGAGAGTATTCTATTCGAGGGGATTAGCTTAATATCAAGAAAAAATCTCGCCAAACAATATGGATTTGATTCTTTAGGTATGTTTAAGTATGATCTTAAAAAACTTAATAATACAGGTAAAACTAAATTTTACTATGCACTAAACGGCCGTTCTGGATCACAAGGCATATTGGACATATTAAATGGAATTAAACTTTCTGATAACATTATTTTTACCAACATAGATAAAATAGAACCAATGAAGGAATTTTTAGATTCCTGGAAAATTAATTATATTTATACACCATTATTAATCCCAAATAGGATGAATAATAAGAAAATATTACAATAAAATTAATTCAGTAATCTCTATAACCTACAAAATACCAATCCCAAGTGCTTCAGAGCAGCAGCTATTTTATTCTGCAGTTTATACAGCTGATACTACCAAAGCTTATGCGGTGGCTAGAATCTGCATTTTGTGGAAGAAGAAATAGTCAAAAATTTTAGTCTTCATCAGCAACAATAAGCGTGCTTGTTTTTACCACGCCTCTTACTTTCCCTATTTTTTCAAGAGCAAGGTCTTTCAGATCAATCAAATTTTCAGCTTTTACAACAGCAATTATATCATACTCGCCGTAAATAATATGCACGTTTTCAACCTCGTCAATCTCTGATATGTCCTTGGCTGCCCTACTAACTTCAGTTCCTTCTATTGCTATCAAAACATACGCCTTTACCATTATTTTCTTGTGCTCACAACCTCGTATTTTGTGAGATTATGGTTAGGTATAGATATTATCTCATTATTATTTGTTTCTATTTTAGTTTCAAGAAGGTTTATTTCTATAACTTTCCCCCTGATGCCCCTTGTTTCTATTATATCATTCTTTTTTATTTTTTTTGTCCTTAAAATATAAATGCCTGAAACAAGGTTTGGAAGCCAGTCCTTGAATGCCAAGAATATAAACAAAACTACAGCAATTAATACAACTATAAATACTGCCCACAATATTTTTGTTGGTATTCCGAGGATGTCAAGAAATATTATGAACATTATTGTATAAACAAGATACTTCGCGATGTTTGAAATGTGTTTTTCAAGGTTCCACTTTACCTTAAGCTGTTCCTCTATCACCCTGTTTAACTCTGCTCCTTTTAATATCCTTTTTGTAACATTTTTTACTATATTCCCGATTATAAGGCCAAGGATTATTATCAGAAATGCTGCAAGCAGCCTTATTATTGCTTCAGAGTATTCTACCATACAAATTATTAAATTGAGAAGACTTTTAAGTGTTTTGACTGAAGTAAATCCTGTAGCCTGAAGCCTTTGCAATATCTTTTACATTTTCAAAAACTTCCAGCATTTTTTTTGAGAGTTCTTTTCCTCCCTTGTTGTGCCTTGCCACAATCTGCAGCGTGCCATTTTTTTCAAGATGTTTTTTTGAGTCTTCAATTAATTCAAAGCATAATTTTTTTCCTGCTGACTGCGGAGGATTCAACAATATAACATTAAATTTTTCTTTTATGTTTTCAAAGCCGTCACTCTGAATTACCCCTTCATTTAACTTGTGCAATTTTAAATTTATATTTGTTATCTTTACTGCCCTTTCATTTATGTCTGAAAAGGTAACTTTTATTTCTGGAAATGACAACTTTAATGCAATGCCAACAATACCACAGCCGCATCCCAAATCAAGTATTGTATCATTATCTTTTATTAATGATTTGTTTATCAATAATTTTGTGCCTTTGTCTATTTTATCTGCCGAGAACAATCCTGAAGCTGTATAAAATTTTATTTCATTTTTTCTTAATATTTCTTTTATTAGTTTTATCTTTAATTCAGACTTTGGATATTTTGTGAAGTAATGTTCCATAATTTAAAGTGTATAATAAAGAATAAAAATCTTTTTATATGCGGTATTTTGAAGATTTCACATGGCTAGCAGAATGGCTGTTAGAAGTGAACAGGGCGGACTGGAAGAGCTAGTTGTTAGAAGAACCCATGGAAAGAACCTGTCTACTGTTATGGGAGATGTTCTGTTTAAGGATTTAATTGCATGCATTCAGGAACTTGTAGCAAATTCATATGATGCAGATGCAGAAAAAGTTACTATAAGGCTTGATGATTATGCGACTCGTGGAATATCCGTAACTGACGACGGGACAGGCATGGATCTTGATGGGTTGCATGCTTTTTATAACATGGGCGACAGTCCAAAACTTCAGAATAATATTACTGAAAAAGGAAGAAGAATGATTGGAAAATTCGGGATTGCCTCTCTTGTTCTTAGAACTCTTGCAAGACATTATGTTTTAGTTACTGAAAGAGATGGCGTGCAATACAAAGTTGAAGAAACATTGTCTGATAACGATGATGACACAAAGCCAATAAAAGTAACAAAAAAATTAACAGAGGATACATCTCATGGAACCAGAATATTTATGGACAAGTTAAGATTTCTTGAGGACGAGAGGAACATAGATATTGGGCTTCTGAGAAGAAGACTTTCTGTAGAGATGCCGGCAAGTCCTGATTTTACTATCTGGCTGAACGGTGATGAGATAAAACCGAGAGTTATAGAAAGAGGCATTGAATATCTTATTGATATTGATGATTCCCTGATTGGAAAAGTCGACGGCTCTATATGGTATGCTCCTGATATTGATGAAGAATATGCTGGAATTTATATCAAAGTCCATGGAAAGGCTGTCGGCGGTACAAATGCTGAATTACTAGGCGCCAGATTTGCTCTTGCAAATACTGTTTTTGGAGTCATAAATGCTAACGGGCTTGAAAAAATTGTTGGATTTGACAGGGATGGTTTCATTAAAGACCACCCAAGGATAAAAAGATTGAGAGAGCATATTCACGGAATTATAAAACAAATAAGCCAAGATGTTAAAATGAGTGATCATAGCGAAAAAATAAAAAAAGCAAGAGTGACAATTGAATCTTTAAAACCAGATATTGGAGAATTTGTTGGAAGCGTTATGGGAACAGGGGAGCATGAAGTTGTTATTGATAATAATATGCAAGAATCAGATACATCAGCAAGACTTGATGCAGACGAAAGAAGGCTGCATATCAATCCACATTCTAATCACTTTTTGTTTAGTTCATATCCAAGGCCAGAGATTATTTTAAGAAGATTTTACGAAGCAGCGAAAGAGGCAATACTTAGAGAGATAGTCCCAGATAACAAAAGTAAAATCTTAGACAGACTTCAAGAACAAGCAAATAAACCATATGAACAAGAGATGAAAAGACTAAAAGCGGCTAAAATGAGTGCGATATCTCTTACTGATATTATTGGGACTTCTGAAAGTGAAGAAGAAAAAATTTATAGAATAAGTCCTACAAGGCTTTATACTGAATCTGAAATATCAAAAGCAACAGACCTAAGTCTGCCTGTATTAAGGAGGGCTATTGACAGCGGAATTTTGGCACATGAGAAGGATAAAATTCTTGGACAGGATGTACTTGATTTAACAAAAAGAATGAAGGGATATGTTACATTATTTGATGCTATAAGAAGAATCTACCCTGATGTCAGCCCAACTAACCATAATGATATGGAGGTGCGGATAAATACAAGACTTCAAAGTTTTTCCCAAAGAGGCGGGCTACCCCACTGGATAAAGAATCTTGCTGAACGGCGGGATTTTTATATCATTGAAGAAAAAGTTCTTGATTCTTTTAAGTACTTTGCTGATAACGGTGAGTTTCCAGGCAAAAGCAATATTGTAGGAGAAAGGTTTTATCATTACAGAGATTTAAGTACTGGAAAAGGAGGAAGCAAGGGGGTTGTTGTATATGTAATTGATATTAAGGTTGGGGATCTTGAAGTTGTAAGGGAGGCTATCAAGCACGAAACTGAGTTCTTGGACGATGAAAAACAAAGCCATGTTAAAACTGTTTCTTATTTTGCCAATCATGGAGACAGAAAGTATGTTGTAGGAATTCTTGCAGGCAGAGTTAAAGATCTTACAGCAGGATTTGAGAGCCAGGGATTTAAAAGGGCAGATATAACTGGAAAGGCACCTTCCTCATTATACATTGGAGTTTCTCTGCAAAGAAGGCAGTCATCGCAGCTTGCACATGTTAAAGAATTCAGCGATCCTATTGTTGATATCCTCAGACAGATTGCAAGCGCAAAACAATAATACTTTTATAGGTAATGCTTCTGCGAATTTCATATGGTTTTACAAGAACAATCTCTGGAAGGAATAGCTGCGGAAGCTATAAACCCTGACTGCATAAGAAAGCTATATGCCTCTGCAAGATGCTATGAATATGGTGATTCATCAGGGGATTATACTAGCGATTCCTCTCTTGTTTATATTATTGGAATGCCGGGAATAGGTGATTTTGACACTGCCTCTCTGTTAAGCAGAAGTTTACTTTCCTGCCTTAGAGATGACGGAGAACTACCTGCAGGAGTACGCACAAATTCTTATTTTGTGAGTGTGGCCAATTCAGATAGTAGTTTTGTAGCGGGTGTACTTTTAGGATCAAGGAGCGATATTAAGTGGTTTGCAAGAAGGCTTGAAAAAAGTTCTTTTATGAAAATTGAGCTTCCTGATGAAATTATAGTGGGTGTTACTCAAACTGCGAAAAATCAAAGAGCGGCAATTCTTCCATTAGTGCAGGCTGAAGAAACTCTGCCTGAAGCTTACCGCGCTTTGTTTGTAAGTTTTGCTGATTACGAGCTCTCACGATAATTTTATTAGATAATTAGTTATTCTAATCTTTGACTAAAAATGCCAGTAAACGCAGGATATGAATATGCTGAAGCACAGAAGAAAGTAAATGAAGCCAAAACCCCGCAGGAGAAAATTAAAGCTTTGGAGTATTTATTGTCAGTTTCGCCAAGCCACAAGGGAGCTGAGAAATTAAGGCAGGAAATAAAAACAAAAATCTCTAAGTTAAAAGAGAAAGCAGAAAAAGAAAAAGCAAGGAAAAGCAGCGGTTTCAGCATAAGTGTGAAGAAAGAAGGTGCAGCACAAGTTGCTTTGGTTGGTCTGCCAAACTCAGGAAAAAGTTTTATTTTACATAAATTAACAGGAGCAAAAGCTGAAATTGCTGATTATCTTTTCACAACAAAAATGCCTGAAGTGGGAGTAATGGACTATCATGGGGTAAAAATACAGATAGTAGAAATACCTGCATTTTTTGATGGCTTTATGGAAAGCGGGAACGGGCCTGCCTTTATGGGTGTTGCAAGAAGTGCAGACCTTATTGCCATAATTCTTGACGGAACGAGAGACTGCCATGATGATTTAGAAATAATAAAAAAAGAATTTGAAAAGGTTTTTGTAAAACTTAAAAAAATAAAAGACAATGACAGACAGGCAACGAACTGCATTCTTGCTGTAAACAAAGTTCTTCAGAATTTCAAGACAAAATATGTATCATGCTGGGCTGAGGACATTAAAGAATGCATCTGGAAGAATCTAAACCTTATTTATGTGCAGACAAAACAGCACGGCAAAAAACCTGATCTGCCGCCAGTAGCATTAAAAAAAGGAAGCACAATAAAAGAGCTGGCAAATCTTGTACATAAAGATTTTGTGAGAAATTTTAAGTATGCAAGAATATGGGGCAAAAGCGTGAAGCACAATGGCAGCACTGCCGGTCTTGATCATGTATTAGCTGAGGGTGATGTTGTTGAGATACACACCAAATAATCACTCATTATTGCTTGCCATAAATTCATAAATTGTTGCAAAAAGCCTTATAACTATTTCAAGGACTGCAACTATTGTGAGATAAATAAATATATTTTTTAAAAACAGCGGAACTTCAAGAATTTTTGAAACAAGACTTGACACTGAAAAAAATCCAGGACTAATAATAAATATAACAAGAATTGTAAATGGAAATAGCTTTGCAATATCCTTGCTTAGGTCCTCAGATATATAAGATGTAAATCTTACCGCTCCGACAATTGCTGCAGCAACAAGCGATACATTGGCAACTGTCTGGCTTTCTGACAGCAGCAAAATAAAAAACCCGAGAACAGCAAACCAAAACAATACAAGAACAGGTATTACAATAATGTATTCTATAATATAAAACAGCGATGCAACCAACTTATTTAACAGAGGATGTTTTGACCTATTATATTTTGCCAGACTCAATGATATTATATCTCTTTTCGCAAGGAACCTGTAAAATTTCCATATAAATATTGAATAGAGTGCTATTAACACAAAATATACAATGAATGTTACTGCTATGCTGTAATTTTCAGGAATATTTAGGGAAATGTCTGTTCCAAAACCACTTAATATATCCCTAAACCCCATTTTCATTATTTCTGAAATATTTCTATTTAATTACTTTTCCATTATAAATAAGAGAACACCAAAAAGCTTAAAAGATGCATAACCCTTGTTTTTATTTATTATGATAAAAAGAGTCAAAGGATTGTTCAGGGGTTTTTTCAGGTTTTTCAAGAAGAAAAAACATATTAGACTTGGCGTCTATGGGCACCCGAATTCTGGAAAGTCAACTCTTTCTAACAAAATTTCAAAGGACTGGCTTGGAGAGGAGTTTACAGCAACTAGCTCTGTACCCCATGAGACAAGAGAGATTGTAATAAAAGAAAAGATAACAATAAAATCCAAGGGAAAAGAGCTGACATTTAACCTTGTTGACACACCTGGAATTGCGACAAAGATTGATTATGAAGATTTTCTAAAGTATAAACTGAAACCAAAAGAGGCAAAAGACAGGGCAAAAGAGGCAACAAAGGGAGTGATAGAAGCAATAAAGTGGCTGGACAACATGGACTGTGTTCTTGTTGTTATTGACTCAACACAAAATCCATACAGCCAGGTTAATATTACAATTATAGGAAATCTTGCAGCAAGGGACATTCCTGTTTTAATAGTTGCAAACAAAACAGATTTAAAGAAGGCTGATATAAAAAGAGTGGAGTCTGCATTTCCGCAGTACAAGACCATTGGAATTTCAGCACTTAAAGGAACAAACATGGAGGAATTTTATGAGGAGCTTTTCAAGCTTATAAAATAAGAGGTGAAAAATGCTAACGCTACAATATATACCATACCATGATTTTGCTTCCCTAAGTATGGAAGAAAAGCTGGGAAAAATAATAAGGGCTGTAAAAGACGAAAAAATACTGCTGATTGAGGGCAGACTTAATCCCATGGAGGAATCTGAATTGATTAAAAGAACAATGCACGCCATAAACAAAAACTTTAAGGGCATAGAAATTGCCTCTATTGATTATGAATTTAAGGGTGATTTTCTTGAAAACATGAAGAGGAATGTTGCACATTTTCTTCTAAGAAAGAGAGGCGGGCTGACAATCGTTGGACCTGCTACTGTTGTAAAAGAGATAAGAAAAGACCCAAGCAAGATAGAATTACTGACTTTGGACAGGAAAAAGAAAAAAAGGTAGTTTTTTACTTTTCAATAGAAACTTTAATATACATTTGTTTCTTATTTAATTTATGATAATAAGCGGAGTATAATAAAATGCACCAATGTGTCAGATGTAATAAATTTTATCAAGATGCAAACAACGAAATATTAAAAGGCTGTTCTAATTGCGGAGGAAAATTTTTCTTTTTTGTTAAAAAAGAGGCTGTTGAGCAGGTGAAAGAGGCCACAAGCCAGCTTTCAAAGCAGGACAAGGAGCAGATTGAAAAGGATGTTCTTGATATCATAGGCATTGATGAGGACAAACCAGTAATTTTAGACCTTGCCTCTGTTAATATTTTGAAACCCGGCAAATTTGAGCTTGATTTAGTGAGATTGTTTAAGGGAGAACCTATGGTTTACAGGCTTGAAGAGGGAAAGTATGTTATTGACATTGCTGAAACTTTCAAAAATGTGAAGAAGGGGATTATTGGAAAATAATTATATTAAAAGCCTAATGAAAAAAGTTTAGAATAAAAAATTACTTCTTTGAATATATTTATGTTCTGAAATTACTAATCGACAAAAACCACTCCCTTCGGTCGCTTTCCAGCAGATGTTGCTAATTTATAAAAAACGGCACCAGGATTACAAAATACCTGGAAGAACTTACTTGTTCAAATATCTTTTATTCTCTTTTATGTAATTTTTTATAAACCATTGAATAAATATTCCTTCATTTTTCTTTACTTGGGATCTTTCAAGGGCATTATAATAACTACTTCTTCCCTCATATTTGATATTTAACATTGGGTATTTATGCTTTTTAAGTATAAAGTTCATCATTAGTCTGGAGATTCTGCCGTTTCCGTCTCCAAATGGGTGTATTGTAACAAATTTTAAATGAACTAATGCTGCTAATTCTACTGGATTAATCTTATTTTTATTTTTTCTATACCATCTAAAGAATTCTTTTAATAATAGATAAACTTCTATAGGAGAGGGAGGCATGAATTTGCTTCCAGATATTGCAACTTGATGTTTCCTTAGCATTCCAGCTATATCTTTTTCCGTTTCTAAAAATAGCATTCTATGCCAATGAAGAACTAAGCTTAATGCTAAATCTTTTTTAAACTTTAATACTTCATAAAATACTTTTTTATGTGCTTCTGCTTCTTTGACATCTCTTATTGGTTTTTCTTTTGGTGTTATTCCTCTTTCCAATAGATTTGCAGTTTCTCTTAAAGTTAATTTAGAACCTTCTATTCTCTGTGTATCATATGTAAATTTAATCATGAATGATTCGATTTCTTTTTTAGATAATAGTGCCGGCATAGATGCCTTTTCTTTACTGTATTCTTTCTTTATTCCTTCTAATGTTTTATTCCATCTTTCTTTGTATAAATCATTAGTAAATTTTCTCTTAATTTCTTCAATGTTATTGGGGATTGTAGTACCTAAGTACAGTTCTCTTTTTTTAACAGAACTGCCTTTTCTAAAAGAATGTTCTAAATAATAATACTCTTTGTTGTCTATTAATTTTTTCCTTACCGAAACCATAATAATTACTATACCTACAAATATATAAATATTCCTATTTTAACTAAAATGTAGGGGTAGACTTTGGATAGAGATAATAAAGTAACGTACTTTCGGGCCTAAATGAAGGAGTGTTCTTGCGACTAGTGGATATAAATTCCTGACAAAAATAATTTTTGGATAACTAAGAATAACAGAACCTGATCTATTTCCAAGATTTGATTACATTCCAATAGATTCCATTAAAAACTATCCATTATCCCCTAACTTAAAATTAATTGCTGAAACTTTCAAAAATGTGAAGAAAGGGATTATTGGCAAATGAAAGTTTTAAAACCAGATCTTATTTAAGGAAACGCACCCCTTCCATATTTCTAAACTGTTCATCACCTGTAAGAAACATAACACTATGCTCTTCTGCTACGGTATAGCCAATACAATCAGCATATGACAATCTTCTTTTTTTATGCTGCAAGCGGAACTTCATGGCTTTCTTTATTGCATCTTTTGAAGGCTCCACAACCAATGGCAGCAGAGAATTAAATACAATCTCTGCATTTTTTTCTCCTGATTCAGCCAGCGTTGAATAGTACACTTCTACAAGATTAAAAATAGTTATGATTCCTATGTGCTGCTCGAAATATGGTGTAAATGATTTATTATTTTTTAGATATTCAATAATGGCATAGCTATCATAGAAGTAAGATGTCATTTCCAGCCTTCCCGCATTTCATTTTTCAGCTGCTGAGAACTTTTCCTAGTTTGCAGAAGACCCCTGATAGCAACCAAATTGTTTATGGGTTTTATATCTATAACAAGCTGCTGATTTTCTTGCAAATGAAATTTTTTTGTAATTTCTGTAGGTATTGTAATACCTAGCGAATTTCCCCATTTCCTAGTTATTGTTTCCACCCTGACCATATAAATAATTAAAGTATAATTATATTTAAGGCTTTTGATTCCTCTGATTTAGGTACATTTCCCTAATTTTTAAGGCTTTATTGAATTTCTATAAAAAATATCGAAGTCTATCCTATTTCTCCTGATTTAAAATTAATTGCTGAAAAGCTTAAGAAATCTAAACTCTAACTTCTATTTTCCTGTTTTTATTCAGATCATTCAGCAGTTCATAGCCTAATTTTGATTTTTTATTTACTTTTATTTCCCCTGTTTTTCCAACAGTATACATCAAAAGAAAGTGATCGTCCACATATATTTCAGCCACTGCACCTGCATATTTTATAGGCAGCCTAAAAACAACAGCCTTTCTTGATTCCTCAACATTATACTTAACAGGGTTTTTGCTGTCTCCTGATGAAGATTCATTCAGCTCTTTTACAGTTAATCCAAATCCGACTTTTTTTTCTATTTTATCAATGTTTTTTCCCTGCGTGCCTATAAATCTTGATATTTCCTCTGAAGGAATATAAACCTCTGCCCTGCTCTGATCAATTATTTTTACCTTTACGTCAGATGCAAATTCTCTTAATTCCCTTTCAAGCTGTTTTTCTGCGAGATTTGTCAGGGGATTTGCCTGTGACAGTGTTTCGCTTATGGGTATAACTACGGTTTCCTCGCCATAGCTGTAGATTTCAAACTCCAATTTATTTGTAAGATAATCATGCACTTCAATTACTGGCCTTGCAAGATCAGCTTCTATCATTCCTGTCGGCACTTTTACAGTCATCTGAACTGCCATTATTTTCCCAACATTTCCTTTTTGTATAAATAATATTGTATCAAGAACACTTGGTATCATCCCTACATCAATCCTTCCAATAAACCTCTGTACAGCATCTATCGGAGTTGCAGCATGAAGAACCCCAAGAACATTTGAACCGCCAAGCCTCAAGTCTGTAAATAATTTAAAATCAGGAGTGTCCCTCATCTCATCAAATATTATATAATCAGGCCTTGACAAAAAAAGAATGTCATGAATTTCTTCTCCTGTCGCAAGGTTTTTGCTGTACTGTGTTATGTTGCTGCTTAAAACAAGATCTCTTGGAGATTCAACTGTTTTTGTAATAAAATTATTTGATGCGTAATATTCAGCCAATGCAGAACTTATAGTGCTTTTTCCTGAGCCTGTTTCTCCTGCAACTAGAACGCCTCTTGCTGTTTTCTTTATCCTTTCAAAAATCTTTTCTGGCAGATTATATTCTTCTATCTTAAGACTTTTTATCGGCTTTACTGCAGTTATTTCCCAGCCGTCTGAAACCGGAGTTTTTGTGATTACAACTCTGTAATTTTTGTACTGCACAATTGTGGATCCTGGCCTTGAAATCTCAACAAAGGCATTGGGCTCAATTCTTGATCTTTCTACAATCTCCTTTGCCATATTTTGTATATCTGCCTGCGTAAGCAGTTTATTTTCAACATCAGAGAGCATCCACTCACCTGGTTTTCCCTTTTTTGCCCTGGGCGGACAGCCTTCTCTCAGATGAACAGACATTGTAATTTCATCAAAATATTTTTCAATTTCTAATTTTTCTGTAAGCTCCTTATGCGGGCAATACATAACTTCAAGACCAAGCGCCTTTCCTGACTGGGCCTGAACATTATCTGCAGTTATCAAAACTGCGCCTTCATTGTATGCTATATCCCTTATCAAGGCATCAATCTCGCCTCCGCTTTTTGCATGTGTTATCTGGTAAATATTCGGCCTTTCACCAATAAAGGCAAGCTCGATTTTTCCCTCTTTTGATAATTTCTGTAAATTTTGAAGTTCTTCAAGGCCCAGAAAACCTATCTCCTGGCCTGTGTTTGCCTGGTTTTCAAGCTCTGCCATTACCGCCTTTGGTATTATCACCTTTCCGGCTATTTTCTTTGTTTTTACAAATCCTGATACAAGCCCCTCTATAACTACTGATGTATCAGCGACATAAATTCTTTCTTCCATTTTTATAAAAATTGACAAATTTATAGTTTTATTAAGTTTTGCATAAGCTTTATAAATAGGGACTATCAGCAATACCTAAGATAACAAGAGTTTCTTAACTGAAGCAATTGTTAATCACGGAGGAAAAAGCATGGCATTTAGACAAGACAGAGGCCATAGATCAGGCGGTTTTGACAGAGGTCCAAGAGAGATGCATGATGCAACCTGCAGCGATTGCGGGGTGCAGACGCAAGTACCTTTCAAACCGAAAGAAGGCAGGCCAGTTTTCTGCAAAGATTGCTATATGAAGAAAAAATCTGCAGCATAATTCTAATAAAAAAATATTTAGAATTTTTATTTTTCTTTTTTTAGTGTAAACTATATTTTTCTGGCAAAGACCAAAAATCCTGTGTGGGCAAGCATATGGTGTTTTGGCCTTACTTTCAAACCTTCAACAATCCATTCCCTTTCCAATGTTTCTGAAAC
>Ga0209541_10007563_pt1 | contig 18226 bp, 19 predicted proteins | sample RifCSPlowO2_01_FD_184027 | JGI IMG/M metagenome (GOLD analysis project Ga0209541, IMG submission 184027) | Groundwater microbial communities from Rifle, Colorado - Rifle CSP2_plank lowO2_0.1 (SPAdes) (version 2) | ecosystem: Environmental > Aquatic > Deep subsurface > Groundwater | place... | reverse complement strand
TTATCCCAACTAGTGGATAAAAGGGCTAAGGTATGGTAAAATATTTTAGAAATTAGGGTTATATCCCCATGGGGTATAAACTAAGTAAATAATAGCAAACTATATGAAGGAGGGCAATACTTTGGCTAATCTGGAACGTGAGTTACGAATACGGAATTACAGTCCCAGAACTGTCGAATCTTATTTATTACACAACCAACAGTTTTTAGATTATATTAAAAAGGATCCCCGCTCAATTACAGCAGAAGATGTTAAAAGATATCTAGATTATTTGGCCGGGAAATGGTCAGGGAGTACAGTCTCGGTTGCTTACAATGCTTTGTTATTTTATTACAAACAAATTTGGCATCGTCATTTTTTTATTAACTTCTCTCATCCGCGAAAGCCTCACCATATTCCCGTGGTGTTGTCTCGGGATGAGGTGTTTGAGATGATTAACATCTTAGTTAACCCAAAACATAAATGCATTGTTAGTTTGTTGTATGGAACAGGCGTCCGCGTAAGCGAATTGACACATATTAAAATGTGCGACATAGATTTGGATCGAATGGTTTTGAGGGTGTTTCAAGGCAAAGGGAGGAAGGACCGGCTAACTGTTTTACCCAGTTCATTGGAAGAAACTTTGACCAAACAGATGAGGCTTAAAAAAAGTGGAGATTATTTATTTACCAACGGTCATGGTGGACGACTGACCGAAGAAACTATCGCCAAAATTGTTGGGCAGGCGGCCGAGAAAGCCGACGTTCATAAGCGTGTCTCGCCGCATACTTTGCGCCATACTTTTGCCACTCATCTCTTGGAAAATGGGACAGATATACGGTATATTCAAGAGCTTTTGGGGCATGCCCGGTTGCAAACGACGCAAATATATACTAAAGTAGCCGTGAATAATTTACAGAAGATCAAAAGCCCTTTGGATTAATATGGTAGATTTTAAAGAAAAAATTAAAAAATTCCCCGATTCATCCGGTATCTATTTATTCTATAGTGCTTCCCACGAATTAATTTATGTTGGGAAGGCTACTTCGCTTCGTGATCGAGTAAAGAGTTACTTTCAGAAACGATTGAAAACTACTCGACCGATTGAAGAAATGATTCATGAGGTTGGGGATATAAAATGCCGGCAAACCGATTCAGTGCTCGAAGCGGTTATTTTAGAGTCGCTATATATTAAAAAATACCAGCCAATATATAACGTCCAAGGCAAGGATGATAAAAGTTGGAATTATATTTCTATCTTTCGTGACCCTTACCCAATGGTGGCAACGATCCGTGAACACGATCTGAAAGTGTTGAGGGTAGAAGGTGGGGTAGCATATAGACAGATAAAATATTTATTCGGACCCTATCCGCATCTAAATTCCCGGGCGACCTTGAAAACTTTACGTCAGATTTTTCTTTTTTCTACTTGTCAACCAAACCAAAAGAGACCTTGTTTGTATTATGAGATGAAGCAGTGCTTGGGAGTGTGTACGGGTGAAATTAGCCCGGAGGATTACCGGAAGGAAGTGATTCGACCACTCATCATGTTTTTACGGGGTAAAAAGAAAGGGCTGGTTCGTGTTTGGGAAAAAGAAATGGAAAAAGCATCCCATGAAGAGCGGTTTGAGGAGGCCGCTCGTTTACGGAATCAGCTCCGATCGCTTCGCCACGTGCAAGATATGGCGATGATTAACGAAAGTTTTGTGGGGGATGAGTCGGAAAACTCTAGTGTTAATCGTTATTCTCGGATTGAGGGCTATGATATCTCTAATCTTGGTATCACCGATAAAGTTGGAAGTTTAGTAGTATTCCGTAATGGTCGTCCAGATAAATCTTTTTATCGTAAATTTAATATTAAGACTGTTGTCGGACAAAGCGATGTGGATTGTTTGGCTGAAGTTTTAGAACGGCGTCTAAAACGTGAGGATTGGGGAACCCCGGACCTTATTTTAATCGATGGTGGCAAACCACAGGTAAACAAAGCCAAAGATGTATTAGAAGGACGAAATTTAACCCTGCCAGTAGTCGGTATTGCCAAAGGACCAGAGCGCAAGCGTAATGATTTTTTTCTGGTACCTTTTAACGAAAATCCAACGGAATTTTCTGCCTGGGTTAAGCATAACAAAAATCTTTTAATTGCGGTCCGAGACGAAGCCCATCGTTTTGCGATTGCCTTTAATCGTTCTAAAAGAAAAATACGTTTATGAAAATTCATCATTTTATTTTTCACTACGGTCAAGACGTAAAAGATAGTTTGGAGATCCAAGATAAAGAATTGGTTCACCAGATCAGCCGGGTCTTGAATTTGTCGGGAGGAGAAAAAATAATACTAGGTAACGGACAAGGAGAAGAATTAGATTGCGAAATTGAAACAGTGGGGAAATCGGTCAAAGTTAAAATTTTAACTAGACGGGAAGTAGAAGATAGTTTTTCTTTAACTTTGTACATGGCGGTTGTTAAACGAGATAATTGGGAGTGGGTCGTGCAAAAAGCCGCCGAGATTGGGGTGACTAAAATAGTTCCACTTATCACTGAACATACTGTAAAAACTAATCTTAACTATGCCCGTTTGAATAAGATTGTCAAAGAAGCGACAGAACAGTCTGGTCGCGCCTGGTTAATGAAAATCGAAAACGCGATCAGTTTTAAAGATTCTTTGGAAAACGAGGCGCAAGGGAAAAGTAACTATTTTCTTGACCAAGAGGGGTTTGGAATAGAAAAGTTAGGGAAAAGACGGGAGGGCGAGTTCAGTTTGTGGGTTGGTCCAGAAGGTGGTTGGAGCGAAAAGGAAAAGGAACTCGCGGAGTTAAAGGGGTTTAAAGTCCTAAGTTTAGGCTCCACGACCCTACGGGCAGAAACAGCGGCCGTCGTCGGGGCCTACTTGTTTAGCCAGTTTGAGCCACATGGTTGATCTAACCCACGGTCTAGTGGTAAGATATATAAGTTGTCTGGTCCAGGCTTGACAATTTCGCTTGTTTAGTATAATATTAAGCCCGTTGTATGCTCGTTAATAAGTCAGATGATACTAGTTGGCAAGAGGTGGTTAAGTTTATGAGCCGTTGTCCGATCTGTTCAAAAAATTACGAAAAGGAAACCGCTCGACTAGTAACCAGTAAGGGTAACACCAATCTTGTGCATATTACCTGTAGTTCCTGCCGCGGTCATTTTATGGCCATGGTTTTACATATGGGACAAGGTTTAAGCTCGGTGGGGATGGTGACGGATTTAAATTTTCAGGACGCCCACAAGCTCCATGCGGCGAAACCACTAACTTTGGACGAAATATTGGTTGGGCACGAAGAATTAAGCAATAAGAAATTTTTAGAAATTTTAACTTTAAGTTAGGAAATTTACGTAAGCGATATGGTTTATAAACTACAAGCAAAACTTAGGGAGGCCAGAGGAGACAAGTCTCGAACAGTACAAGATTTACCAGCGGTGATTTATGGTGCGGAAAAGGATTCGCAAGCATTAAGCTTGGGCACGAGTGAATTTGTTAAGTTGTACGAAGCGGCTGGTGAGTCCAGTCTGATCGATTTAGTAATCGATGGTAAGGAAGATGGAAAAGTATTGGTCCAGGATGTTCAATTGGATCCTTTATCCGGCCGGATTATCCATGTCGACCTGCGCCGCATTAACATGAACAAACCAATGACCGCGACAGTTGAATTGCATTTTATTGGCGAGTCTCCAGCCGTTAAAGCTTCGGGCGGTACCTTGGTTCGTACTTTAGAAGAAGTAGAAGTCGAATGTTTGCCAAAGGATTTGGTATCTCATATTGATGTTGATTTGGCGGTCTTGGCCACTTTTGACGACATGGTTAAAATTAAAGATCTTAAATTGCCAGAAGGCATTCAAATTATTAATCCTCATGCCGAAGATTTGGTGGTAAAGGCGACCCCAGCTATGACTGAAGAAGAAATTAAGAAAATGGAAGAAGAAGCAGCGGCCATGGACGTTTCGAAGATTGAAGACGTTAAGGAAAAGAAGGTTGAAGAGGGTGAAGAGGGGGCGGTGGCTACCGAGGGTGGGGATAAGAAAGAGGAGAAAAAGGAAGAAAAGAAGGACAAGTAACCGATTTTACGACCAACTAAACCAGAGAGTGCACAAGCCTCTCTGGTTTTTTATTGGTACTGTGTTATTATGTTAATAATTATTGTTTGGCCTTATAGTTTTATGGTTAAAATTAATCGTCAGTGGCTTTATTACTTTTTGGGCTTAGTCGTGGTTGTCGGTATATATTTAGTGTATTTGGATTTTCTTTCAAAAACAGCTTGGAACGGTGTTAATGAATCGAACAGCGCCTCTTCCACGCCGGAATTTATTTATTTTAGCGCTTTGGATGGACGAGGGGTGACTAGCTCGGAAAAAGTAACACCACAAGTCGTCGCCGTCATGATTGATAACCATATTGATGCTCGGCCACAAAGCGGATTGGCGGTCGCCAGCGTGGTTTATGAGGTGCCGGTAGAAGGTAGTATAACCCGTTTTATGGCTTTGTATGACGGAGACGATTTAGTGGAGGAAGTTGGCCCGGTCCGAAGCGCGCGAGCCTATTATTTAGACTGGTTATCTGAATATGGTGATGCCCTGTATCTTCATGTCGGTGGGTCACCAGAGGCTTTGAATTTGATAAAAAAACGTAGTATATTTGACGCCAACGAGTTTTATTGGGGTAGTTATTATTGGCGCGCCTCTCGGCATTTCGCCCCGCATAATGTCTATATTAAAAGCGAAAATTGGCAAAAGATTGTTACAAACAATTTTGATAAGCACCCCTTCCGCCCATGGGAGGGTTGGAAGTTTGAGGGAGGGGTGAAATCGCTTGGCGAGCCAGTAGAAGAAGTTAAAATTAAGTACGACCCAGTTTGGGGATATAATGCCGGGTGGAAGTATGTTCCAACGACAGAAAAATTTGTACGGTATGTAAATAATATTAAGCATTTAGACTATAATGGCAATGAAATTTTGGCTGATAATGTCGTCGTCCAAACGGTAAAGATAAAGACGATTGATGATTATGGCCGTCAGGCCATTACCACTGTTGGTGAAGGGGATATGTTTATATTAAAAAACGGCTATCGAGTCGATGGCCGTTGGAAAAAAGAAAGTTTAGTTTCGCGGACAAGATTCTATGATAAAGCGGGGCAGGAGCTAACTTTGTTGCCAGGAAAAACTTGGGTGCAAATCGTTGCCGCGAGCACCGTTATTGAGACGACTGGGGTGAATGAATAGAGTTAATAATAATCGCTAACCGATCTCGACCAGTAAGATCGGTTTTAATTTTTAGTAGAGCTTCGGGGAATAAAGACGAGGCCAGTTGTTTAACGCCAGAGGATTGCCCTGGGTCTATTTCTAAAAGCAGGGTGGTAGGAAAGGGAAAGGTCGTTGCTTGTTCCAGGAGCTTTTTATAAAGAGACAGCCCATTAGTGGAATCGGCGACTAAAGCTTCATGAGGTTCGTGTTGAATCGAAGGCTCTTTGGCAAATTGTTCACTGGTCAGGTAGGGTAAGTTTGCGGTAATGACAATGTTTTTAAAGTTGCCTAGTTTGGTGTCAGAGAGCGGGGTCAAAAGATTACCTTGAACAAATTTTATGTTCACCTGATGTAGTTTTGCATTTTTTCTTGCCACCTTTAGAGCTTTTTTTGAGAGATCAATAGCGATTGTTTGCGGATTAGTGCTTGGGTTTTTTTTTACCTCAACCAAGGCAGAAATAGCGATACAACCAGAACCAGTTCCAACGTCAATAAACAACGAGTTTTTGCTGTTGTTTAATATTTTGACTACTTCGCCAACCATTAGTTCGGTATCGGGTCGAGGGATGAGAGTATGCCGGTTAACTTTAAAACGGAGAGAACAAAATTCTTGTTCATGGATAATATAAGCTAAAGGGATGTTTCGTTTCGCCTGTCTTAAGTAATACCAAAAACGTAGGCGTTCAATTGGTGTCGGCCGGTATTCCGGGTGAGAATAAACAAATTCCTTACTTTGGCCAATACTTTTGGCGTAAAGGATATCTTGAAGACGAGGGTCGATGGTCATTTTTAAACCGCGCTTTTTAAGGCCTCGTAGTCGGCAGTTCGAAGGGCGGTGATTATCTCCTCGATGTTACCATCGAGAATGGTTGGGATGTTGTTCCAGTTTTGGTGGATGCGGTGATCAGTAATCCGATCTTGGGGATAGTTGTAGGTGCGGATTTTTTCACTCCGATCGCCAGTGCCAATTTGCGAGAGACGTTGTTCCTTGAGTTCTTTTTGTTTTCTTTCTTGTTCTGCGGCAAATAATCGAGAACGGAGTACGGCCATCGCTTTTTCCTTATTGGCCATTTGTGATCGTTCATCTTGGCACTGGACCATGGTATTAGTTGGAATGTGTATTATGCGGACAGCTGAATAGGTGGTATTGACACTTTGTCCGCCATGTCCACCAGCGCAAAAGGTGTCCATGCGTAAATCCTTGGGATCAATTTTAATTTCCGTTTCCTCGACTTCTGGCAGTACAGCGACCGTCGCGGTCGAAGTGTGAATGCGGCCAGCCTTTTCGGTTTCCGGGACTCGTTGAACCCGGTGGACGCCCATTTCGTATTTCAAATCTTTGTAAACATTGTGGCCGCGAATGGCAAAGATTATTTCTTTAAAGCCACCAATGCCGATCCGGTTTTCATCCATGACTTCGGTTTTCCATTTTTGTTTTTCGGCATATTTGGTATACATGCGGTAAAGATTGGCCGCAAAAAGGGCGGACTCGTCTCCACCCACGCCAGCGCGGATTTCAACAATTACATCTTTTTTATCCAAGGGATTTTCCGGCCGGGTCAACTCTTCCAGCTCTATTTCTAGCAGGTCTTTTTTTGTTTGCAATTCAGGAATTTCGGCTAGGGCCAATTCTTTAAGTTCGGTGTCGTCTGCACTCCCGGAAATTAGCTCATTATCTACTAAATTTTTTTCAATACTTTCTAGTTCTTTAATTTTATCAGCAACACCTCTTAATTCGTTGTATTCTTGCGACACCTTTTTTAATTTGGTCCCATCATTAATTACGGCCGGGTCTTGTAAGGCGGCTTCTAAGGTGTTAAATTTATTTTTTATTTGAACGTATTTAGGCAACATATAACAGTATTATACTATATTTGAAACTAAAAAACAGACCACAAAGGCCTGTTTTAATTTCAAAGCTAGGCTTCCTTGGTGGTCTTTTTAGCAATTTTCTTAGTTGCCCGAGCAGCCTGTTTGGCTTTCTTACCTTTGCGTCCAGCGGCCGTAGCGGCAACACGGGCTGCTTTTTCTTGGAATTTTTCAACGCGACGAGCGGTATCAACAAACTTCTGTTTGCCGGTATAAAAAGGATGGCATTGGCTACAAAGCTCAATACGGATTTCTTTTAAGGTACTGCCGGTTTTAAAGTTATTCCCGCAAGCGCAGGTCACGACGGCATCATCATGGTAATCTGGGTGAATTTTGGTTTTCATAAATAGAAAAATTACTTAAGTGCGGATAGTTTAGTATAAAAAGGGATTTTTGTCAATATATGACCGGGGCTTGACAAAAACAGCGGCTTTTTGTATACTTTAGCCATTATTTATCACTCATCCATCACTTTTGGCTTTTGAGCCAAATACCTTTTCCTCCCTCGGGACCACTCCCAAGGGTAGGGTGGAGAGGCAGTAATAAGGAAAAATATGGTTAAGTTACCAACTTTGTTGGAAATGTTGCAGGCCGGAGTTCATTTTGGACATCAACGCGGCCGCTGGCATCCGAAAATGCAGGAATACATTTTTGGAGTACGTAATAACGTACACATTATTGATTTAGAAAAAACTTTGGTGGAGCTAACTCGTACTTTAGAGTACGTGAAGAATCTTGCGTCAGAAGGCAAGATTATTTTATTTGTCGCGACCAAGCGCCAAGCCCGAGATTTAGTTAAGGCCGCCGCTTTAGCTTGTGGTATGCCTTTCTTAGTCGAACGTTGGATCGGTGGCATGTTAACTAATTTTGATGAGGTTAAGAAACGTTTGCGTAAGTACAACACCATGATGGAAGAAATCCGAAGTGGCGAAATTGAAAAGTATCCCAAACGTGAACAGATTAAAATGAAAAAGGAGGTAGAAAAAATGGAGCGCTATTTGGCAGGTATTAGAGATTTAGATAAAATGCCTGACGCTTTATATATCGCCGACATGCGGACAGAAAAAACCGCTCTGATCGAAGCGGAAAAAAAGAATGTTACGGTTGTTAGCGTCTGTGATACCAATGTTAATCCAGAAGATGCGGATTATATTATTCCAGCCAATGACGATGCTGTAAATTCTATCAGACTCATGGCCGACCTCATAGCCACCACGGTCAACGAAGGAAAGGCTTTGGCTGAAAAACGTGACGGTGCGGTTCGTGAAGTCAAGAAAATCGTTCCAGTAGCCCCGGAAGTGAAAGCTGATACAGTAGCGAAGGTTGAAGTAGTAGAGGAACCAGCTAAAAAAGTTACGAAGGCGGTGGAAAAACCAAAAGCAGTTCGAACAGTAAAGACACCTCGGGTTGCTAAGAAAGAGAAGGAAGTGTAAAATTTAAGGGGTAAATAATTTATTTAATCTTAAAACCATTATGACTATAACTGCGAACGATATCGCCAAACTGCGCGCTTCAACTGGCGCCGGCATGATGGACTGCAAGAAGGCCTTAGACGAAGCTGAAGGCAATATGGATTTGGCGGCAGAAATATTACGAAAAAAAGGAATTGTAAAAGCGGCTAAGCGCGCGGATAAGATTGCGGCCGAAGGGCTAGTATATGGCCAGGCACTTGAAGGTAATAAAGTAGGCGCTTTAGTAGAAGTTAACTCGGAAACAGATTTTGTTGCTAAGAGTGAAGATTTTGTTAATTTTGTTAAAGTATTGGCTGAAACCGTGGCGAAGAATAATCCAAGCGATTTGGATAATCTTCAAACCTTAAATTTAGCGAGTGGTGAAACTGTCGCTGAAGCTTTGAATACTCTCACTGTAAAAATTGGTGAGAAAATTAATATTCGTCGGTTTGAACGCTACGAAGGTGTGGTAGTGGGGTTGTATTTACACGGTGCTAAGATCGGCGTCTTAATTGAACTAGAGGGGGGGGGCGTGAATACAGCGAACGATTTAGCTATGCACATTGCGGCGTCAAACCCTAAATGTTTGGACCGTACGATGGTTTCCCAAGTTGATCTAGATAAGGAAAAAGAAATCGCCAGTGCTCAATTACGCGAGCAGGGTAAGCCAGAAAATATCATTGAGAACATTTTGAAGGGTAAGATGGAAAAATATTACGAAGAGAACTGTTTAGTTGACCAGATCTTTATTAAAGATGAGACTTTAAAAGTGAAAGATCTGTTAGTAAAAAATGGTGCGTCAATAAAGCGATATGTCCGGTTTGAATTAGGTGAAGGCATTGAAAAAGGTGGTTGTGATTTCGTCGCCGAGGTCCAGGCGCAACTGAAGTAAATAATCGGTTGATACAGTCTTTAAATAAAATCTCACATCGTAAAAGATGTGGGATTTTTTATCCACATTTATGTTCGATTTTGATATAGCCGTTTCGAGTAGAACGTGTTATAATGTACTCACTTTTAGTCTAGAAATTTAGCTATGAGGGAAATGAGAACTTTTTTTGGACATTTTTAGCTTTAGTATTGATTTCAACCACAGTGGTTGTTTTTTTTGATCGACAAAATGTTGAAGCGGGAGCGGGAGAAAGCTTGACTCTATTGCCAGCGAGTAGTGGCACAGATAACTTAATCGGGGCGACCAATACTTCTTGGGTTTTTACTGCCACAACCACCGCAGAATTGGCGCGCGGGGACGTTTTGCAGTTTGTTTTTCCTGATGTAGTCGGTACAGATTTCGACTTGTCAAATATTTCAATAACCGCGACCAGCGGGATAGAATTTTATTCGGGTTTAGGAAGCACTTTGTCTAATCTTTACACTAGCAATGCTTCCTTTGAAAGTGCAACTAGCTCTTGGGATATCGCCGGAGGAGGTGTTTATTCTGTCACCCCCACGACAACAGCTTATAATGGCAGTATGGCACTTGAACTCTATGCCGAAACGGATGGATATTTATATTTTACTAATATAGTATCCGGGGTAGCTACGGGGACTGATTACACTTTTAGTGTTTATGCTAAGGGGGCCGTGGGGAATGAACAGTTATTTTTTATGGTTGATGCCAATGAAGCCGATTGCCTCGGTGGTCTGGTCTCACATTATAATTTTACAAGCAGTACTTGGACTTGTGCCAGTAGTCCAGATTTTAAAATTTTTGCTGGTTTAACTACGGAATTCGCTCGTTACACGGTAACGGTGCCTTCCCATGTCCTTTCTGATGTTCTGCATACCGGCTTTGGTATATTTGGTCCGGGGACAGTTGTGATTGACGCTGTCCAAATTGAAGAAGCGAGTTCAGCCACAGCCTTTAATTTAGGGGGCACCACTTCTGATACACCAGGGATAGTAGTGGGGGGGACAGGGGATTTAGTGGTCGCCGGAATGGTAAACACAACTACACCGTCGGGGACGAATTTTTCCGTTACTTTCGGTGGTATAAGTAACCCAAGCGGAACTTTGATTGATTTAAGCAACTTGTCTTGGACAGTAAAGGCTGGTACGCCAGCGAGTACTGTTAATTTACCAGGGGCGTTTTCCGGAGCCGATAAAATAAACGAAACTTCGACAGAGTCAGTAACGCGAGCGGGAAGTAATCTGGTGGCAAATGATAATGAGGGCGTGACCGCGAGTTCGGCCTATATCTCTTCCAGTAATGTTAATTATACCTATGTTTTTCAAGCGACAAGCAGTGTTCCGGTGGGAGGGAAGGTAGTTTTAAATTTTCCAACTGCTTATGACCTAGGTAGTGTCACGGTTAACTTGAGCCAACAAATAAGTAGCCTGTCTTCAACTACGATTGCTTCATTTGCGACTAGTACGGGCGCGGATGCCAAACAGGTAATTTTAACGACGGCCGGTGAAGAAACTAGTGCTGGGAGTGTGATTACCGTGACGATTGGGGGGATTACTAATCCGTCTACGGCGACAACATATTCTCCTTTTTATGTTTATACGACCAAAACTAACAGTGGTTTGTTGGATGGCGCTGTCACCCTGGGCGATTCTACGAATTATGGGCCGTTAACTATCAGCTTGCCCATGCCCGGGGCGCCAACCTCTTTTGTGACGACAACAGTTAGCGCGACGGCGATTGGTTGGTCGTGGGCGGATAATTCGAGCGGTGAAATCCAGGAAGATAATTTTATCTTGGATTATATTTTGTCTAGTGGCAGTTTTCCCGGTACAACCTCAACAGTCGTTCAAGATGCCACTTCGACATCAGTTAGTTCCTTGATTCCTAACACCAGTTATCAGTTTAGAATCGCGGCGGAAAATACCCATGGTACTTCTGGCTATGCCACTTCTAGCGCCGAATACACAGCGGCGGCTGTGCCGTTAACCGTAACGGGCGTGGCCAATGGTCAGACTAGTCTAATTGTGACTTGGGGTGCTAATAGCAACCCAACTAGCACAGTTTATGAATTGTACAACGCCGGAGTCGACACCAGTATCGCGACAACCACTCTTACTACTTATACTGTTACTGGTCTAACGGCGGCGACGGCCTATACTTTTAAAGTTCGAGCTTTATATAACAGCGATAGTACCACATGGTCGGCTTTTGCAACTACTTCTACAGAGGTAACGACTGATTCTATTAGCACGTCAGTAGAAACGACTTTAGGTACAACTGTTTCTACCACTTTTCAATTCACCGGGGGCACAGAACACACGGTTACTTTAAATAGTGTCGTAGAAGGCGTGAGTGCCAATTTAACAATTGCTTCAACTCCAGTTACGCAAGATTTTTCTGAAGGTGTAGCGGATAATATAGATAGCGATGGCAATGGAGCCGATGATATGACAGTAACAGCGAGCGACATCACCGCGACCGGCGCCACTATTGCCTTGGCCTTGTATACTCCTCCGGTAGTTGATACACCAGCACCAAGTAGCGGAGGGGGTGGCGGTTCAGTTGCGGTCAGCGCTCCAATACTTGGTATTGCGCCAGTTACTTATAGTTCGGCTATCGATGCGAATAATATTATTTTATTTTTCAACGTTTCAAATGCTACACAAGTCGCTATTTCAGATAACTCTAGTTTTGTGGGAAGTTCTTGGCAAACTTACCAAACTCAAAAAAGCGTATTAGTAAACCCAGGTGAAACAACTAAAATTTTATACATAAAATTTCGTTCCAGTAGTGGTGGAGAGACAGCTGTACAGAGTCTAATTGTGCAAGTTAACTCCAATGTTGTTTCTCCTGTTCCCGCGGTGGCCGATTTGTCTGGGTTGGCAAAAGTCGATGTCACTTCTTTGGTTAAAATATCAGGTATCAACAGACAGAGTTTTGTCCAAGGTGAGTATTTAAGCTTCAAGTACTACTTTATTAATAATACTGGTAAGATGTTGCCACTTAAGGTAACTAGAAATTTAGTTAATAAAGCCGGTAAAACTGTTTTAGTTTCAAATGCGACAGCCGGTTTGCGCAGTGGTGGTAAGTTTTCTCGTTCGGTTAATCAAAATTTTTCTACTCGTTTGCCCCCAGGTATTTACACGGAGCTAATTGTGTTTTACGATGCCCGGACTGGTAAAAAAATGGCGGAAAACAGTTTTGATATTTCTCTAGAAAAGAAAAAGTTAAAGCGGGCAGTTTTGAAGGCCGGGGTAACTAATGCGGACGGAGTCGTTGTTTTCGATCTGGCCAGTTTAAAATCCTTGAAAAAGGCAGTTGCCTTGCCCCACAGCTTCCGTTTAAAATATAGTTTTAAAAATATAACAAAAGAAGTCGGATATTTCGATTTAGTGCGGGAGATTGTTGATCAGAATGGTAAAGTGTGGCAAAAAAATACCGGACTGTGGAGGAGTGGTATTGGCCAAGTACGGAACATAAATATCCCGCAGGTGATCCCCACGAACTTACCGGCCGGAGATTACGTAGTTAGGATCAGATTTAGTCCGAGAGGAAAAAGTCAAATTGTAGGAGAAAACTCATTGTCGTTTACGGTAACCGTTAAATAACCAGACCAACTTTAGCCCCCGCCTCCGAGCGGGGGCTTGTTTTTTTGCCTACCCTAGGGTAAAATTAATTCAACATTAATTGTTAATCATTTCATTTATGTTAAATATCGCTATCAATGGTTTTGGCCGAATTGGCCGCCAGGCTTTTAAGGTCGCCTTTGCCAGTAAAAATATTAAAGTGGTTGCGGTAAATGATTTAACTAATACGAAAACTTTAGCCCATTTGTTAAAGTATGATACAGCTTATGGCCGTTATGATTTACCCGTGTCCTTTGACGAAAGAAACTTAATTGTTAAAGGTAAAAAAATACCGGTCTTAGCGGAAAAAGATCCAACATTATTACCTTGGAAAAAAATGGAAGTAGATGTGGTGCTTGAATGTACCGGTCGGTTTACCAAAAGAGAAGATGCCGAAATGCATATTGAAGCCGGGGCGAAAAAAGTAATTATTTCGGCCCCAGCCAAAGGCGGTGATGTCCCAACTTATGTGCGGGGAGTAAATTGTGGGAAGGTGGATAAAGAAAAATCTCCGGTAATTAATAACGCTTCTTGTACGACTAATTGCATCGCTCCCATCATGGCAATTTTGGATGAGAAATTTGGTATTGAGAAGGCATTTATGAGCACATCACATGGTTACACCGCTGACCAGAATTTACAGGATGGGCCACATAAAGATTTGCGACGAGCCAGAGCGGCCGCCGAGAATATCGTACCAACCACAACGGGTGCGGCAAAGGCCGTTGGTGAAGTTAAACCAAATTTACAAGGAATTTTTGATGGCTTGGCTTTTCGTGTGCCGGTGCTGACCGTGTCGTTATCTGACATTACGGCTGTTTTAAAAAAGGATGTGACCAAAGAAGATATCAATAAAGTTTTGATCGAGGCCGCAAAAACTACCCGTTTTACAGCAATATTAATGTGCACCGATGAAGAATTAGTTTCTTCGGATTTTGTTGGCAATACCTTTTCCTCCATTGTAGACTTGAAACTAACCAACGTGGTTGGCGGCAACTTGATTAAAGTGGTCGCTTGGTACGACAATGAGTGTGGTTATGCCCATCGGTTGGTGGAAATGGCGGAGTTGTTTGGGAAATAATTTTTTATATGTCTGAGAAAAATAATATTGAGATAATTAGCGAAGCAATTTTTCGTGCTAAATTAAAATCTGTTGCCGAAAAACGTTGGGGTGACATGGTTAAGGCTGTGGTAGATATTGAAAAGGAAATTATGGCAATCGGCGGTGAAATGCACGCCGACGAAGAGCAGATTTTATTAGAAAATGGTTCTGAACAGAAAAATTTGTGGGGCATTAACTTATACCCGGACAAATTAGATGATGATTTTATCCAGTATGATTCCATGATTAATATTCGGCCAAAACAAAATAATCGAAGTAGAGGGGTAGAAGATGAGGCTGTAAAAATTAGAATAGTAGAACTCGTAAATAAATTGGTTAAATAGTATGTACTTACATAAAAATTTAGCGCAAGGCCGCTGGTTTGAATTAAGCTTGTGTGAACAGCTGGGGAATGTGGGCAGTGAAGTGGGGCGAGCGGCAAATTGGGAAAAGCGAGGAGATGTAATACAAAGAGATAAGGCGCTAGAAAGGGCGGTAGATTTGTTAGATCTAACCATTTCGGATGATCGCTGGCGTGGAGGGAGGCTAAAAGAACTTTGTCGAGCTAGAGAAGTTTTAAAGGATACTTTTTGGGGTGATCGAACCTATGGTAGCACGCCAGAACAGGAGGAAAAATATTATTTTCATTACGCCTTGGCGGCGAGGAAAGACATTTAAACATATGCGTATATACAACACTGAAACGGTCAATAAGGTGGGGGAGGAAGTCTTGCTAAAAGGTTGGGTCAACGCCCGGAGAAACATGGGCAAGATTGTGTTTTTGGATTTGCGGGATCGAAGCGGAATTATCCAGGTTGTTGGTGTGCCGAGCGAATTGGATGAAAAGTCGTTGGAATTTTTAAAGGAGACGCGCCCGGAATGGGTGTTGGAGATACGTGGTATGGTGAATGAACGGGGTGCAAAACAAAGAAACGATAATATGCCGACAGGTACGGTAGAAGTTTTAGCTAAAGAAATAAAAGTTTTAGCTAAAGCTGAGCCGCTTCCTCTTGATTTGGAAGATGAAAAAATTGGTTTAGACATTCATTTGGATTATTTGCCGATCACGTTACGAAGTGAAAAATGGAACGCAGTATTTAAAATTCAGTCAGAAATTATTGAATCATTTCGATCGTATTTAAGGTCCGTTGGATTCACTGAATTTCAAGCTCCGAAAATTGTGGGAGCCTCAACCGAAGGCGGAGCTAATGTGTTTAAGATTGATTATTTTGGTTCTAAAGCCTTTTTAGCACAAAGTCCTCAATTTTATAAACAGATTATGGTCGGAATATTCGAGAGGGTTTTTACTGTCGGCAATGTTTACCGAGCCGAAGAACATGCGACAACCCGGCACATTAATGAGTATACTAGTTTAGATTTGGAGTTTGGCATGATTACCGATCACCATGACGTGATGAAATTGGAAACAGATTTTCTAAGGTACCTTCTTAATCATTTGGACAAAACTGTCGCTTACGAATTGAAATTGTGGAATTATGTAAAGCCCAGTATTCCAGATGAAATTCCAACTTTTAAATTGAGAGAAGTACAAGAAATAATTAAGAAAGAGACCGGTGTCGACCATACAGCGGAACCCGATTTAGAACCCGGGGAAGAAAAGTGGATAGGTGAATATGTTAAGGAAAAATTTGATTCAGATTTTGTTTTTGTTACTCATTATCCTACATCAAAAAGACCGATGTATACTTATCCAGATGAAACCGATCCTGAATTTACCAAAAGTTTTGATATGCTTTTCCGTGGTATTGAAGTTACAACCGGGGGGCAGCGTATAAACGATTATGAGCAACTGGTAGGAAACATAAAGAAGTGGGGTCTTGATCCCGAGAATTTTAAGTATTATTTAAACGCTTTCAAATATGGTATGCCCCCAGAAGGTGGTTTGGCGATTGGACTTGAGAGATTAACTGCCAGATTGTTGGGTATTGAAAATATTAAAGAAGCGACTCTTTTCCCAAGAGATTTAAACAGAATTGATTTGCAGATTTCTCCACCAGAATATAAACAATAATCTATGTTCTCTTCGCTCCAGCAATACATTCTAAAAGAATGTAGCGAAGGAGGGAAGACCGAGCGAAAAAACTTTGGCCGTTTTTATGGCCCGGATTCAAAAGTAAAAAAAACTGATCGGGTAAAAATAATAACGCAAAGTTTGGAAAGATTAATGGATCGCGGGTATCTCATTGGCTATGGTATCCGTACGCCTAAGAAATGGTTTATTAAGGAAGTCAAAATTACTCGGGAAGGGATAAAACAATGGAATAAATATCTATCGCGTCGGCAAAAAAAATTACCATTTTAAATAATCATGGGGACAGAAGTAAAACTAGAAAAATTTCAGGGTCCATTAGACTTGTTGCTTCAACTTATTGAGCTCGAGAAAATGGACATTACGGAAATTGCTCTCTCGGAAGTGACAGAGCAATTTTTAGCCTATTTAGATAAATTAGAACATGATCGTTCTGAAGAGTTGGCAGATTTTTTGGTAATCGCAACAAAACTGGTGTACTTAAAATCCAAAACCCTTCTGCCTTATCTCTATCCGGAAGAAGAGGAAGGGCCGAGTTTGGCTGATCAATTAAAGATGTATCAGAGATATATTGAGGCTAGCCAAAAGGTAAATATTCTCTGGGAAAGAAATAGTATTTCTTACGGGCGGGTAGAGCCGCCGATTAAAGCCGAAGGATTTCAGTTGCCGACTAATGCAAGCGCGGATGATTTGTATGGTTCAATGGTGCAATTGGTAGGACGTTTAAAGCCAATTAATCCTTTGCCGAAAGTAACAATTGACCGGGCGATTTCTGTTAAGCAAAAAGTCGAGGCAATTTTTGCGTCCTTAAAGAAGTACCGGAAGATAAAATTCAAAGAAATTTTAGATAACGCGGAAAATAAAACCGAGGTAATTGTGAGTTTTTTAGCTTTGTTAGACCTGCTTAAGCAGAATCGAGCTTTTATTGAACAAGGAGAATCTTTTGGAGACATGGAAATTAGCGCTCTATGAAAGAAATTCAAATAATTCTTGCTTCAACATCGCCGCAACGGAGTGAACTCTTAAAACGTTTAAGAATAAGTTTTAAGGTAGTAGCAAGTAATTACGATGAGGACATGAGTGTAAAATTGTCTCCACGTAAGCTGGCAAAGTTTTTATCCTTGGGTAAAGCCAAGAGTGTAGCCAGTAAATTCCCTAATTCAATTATTATTTCTGCGGATACTTTTATCGCTTTAGGTAAAGAAGTGCTGGGGAAACCAAAAAATAAGATTGAAGGCAAAAAAATGTTGCAAAAATTAAGTGGCCGTTGGTTGCAAATTATTACTGGCCTGACTATAATTGACACACGTTCTAACCGAATAATCACGGAAGCCGAGGTAGGAAAAGTTAAGTTTCGTAAATTAGAGAAAGGGGAAATAGAGAAATATTTGGCGAGCGGCGAGCCGATGGATAAAGCCGGGGCCTTTGCGATTCAGGGTTTGGGTTCGATCTTTATTGAAAAGATGATTGGAGATTATCACAGCATGTTTGGTTTACCACTTTACCTTTTAGCTAAAAATTTGCGTAAATTAGGAATTAAAATTTTATGAGTTTAATTTCAAATCTAGAAACCATTTTATTCGTCGCCTCTAAACCTTTAAGTCTAAAGAAATTGGTAAAGACTTTGAACACGGAAGAGGGGAAGGTGATAGGAGTTTTACAAAGTTTGGTGCAAAAACACAACCAACCAGAATCTGGTCTTAAAATTTTGGAAAATAATGGCGAGTGGCAAATGGTCTCAAATCCCGATAACCGGGTCGTAGCCGAAGGATTTTTGAAAGCCGAGATTTCTGGCGAGTTGACCCGGCCACAACTGGAGACCTTAACGGTTATTTCCTATTGTGGCCCCATCACTAAACCGGAGCTGGAACAGATTCGAGGCGTCAATTGCAGTTTGATTATCCGTAATCTCATGATGCGTGGACTAGTAAAGGAAAGTGAGGATCCGGCGGCGCTTTTACCGACCTATGAGGTAACGAT
>Ga0209541_10007561_pt1 | contig 18227 bp, 18 predicted proteins | sample RifCSPlowO2_01_FD_184027 | JGI IMG/M metagenome (GOLD analysis project Ga0209541, IMG submission 184027) | Groundwater microbial communities from Rifle, Colorado - Rifle CSP2_plank lowO2_0.1 (SPAdes) (version 2) | ecosystem: Environmental > Aquatic > Deep subsurface > Groundwater | place... | reverse complement strand
AAAGACTCGTGGAAAAGCGGCCGCTCCCTCCCGCCATCCTTTTGAACGCCAAATAATCGCCGATAATGAAAGGGGAAAGCATAAATCTCACCGTTTTTTTGATTATGTTTTTTACTGAAAGGATCATAAATATTTTTCCGCGTAATCTTTCCCGATGACCGCGTAATTCGCGTATTGAAAATCATCGAGCGACGAATCGTACCGCGCAATCAATTCAACGCGCCCCGGGTGTATTTTATAAATATGATATCCAAAATCCGAGAAATACTCAAAAATATCTTTAAGAAATATTTTCGCGTCTATATAGGTTCCGCCGTATTCAAATTGAATTATGTCAATCATCCCATTTTTTATTATCTCCGAGGCGCCTTTAAGAACTTCTAGTTCTCCGCCTTCAACATCAATCTTTAGAAAATCTATCTTTGATATCCGCTTATCGGAGCAATAATTATCAATGGTATCAATGCGAACAATATCTTCTCTAAGCGGAGTCATGCCCGCGCGCGGATAAATAGAGTTTACGGTTGAATCGCCTCCGAAAACATAAAATCTTTTCTCGCCGCGCTCCGACCCCAATCCAGCGTTATTGCAAATGACGCGCTCCGGAAAATTATTGGCAAGCAGAATTTTGAAAGTTTCTTTATTGGGCTCAAAGCAATGCACTCTCACGCCCTGGTTTAGAGCGAGAACCGCTCGCGTCCATTCGCCGATATTCGCTCCCGCGTCAAATATCACTTCGCAATTCTTAGCGTGTTCGCGCAAAAAATCCGCCTCACCGTTAGTATTAATATCGCAGTTGTTCTGCCCTTCGTGATCGTACGCGAGACGGCGCGCCACGCGGTACACCAGACCATTTTCAGCGACGCGATATATTGATTTTCTGAAATATCGATATAATAATCTATTTGTATTCATGCAATAAATTTCTTAAATTAACGCGGGCTGATTTTAAAAAATCTCTCGCCCGGGCGCGGAAAACACGCGAACGCGAATTATTAATCCAATCGCCGCTTGAACAAGCCTGCTCGGACAACCCCGACTCGTAGTTGAGATTAAAATGTTTGCTATAAACTTCAATTAATTCTCTTGACTGTTTTTTTAAATTCAAATTATTAAGTATGTATCCGCGCGGGGAAAAAGATCGGTAGCGGGCATTCATAAGATCCACTCCCCCGTCGAAATCTTTCAAGTCTTTTATTTTGATACCGCAAGTTTCGTCAAAGTAATGCGCGCTTGTCACGTTGCCGTAATCGTTTTCTTTTTCGGTAAACATCGCCATCTCTTTTTTGCCCGCCCGCCATTGCCCGAACCGATTAACGTCGCAAACCAGAGCTGGGACGCCGGAAGCTAACGCCTCTTCAAGCGCGATCCCCTGGCTTTCCTGCCGGCCGAGCCACACGATATATTTGGCGCCATCCAGCATTTTCTTGTAATCGCTTTCCTTATAATAGCCGTATTCCAGGACGACATATTCCGTATTTTTTCGCTCCAGTGTTTTCTTTATAAAATCCAGCTCTTCTCTTTCCCTTTGTTTGAAATAAACTAATACGAATTTTTTCTCGCCGTTGCCCGATTTAAAATCATCCGTATCAATGCCGGTCGGCCAAATCTCAATCGGACATCTGTTGAATCCGAAATTAGTCCAGAAATCTTTCGCCCATTGGGACGGCTGCAAATAAACAACTCTTGACAGATCAATCTCTTTGGGAATATGCCGAGGCAATACGTAAAGATTCGGCCCGGCGATAATTTTGATATCGGCCGGCAATTTTACGGCTTCGGCTAAAGCGCACGCGTCGTCGTGGATGTATAACCGCCCGCAGCAATCCAAACTTTTATTTATAATATAAGGATAGCCTAGTAAATCAAGGCCTTTGATTAAATTATCAACAACCTTCTTCGGCCCGCCGACCGACTTTGATAAATATGCTCTGGAAATTATATTGATCATAGCCTATTATTTCTTTTCGCGCTTAATCGCATTCGGATCGTATTCGCTCGACATATCACCAGCGACCGGTTGGATTTTATCTGGAACGCCGTGCCTGGCGTAAACTATGTTATTTTCCACCGCGTGCCTTTGATTGCCTCCGCTCAAATTGGATCCGTAATATCGCCCGAAAACGCCGGCAATCTTGTCCGATCGCGAAAATTTATCACTGATCTTGGCCGTCCTGATACACCAGTCAAAATCGCCAACAATTTTGAACTGCTCGTCAAACGGACCGACTTTTTCATATAACGATTTTGTGAATATAAAAAATGGTCCGCAATACATAGAACGGATGAATTCACGCTTGTCAAAGACAGGCGGTATGATTTTTTTCCATTTTACTAAAAAAGACCATCCAAAAAATTTCAAATACCATTTGATGATAAAAGGGAAATAAACGAGCTCCGCGCCATTTTCTTTGACAAGCTTCACGGCATCGACAACCGCGTCCGGATATCTTGCGTCATCAACATTCCAGAATCCAATAATATCGTTTTTCGCCAGCGCGACTCCCCTATTCCAGGAAGCGTAAAGCGATTCGCGCGAAACATGGCAAACACGAAGCCAATTCTCGGCGTTATTTGTCTTTACAAACTCCTCTAATTTTTTACACGTGGCGACGGAGGTATCATTGCTCACAATAATTATCTCAAAACCGGGGGCGCGCCCTGAAATATCACGCGCGAAATCTCTCAAACGCGTCAGATGGCCGTCCAGATGTTCTTCCGGCTTATACAAAGATGAAACAAGTGTTATCATTGATTTTTCTCGATCTCCTTTAATAGCCCCTCTTTTGATTTGGAATAATTTTTTTCAACATCTTCAATAGTGATTCCGTGCTCCAATTCATAAAGCTGAAAAAACATCATAAACCTAAAAAAAGAATAGGACATCGCCACCAAAAATCCGAGCGCTCCGCTTCTGAAACCGCTTTTGATATAAATATAGAAATACCGAGCCATACTTATAAGCATGCGAAGAAAATTGAACTTTTTACCATCATTGAATCTTTCCCTAGCCTCCGTTTCGGCATACGTCAAATGAGAAGAAATGAATTTTTTCAAATCATAAGCGCTATAATGATGTATCGCGTATTCCTTTTTACTGGGCAATACCAAAATCTCGTCTTTTGTTCCAAGAAATTTTCCCATACCGTGTACTCTATTGCCGGTGAAATCAACGCAATCTATCATAAAAAACCGCGGAGAATATCCTTTCTGCATTACATTTTTAATATCTCCCCACAAATAAGTATAAATCGGCATCTGGACGTATTTTATTTTGCTTTGCCTTGAAACTTCAGCCATTTTTTCCAAGAGTCGCCTGGGCAATAAATTATCGCTAAAACCCCAAAAGATCCAGTCGGTTCTAACAGTCTGTTTTATAAAATCATGGGTTTCTTTACCTTCCACTATTTTAACTTTAGGCCTTAAGACAATTTTAGCCCCCATTTTTTCGGCGATTTCTTTAGTCCGGTCGATGCTTCCATCGTCCAACAATAAAACATCGCCGTATTTTATAAAGTTACGGATTATATACTCTATCCTTTTTTCCTCGTTATAAGTAAAAATTACGAAAGTTATATTATTTGATTGCATACCCAGTATATCAACTTCCAGAGCCCAACGCCTTCCGGCGATTATGCTCCGGTAAGCGTAAACCGATAAATCTCCGACCCTGTGTTGTCTTTAAATATTTTTCACGGCGTTGGGCATCTATTCTATTGAGACAACCTTCAAAATAAACAAGCTTGAATGGTAGTCTAAATTTTGTTGAAAAGTTAATGCCTTTTTTGTGTTCTCCTATTCTCCTTTTAAGGTTGTTGGTATAGCCAGTGTACCGCTCTTTATCCATAGAGCTTTCAAGGACATATACATAGAAGAACGCACTGGAAGTTGTATTACTGGGCATAGATTTTTTTTCTGACATCCCTGATAATTTTTATCATCTTATTGGGAATAAAAGATATGAATACGGCTAAAAATAAATACAAACGCAAATAAACCGGCGATTTATAAAATTCTTTATAAAGTAAAGATAAATTGCCCCAAGAACAATCCAAATCGTGTCCTTTGGCGCGACACATCATCAAAGGCAACGATCCGGCGTGATCTTTGATCGCCTTATTTGTTATTTTCCGATCATATCCAAATTCTTTCATTTTTTCAAACATCTTAATCAAACTGATCCAAAGAAATAATTCGCCACCATTCTTAACGCGATCGCTGTCGTTTTGCAACGTAAAAACCATCGGATGATTAAAATAAGCGAATCCAGATTTTGCCGATGGAATTATTTTTAAAACCACTTCGTAATAAAGCCAATCATTGGTAAAATCGTTTTTATCCAGAGCTGGAAGCCATAAGTCTCTGCGAAATCCCAACACGCTGAAGATACCGAGACAATATCCGCGCTCCAAAAATTCATTAGGCGAATTTAAAAAAATGGCGGCATTTCCGGGAATCTTTACTCTCGCGAATACGGACAACTCTTTCAGAGGCGCCGTCTTAACGGTGAATACGGCTACCCCGTGTTTTTTTAAAAAGTCAATGATAAACCTCAAACTTTGATTTCCGATCACATCGTCATCGCCCATATACCAGCAATATTCCCCGCTTGCTTTCTCAACAACACTCGCGACATTCAAATCAAAACCGATATTTTCATTGTTTCTGAAATATTTTATGTTGTTAAACTTTCTACAATATTCTTCAGCTAATTCGCGCGTTTTATCCAGCGAGGCATTATCGGAAACAACAACTTCAACATTATCGCGAACTTCGGAATCATTAAACTGCGCGACAATGCTGTCCAGGCATTCTTTCAAATAATGAGCCCTGTTATAAGTCGGTATGCAAATACTTAATAATGGTTTATTCATAAAATTTATTTATAAAAAGAGCGTTTCCCATTGATGCTCCCGGCAATAAATCATCTTTATACAATTCAAACCCGTATCGCGCAAGATATTTTTTTAATTCTTCATAATTATCGGATTCTTTATAAAATTCTTTGAGAGACACTTCGGTATAGATTAATTTGATTTTTCTAATAAAATCACCGGCGGATTGGAAAATTTTTAATTCCATCCCTTGGGCGTCAATCCATAAAAAATCAATCCTTTCAATATTATTAATCCTCGCCCAGTCTAATAATCTAATATTTTTCACTTTGATCGATAAATCAAAACTAACAGCCGCGAATTCTTTCAGATGCTCGTCTGTCGGCTCTAAAAGCGAACTGGAACATCCGTTATTACTGACAAACATTTGCCTTTTATCAACATCGCTGTCGCTGACAGCGAGATTAAAAATATGAATATTTTTGAAAAATCGCGTTTTAAATTTTAACCGTTCAAAAATTTCCGGAATCGGCTCAAAAGCATATATCGCGCCTTTTGGCCATAAAAGCGCCATCTCTACCGTGTCGCCTCCGGTGTAAGCCCCAATCTCAACCACCGCCGGATTTTTTGGCAGTATTTTTGCGATATCTTTTTTAGATATTCCGCTCTTGTCTGACAGCGTCTTGATTTTAAAACGCGCGATAATGAAAACATAATATAGTGCTTTATTGCCAAAAATGATATTTTTCAATTTATCGTTCGCGGCCAATTTAGAAATGATTGTCATCATTTAGAACATAATAAGTATTAATGCCGTCAAATAATGCTTTCTTGTAGCCAAACTGCTTTAAAAATTTATCGTACCCCTTGCCTTCCACGCACAGGACCCTTGCCTTGTATTTTTTCCAATCGTTGCTTTTCAGAACCTCATTTTCAAATCCTTCCGTGTCAATATTGATAAAATCAACGGCGACCAATCCGTTGTCTTCAAAAATTTTTCTCAACGGCATCATTTTGACTTTTTTTGACTTTAAATCATGCCCGCGCTCATCGTACACTTTTTTAGAAAAAGTAAAGCCGGTGCTTTCGGCTGTTGTCGCGTTCGGTTTGAAAAAGAAGTCCGCTTCGCCCTCTTTTTCGGCTATGCCAAAATTTAAATTTATATCTCTTTTCCTTTTTTCAAGAAATAAAAGATAATTATCATAATTCGGCTCAATATTGACGCCACTCCAACCACGATCATAAAATTTCTTCGTTACGCTGATAATGTCCGGGTGATTCGCTCCGACATCTATGTAAACGCCGTTTTGCTTAAATCCGGTCAGAATGTCTATAATCACATCTTCTTTGTTTGAACTATAACTGATTTTATCTTTGCCAAACAAACGAACATATAAAAAAGCCAGCCTGTGATAAAACTGATATCTTGGATTTAATATTCTCATAGAACGCGCTAAACAACACCGCCAAATATAAATTTACAGTAAAAAATTCAATAATGACTCCTTAAGAATTCTTCAAAACATTTTACGACATACTTGAGTATTGTTTTATCCAAGCCTGGATAAACACCAATCCAGAAAGTGTCGTTCATTATCGTATCAGCATTTTTGAGATCGCCAACCGTCCTATATTTGATGTTATAATTTTTGAAATATGGTTGGCGCACCGCGTTGCCGGCGAACAAAAGCCGCGTTCCGATTTTTTTCTCGCCCAAAAATCTCAATAAATCTTCTCTGGTGAATTTTGACGGCTGTTTGACGGTCAGCAAAAACCCGAACCAATCCGGATCGGCTTTCGGCTCCCATTCCGGCAAAATGAAATATTTTTTGAATTTCTGAAACTCGCCGAAGAGATAATCAAAATTCTCATGCCTCTTTTTAATGAAACCGCCGAGCTTCTCAAGCTGCGCCAATCCCAGCGCCGCCTGAATGTCGGTCATCTTTAAATTGTAACCGATTTCGCTGTATATGTATTTATGATCATAGCCACGTGGCAAGTCGCCCAGCTTCCATTCAAACCGCTTCCCGCAGGTATTGTCCTTACCGGTCGGGCACCAGCAATCACGCCCCCAGTCCCTCAACGATCTGATGATTTTACTCAGCATCGCGCTATCCGTGAATACCGCCCCGCCTTCCGCGGTCGTGATGTGATGCGCCGGATAAAAACTGGTGGTGGAAATATGCCCGAAAGTTCCCGTATATTTTCCATCGTATTTGCTCCCCAGCGCGTCGCAATTATCTTCAATCAGCCACAAATTATTTTTCTCGCACAATTTCTTGATCTTATCCAGCTCAAACGGATTGCCGAGAGTGTGGGCGAGGAAAATCGCCTTAGTCTTTTTGCTAATCGCTTTTTTCAAGCTATTAATATTGGCATTGTATGTCCCTAAATCAACATCCACGAGAACCGGCGTCAAGCCGTTGATTATGATCGGATTGATGGTAGTCGGGAATCCGGCCGCCGCCGTGATCACTTCGTCGCCCTTCATCAGCCGGACATCTTTGGGCAACCGGAACGATGTCAGCGCCGTGAGCGCGACCAGATTGGCCGAGGAACCGGAGTTCGCCGTCGCGCAAAACTTTCTGCCCAGCATTCCGGCCAAGCCCTCCTCAAACGCTTTGGCGTATTTTCCTTCCGTCCAATGCCCCTCCAACACCGCCTCAACCATATTTAAAATTTCTTTCTCGTCAAAAATCTTGCCCGACACCGGCACAGGCGTTTCACCCGGAATAAACTTTCTCTTTGGAAACCTCTTTTTATATTCACCGATTATACTTTTTCTCGTGCCTTTTTCCATATTTGATGCTCTTTACAATAGCAAAATAAACGATAACACGCAAATTCAAAAACCTGCAAGTTTTTCTATAATCTCTCCACCTATCTCTTCTGGTGTTTTATTAATCGGCACTCTAACCGCGTCGGAAGGTTCTTCCAACACGCTAAATTGACTCTCTAATAATTCTGGCGCGAAAAAATGCTCTTTTCTTTTCTTCATTCGCTCAAGAATCGTATTACTATCCCCTTCAAGATATATAAAAATCACTTTTTCTTTCCCATCGCCCGACAAAATTTGGCGATACTTTTCTTTCAAGGCGGAGCAGGCTAGCACGGCGCCTTCACCCTTATTCCATTGCCTGATACGCACGGCAAGATTTAAAAGCCATGGGATTCTATCTTCGTCTTCAAGTGGAATAAGATTTTGCATTTTCTTGATACTGTTCTCTGAATGAAAATCATCGGCATCATAAAATTTCATCGCGAATTTTTCCGCCAAAATCTTGCCTACAGTTGTTTTCCCGCAACCTGAAACTCCCATAATTATATATACCATAGCCAATTTATCAATGTTGATTATGCTCCCGCGTATCTTTCTTTATTTTACACTATTTTTTTGATATTTCGTAATCCAAAATAGTTAGCTCAAAAATAAAAAGGCGGATGGTTTTATACATCCGCCTTTGAGTTTACTGCTTTTATTCCTACATAAAGTCTTCAAAGCAGAAGACTTAATTGTTGGATTGTTTCCTTAATCGTTCATATTTCAGCGGCTTTTTAATCTGAATGGCCGGCATCAAGTCCGCCGGAGCTTCAAGAGCTCTCCCCTTGCAATAATTACACGTCTCAAGAAATTCTTTCTCTAAAAGAAAAGATTTTATGCTTTTCTTCATCCCGCGAATATCCGCGTCACACCTAAATCCTTGGATTATGTTTATGTAATCATCCTTGTAATCAGGAACGGCTCTCAACCTAAACGCGTTCGCAACAAACGGACATCTGAAAAGTTTGCCGTCCGATAAGGTAATGAGATTTTTGGCGCAACAAGCGGTAAATATTTCCCTCTTCTGTTCGTCGTTGCGTTGATGGTCTTTTATCTCAGCGCAGTCAGACCAACCCTGAACCTCAAGTATGTGATATGCTATGTTATTCTCTCGCAACCACAAAACTAACTCATTCAACTTTCTTGAAAGCGCTCCGTAGTCCGTGATGATAAATAGCACTTTATCATTCTTCAGGCACTCCAAATGGTTTCTGGGAATAATCGTGCCGTTCGTATAAATAACGATCTTGCGCACTTTGGGTTCATCGATCAATCTTTTTATCACCAGATTGATTTCTTTATTCATGAACGGCTCTCCACCGATGACTCTGAATTCATTCAGTCCGTCTATTACGGCGCAAAATGCGTCTATGGACCGTATCAAATCATTGATATCGCAATCCTTAGGGTCATCATAATACTGCATCAAGTTGGAACAATCTCTGCATTTCAGAGAGCACCGCTCGGTAATAATCAGATCAACGCTCCTCAGGAAAAGCTTGTCGGGATTTAGATAACCGTCGTGACACAGCAAACATGTGCTCACGGTAAATTCCACGAACTCCGTCGACGCGTTAAACTGATATCGCGACAAATCAAAATCTCTTAACAACAAACCGCTTGGATGCCATTTTGAATAACCCAAAGCATTCAGTTGTTCAACCACGTCTTTTATGTCGGCGGCAGCTATTAAAAAAATAGCGTCTTTATACCTAGTCTTCAGCTTTGACGCGAGAAGGATTTCAACATCACAGAGACGCAATCCCGCTTTGCTTATGTTGTTATCGCAAAAAGTTTCAACATTTATTCCCTCTTCACCGCAAGCGTAAAATAACGCTTCGCCAACAGTTCCGACGCCGAATATTATCACAGGCAAACCACTATTCCTTATCTTATCCAACACAAATGCGTTTGACATTGTTATCTCTCCTTATGTTTAATTGTTAAAATGCTGTTTTTTATTACATTACGATATCTTATTATAAAGATTTTGTCAATTTTTTTAACAGACGTAGCCCATTTCAATCGTTTTCTCCCACAATTCTTTATGCGACTCTATTATACTCTTTGGCATTTTCTTAAAAAACTTGCCGTCTTTCGGAATCATGGCAGTCTTACAAAGAAAAACCAAAGAAACGCTATGGCAACGAACACCTTGGCTGTAATTTATCGGAAACAAAAATTTACAGCTTGTCAGGTTGATGCCGAGTTCATCAAAAGCGACTTTCTGTATTCGTTCGTCAAAACTTTCGCGATAGCGCAAAAGTCCGCCCGGAAAATGCCAACCCTCCCACCATTTGTCTTCGCGCCAAGTCAGCAAAATCCCCTTTTTTCCGACAACGACCAATTCGCAAGCGACAAATGGAACAATGCCGCATAAAGCGTCAAAAACCGGCTGGGGCAAACCTTCGTGCGGATTTTTTATTTTGGCCAGCAATAAAACGAGTTTTTTGATTTCCTTGTTAGTAAGCATGTTATTCTCTGAACTCTCCAGCCCAATCCGGACTTCGCATCTTCTTCTTTAACGGGACATCCTTTTATTCTACATCAAATCTTCCAAATTTTCAATAATGCGTTATTCGCGCATTTATTTATAAAAAAGGCGAATCTCTTTGAGATTCGCCTTTCGACTAAACACTGTAATATTCGACGGTTGTTTTCTGAAATGCCTTTTGAATTATAGCATAATTCATATTGTCATAGACATTTCTATCAACCGTAATGATCTTGCCAGCGAGCTCTGTTGAAGCGATGATATTAGTCGGAAGTTCCGACACCACTTCATGCAATGGATTTCTTGGAATCAAACAAATCCTGTCGCCGGCAAAAATCAGATTGAATGGAATGCCGTTTTTTTGGAGATAGTCAACGCAAGGCCATACTTCATCGGATTCCGCATTGCGATGAAAAATAATACCGCGAGCCGGATAGTTATCAAGGACGGTAAATCGTCCTTGTCTGGTTATTGAAGCGCTTTCAATGCTTAGCGCCTTCTTGTGGAATATGGCTTGCAGGTGAATGTGATTCACCGACGCGCCAGCGTGAAGCGCGTTAAAGAAAACGATCAGTCTGTCGCTATTCTTAAACAATGTCAGAGCGTCTTCAAGGAAAGCGCGGGACAGCTCTTGCCGGATATGAGAGGTGGTCGCGGCCTTAGTGAAAACCGGTAACCATAAAAAATGCCCTTCTTTCTCAAACGGAGCGGCGTTATAATACCCGTTCCATTTGTAATTAGGCAATGCGATCTGAATAAGCGGATCCCGCTTCAAAATGCTTAGCTCGCGACCTGAATCCTGGCAATAAAATCGACAGCTGGCCGCTTCGTCCGGTATATCTTGTTGCTTGCCGATACTTAGAATTTTACCCCCCGGCTTTAGAGTACGATAACCGTTGAATTGAATCATAAAACTGCTTTGACCGATCATCTTTTCTTCCACTAGAGCCGGCATCTCGCATCCCGTTTCAATGTTCCTGGCGTAGTATTCTATACATCCATTCTGAAACGTCAGACCGAATTGAATTCTGTCTCTATTAGGCGCTTTGAATTCATTAACGATTTTCCCGCCTCTGACAGCTTTACCCCATGCGTTTGAAAGCAAAATATCTTGCGTAACAGCCATTCTATCCATATCCAGGCCTCCTTTGTTAATTTTTAAGGTTCAAATCAAGCTTTAATACACAGCTTTATTTTTTTACGTGATTGCGGCATAAATAATTGCTTCCACCTTACATCAGATCTTCCAAATTTTCAATAAAAAAGAAAGAGTGGAGAATATCTCCACTCTTTTGCGTTATAAATAAAATTTATTTCCGCGGAGCACTGCGATGTCTGTTTTGACATTCATCCGCTCCAATGTTTTCAACACTTCGCCCGGGTAAAGGCCTGGTACCATAACGATCACAAGGCCAACCATTTCCTCTTTCAAATGATCTGGCGGCACGATTCTTGCGTGCAGGACCGGCGCGAATTTTCCCTGCTTAAACTTTGCCGAATCTACGATATAGGCAATATCGTCTACTTTGCTTAATGCCAGAAGCGCGAGCGTCCGATGACCGGCTCCCCAGACTGCCACTTTCTTATTTTTCGATTTGTAGTCGGCAATAATGCATCGCAAATCTCTGATAAGAAAATCTACGCTTGCGTACTCCTGAGAAAGATCTATCATTCCTCTCTTTTTTACTATCGCAGCGATATCGTTTTCTTCATTAATGATCCGGCAATCCAAAACTTCAAAGCCGTTCGCTTCAAACGCGTGCGTAAGCGTGTTTTTGGTAAAATACGAAATATGGTCCGCCACGAACTCATAAAAAGATTTTGTCTTTAATAGGTAGTCAAAATTCGGCACCGTAATATACCCCACCGCATTAGAGGTGGTGTTATTGTAAATATTGCGTATAACAGAGCCGGGCTGTGGCAAATGTTCAAGATAATTCAATAAGATGAAAGCGTCATACGGTCTGCCCGATATCACGCCTTTATCGCCGATGTAGCCATGAATCATATTTCTGCCCGCCGCTTTGCCGATGTTGACAGACTCCAAAGAGCTCTCAATGCCCGCCGCCTGAAATCCCGCTTCTTTCAAAACATCAATCATCTCACCTTGGCCGGTTCCGACATCCAAAGCCTTTTTGCCGGCTAATCCGAACCTTTCGGTGAATTCTTTCATTTGATTCAACCTGGACGATCTTGATTTATCGGACAATGAAGCGGCGGTGATTACCTCCTTAAAATACTCCACCGGCTTCATCTTATGCTGGACCAGTCCGCAACCCGAACATTGCCATATGGTTAAAGTTATGCCTTCATCTCCCGCAAATTCATTTTCCTCCGGATAATATTGCGCGGCTTTCGGCACTCCTTCTAACCGCAAAATCGGATCGGAAAACAATTCATTTCCGCACAAATGACAGTAATTATTCATTCCGCACCCCCTTTATTAAGTTTTCAAGTTTCTATTGTGAAATTATGCTTATATGCTTATAACAATTCTTGCTGGTTTTGTCAACATAAATCTACCGCGTCCATTTTATCATCTTTGATAAAATATTTACCGCGAAGTTCTTTCGCATAATTCAAAAATAAATCCTGTTTAATGGCATCAACATCCAAACTGTCTTTAATTTTATTGTAATATTCATATAAATCGACGATCGCCGCTTCATGCGAGATAAACTGAAAATCACCGATCTCCGAAAGAAGCCTCTTATTGTTCCCGGAGTATTCAACTCCTATTCCGTCATTCAAAACTTGCATTCCGGTATTGCGGCCGCTGATCTCCTGAATAATGCTTGCGATCCGCACCAGATCGATCGACTCTGTCGGCGTAACGTTGAATATCCTATTTTTTGCTTTGTGGTCTATAAAATATTCTATAATTTTGTATAAATCAGTAATATACAAATAATCGTAAATAACATTTTGATTGATAATTATTGGCAGGCCCAATAAACTCTTCACTATTGAGTTGGATATGAACTTATAAAGATAGCCCTCATATTTTCCGAAAACGCCGAACAGCCGAAGATGAATCAAATTACCGTTATCCGCATCGCGAATATACTTGGAAGTTAAGTATTTGGAATAACTGTGGCTGTCTTTGGGAATATGCTTATCAAAATATTCCTCAATTATTTTTTTATGCCAATAGCTTCTTGCGTATTCGGACCCACTGCCTAAACTTATCATTTTCATTGACGGCGTCAGGTTTCTTTGTAAATTAAAAAACATACGCAAATTATTTTCGCATGTCTCCGGCGGATAAGATTTGCCGATCATTGATGTTGTCGCGCCATGGATAATGACATCTACGCGATTATTCTTAAAATATTCATCAACGTCCTCACTGCTTGCGAGATTAAGCTCGCTTTTTACAGGGGTTAATACAGTATATTTATCATTTGCCAGAAACAGTTCAGTCAAATTGCGACCGACAAAACCTTTGGATCCTGTTATCAGAATATTCATAATAAAAATTACGCCAATTTTTTGATTATATTTTTATGCTTTGCTTCGTGAAAAAAGAAAAAATTCGTAGCTTCCAGTTCAGGACCGATAAAATCAATTCTCTTAATTTTATTATTGACGTATCCGTAACACTGATACCCCAGACCTGACAATAAATTAATTATATCATCGGGATGGTAGCCGAATTTCTTGGACCATTTTCTTAGCATTTCCGTAAAAATAATCGGCTTGTATCTCTTCAGGGTATTAAGTCCGCCCTTAAAAACAAATAATTCCGACCCCTCTACATCGCATTTGATGAAATCGGGGCCATGCCGGTAATTCTCCATAAACTTATCCAGCGTGGTGATTTTACATTCAGTCTTATTTATTTCACGGCGTTGCCTGATATTCGCCATTGAGGAGCTGCCGGTTTCTTTTTTTGTCCAATAAAATGTTTTTCCTCCGGCAACGTCGGAAAAACCGAAATTGAAAGCGGAAACTTTTCGCGCGTTATTGATCAAAATATGTTTTTTTAAATAGTCATAAGTATAGGGAATAGGCTCAAAAGCGCGGATTCTTTTCACTTTTGGCAATAAATTGAAGTTTAACGAATACCAGCCGATATTCGCTCCGATATCAAAAACCGTTGAACAGGAAGAAGCCAGCGACAAAACCAATTTTTTTTCTTGCGGTTCAATAGAACGAAAATTCAGCATTTCAATCGGAATAAATCGGCTGTCAGACTCGTTAAGCAATAATTTTATATCACTGCCCTTTACCGTTATGTATATTGAATCATTATCTATGGTGATTGATTTCACATCAGTCCTTTTTATGTAATCAAAATAATCAAATAACGCTTGATGCTTTTTATGCATCATCTTGATGTATTCGCGTTTCTCCAGCTCGCCTGATAAATATTGTCTGTATAAATCAGATAATTTCATAATAATTTAGCTTACTCCTCAAAACTTCTAACGGTTCTTTTAAAACCTTCCTCCAAAGAAAAATTAATTTTCCAGCCTAATTCTTTTGCCTTTGTGACATCCATAGCGGTACGAGCGAAATTCATCCTTAAATAATTTTTTGACGCGTTTTTTTTCAGAATAACATTTAATTTACGTTCGGGGAACACTTTTTCCGCGAGTAATTTTGCCAGATCAATAATGCTGATTTCCCGATCGGCGGCGACATTATACGCTTCTCCGACTTTTCCCTTCAGCATAATGGTAAAAAACCCGAGCGTGGCGTCGGCCAGATAACAAAAACTTCTCAATGCTTTGCCGTCGCTGAGAATTTCAATGTCCTGATGATTTATGATATTTGAAATAAAATCGGCAAAGGAACGGCCGTCGTCCAATTTCACGCCCGGCCCGTATGTTATCGCCGGACGGATAATTTTTACCGGAACCCCGTATTGACGCATCCAAGCCACGCACATATTTTCCCCCATTCTTTTGCTTTCAATATAACACGACGCGAGATCCATCGGATCTAAATATCCGAAACAATTTTCTTTTGCCGGGTAACTTTCCTCATCCATAAAACCATACACGCCGGTGGTGCTGAAGAATAAAAAACCTTCAACTTTCTTCTCCGCGGCTAAATTCAGTAAATTGTTTGTCCCTATAACATTCGGGATAATTGTTCCCACGGTGTCATTTAAAAATACTCTGGGAGTCGCTTGGCTTGCGGCATGGATTATATAATCAATATTTTCATCAATTTTAATCTTATCACACACATCCTGCGCGATCAAAATCAAGTTTTTATTTTCTTTGTGATGCGAAAATCTTTCCTTGGCTTTTTCGAAATTGCGCACCAATCCCAAAATCCTTATGCCGTATTGCCTAGTCTCGTTAAGATAAAGAAGCGTTTCAACCATATAAGACGGCAAAAATCCCGACGCCCCTGAAATTAAAACGGTTTTGTTTTTAAACGATTCCCACGGCAAATCCGCCTCTGTGATGTATTTCAAATCTGATTCCATTACACTGTTTCTCATAATAAAAATCTATACCAAATCGGCAAAAAAATCAATTTAAAGAAAAAGAAGGCCCGATATTGATAATCGGGCCTTTTTAATTTACTAAATGAGCTTATTCGAGGACAGCGTTCGCTTCCAGCCTCGCTTCAAGCATGGCGATCCGCTTCTCATCCTCGGCTTTAACGCGAGAATAATAACGGCGCTTGCTTTTGAGCCAAAGCAGTTCAAATTCAACCGCTTTCAGGATCGCGTCATCGCCGTATTTCCATGATTCGGCCGGAAACACCACCTTGCGTGTTTCAAATTTGTCAAGCAGTCCGCTTTCATCCAGCTTCTTTATCGCGGGAAGAGCGTATTTGCAAATTCCTCCGCCCAAGCCGGTCCTAAGCCCCCTGTCTTTAATTTTAGCCATCATTTCCTCGCAGACATTATATATGTCCCGCAAGACATTAATAGCCTCACGTCTGAAACCCATGGAAGCCGTCAAATCAACGCGGCCGATAGTCACGCCGGCAAGCAAAGATACATCGGGCAGTGCCAGCATAGCATCAATATTGCGGTAGGTCGTAATTGTTTCAAAATTAACCGCAAACTCAATGTCTTTGGCGTTATCCTTCGGCACCATCTGGCAGATCAAATTCAGATACTTTGACAGCGCGAACGGCGTTTCCGCCATCGGCGCGATAATCCCTTTTACGCCGATTGAAAGCGCGTTGTAAATATCCGTTACCGCTTCCACGCCGCCGATCTTCAGAACAATCGGAAGGCCGACATAAGCGGTAATATCCTTAAGCCGCATCATCTCTTCCATTCGCGAACCCTCGGCCTCAAACTCGGCCTTGATTTCAAAAACGCCGTAATCGTTTTTAAGACTCTTAAGCACTTCCGCCATCTCGTATTCAATCGTATTCATTTATCCTCCTTTCTTGGATTGAGCTTGGCTTGCTCCCGATACCAGTTGATTTTTCTCCAATCAACCGGATAGCCATCCTTTTTGGCTATCTCGTCCGCCTGCGGCATAATATGCCGGTAGAAAAATGAGTCGGAATTTCCGCAAAGACACTCCTGCAGGTAGTCGTAGGAAAACCACTCCATTTCCAGACCGCGACTGACGATCGTCTCTAATTTCTCCTCAAAAAGATTCCCGAAAGTAATCGGGATCCACGGACACGGCATTACATCTCCGTATCCGGTGATGGAAAACTGCTTTTTGAAAGTGAAGCACTTGAAGAAGTAGCCGTTGACGAGCGAGTGCCTCGTCCCCGCGTTGTAGATTTCGGTGAGCTTATCGAGGTAATTATGATCTTCGGTGTTTAGGACTTCATCCTTAGACTCTTTAAACCCTCCTATCGGTTTCGCGTAAAACAGACTGGAATAAACATTGAATTGTTTCAAATATTCCAGGTGTCTGACCAACGCGCCTGATTTAAGGTCGCTTTTCGTGACCACGATGTTAACTATAACGCCCAAGCCGTGTTTTTTACACAATGGGAGAGCGTCTATGCATCTCTGCCATGAACCTTCTTTGCGCCGAAATTCGTCATGATCCGCTTCAAGACCATCAATACTCAGATGGATTCTGTCCAAACCGATATCAACCAGCCACTTGATCTTTTCCTCGGTCAGAAACCATCCGTGTGTATCCATGCTCACGGAAAATCTCTTTGGATCAATGGCCTCCACCAGATCTTTAAGTTCCGGGAAAATTGTCGGCTCACCCCCGGAGATGCACATACTCGTTAAATCCATCGCATCGGCCTGATCAGCGATATTCTTCACATCGGCAACAGTCAGCTTGCGGTGACCCCTGCCGGGCTTCTTAAACGCTTCAATGGAGCAGTGCTCGCACCTGAAATTGCACCGGTAGTCATACTCGAGCTGTATGAATGCCACGCTCTTTTTCTCTTTAATCATTTGCGCCTGCTTCATTATCTTTGCATAGACGCGCGGCTTTTTTTCCTGTAACCTTATTCTTCCTTCTTTTTCTCTTTCTGTCATCTGTTCTTCCATTTTCTCACCCTCCCTTTCTGATTAGTGAAATGATTTCATTAAGTTTTTTTGCCTTTTTGCCGGAAAACCACGAGAAAGCTCCTTTAGGATCAAAGAGTATGCTCTGGCACCGGAAGTTATCGGCCATTGCTATATCACTTTCAGGAACATCTCCCACTACGCAAATTTCTTTCGGCGAAAGTCCGTGATCTTTACACAACAGTTCAAGCATATAAATCTCCGGTTTGCCGACATGAAAATCCGGTAGATGACCGGAAGCCGCGACAACCGCGGCCACGATAGGGCCGCAGCCCGGTAATCTGCGGTTATTCTCCACGGGATACGCCGGATCGGTATTGGCCACTATCAATTTGGCTCCGCGATCTATCGCTTCTAATGCCACCGCTATCTTGCCGTAATTAAACAACGGGTCAAGCCCGATAACTACGGCCGATACCGCCGGATCGTCCCTGACTTTGATATCGCGGAATGCCAGCTCGCTCATTAAGCCATCGGCGCCTATCAAATAAACAGGACTGATCTTGTTTTTCGCCAAATACGCGGAAACCGCGTAAGAAGCGCAATACGTATTCCACATATCCGCTTTAAAACCAAGCCGGTTTAATTTATCAACTATCTGCCGGCGCG
>Ga0209541_10007560_pt1 | contig 18227 bp, 15 predicted proteins | sample RifCSPlowO2_01_FD_184027 | JGI IMG/M metagenome (GOLD analysis project Ga0209541, IMG submission 184027) | Groundwater microbial communities from Rifle, Colorado - Rifle CSP2_plank lowO2_0.1 (SPAdes) (version 2) | ecosystem: Environmental > Aquatic > Deep subsurface > Groundwater | place... | reverse complement strand
TTCAAGCTGTTGGTGTACCCTATGTATCTTTTACCATCTTTAGCGCTTTGTAAAACATACACGTAGAAGAACACCATCGAAGTTGTAGTACTGGGCATGGTTATTCTTTTCTTGGGAAGAGCGGTTTTGCGGGGACGGAGTTCGCTCCTATCAATCTCTGAATCTCTACGGCAGTAGAGGGAAGGAACGGCTCTAAGATTACCGCCACGCTCCACAAGCCCTCGATAAGTTTCGCCACAACGGCTTTGGCTTCTTCAGGATTTTGTTTAACAAGCTTGAAAGGCGCCTTGATGTTAATGTAAGAATCCAGATTCTGTATTTCCGACCAGACCATATCTAAAGCAGAGTTGTAATCGTACTTCTCCAGATTGTCGAATACGGCAGCGGAAAAATCGCTCTCCAGTACTTCTTCCTTATTAGGCAAGTTTGCAGTAACGCCATAGTCGGAAGACATCTTCATGATTCTACTTACCAAATTGCCCAAGCCGTTAGCCAGGTTGGCGTTATAAGCTTCTTTAAACCGGGCATTAGTAAACTCGCTGTCTTCAAAAGGATGAATATGTCTCAAAAGGAAATAACGCAGGGCATCGGTGCCGTACTTCTCTACAACTTTATAAGGGTCGATGATATTGCCCAAACTTTTGGACATTTTGACGCCGCCCTCTCCTATAATGAAACCGTGGATGATAATTTGCTTTGAAGGCGGGAGTCCGGCGGAGAAAAGCATCGCCTGCCACATAGCCGCCTGCTGGCGTACCTGGTCTTTGCCGGCGAACTGGACCACCGGCCAGTACCTCTCGAATTTCGTCATGTCCTTAGGCCAACCAATGGTAGAGACATAGTTTATAAGCGCGTCAAACCAGACATACATAATATGTTTATCGTCATCAGGCACCGGTATCCCCCACGGCATTTTCTCTTTAAGGCGGGAGATGCTGAAATCCTGCAAACCCTCTCCTTCAATAAGAGATTTAATTTCGTTCAAACGAAAGGCGGGCAACACAAAGGCGGGCTGTTCGAGGTAGAGCTCTTTTAAAGCATTTTCATACTTAGAGAAGCGGAAAAAGTAATTTTCTTCTTCTCGTATTTCTACTTCTAAATTCGGATGTATGGGACACTTGCCGTCCGTAAGCTCTGAATCTGTTTTTTCAAGCTCACAGCCGACGCAATGTTTTATTTTGTAGAACTTTTTATAAATATCCCCGTTTTTAACGCAAATCTTCCAAAATTCTTGGGCAGCGGCACAATGATCGGGATCGGTAGTGCGGATAAATTTGTCGTAAGAAAAATTGAGCGCTTCTTTTAAGGCATCGAAGGTAGCCGCATACTCATCCGCGTAAGCTTGCGGACTTTTACCGGACTCCAGCGCTTTTTTATAAACTTTCTGCCCGTGCTCGTCGGTGCCAAAATTTAAAAAGACGTCGTAACCTTCCAAGCGTTTGGCGCGCGCGAAGGAATCCGCTTGGACAAACTCCAAAGCGTGGCCGACATGCGGCCTGTCGTTAACATAAGGCAGAGTTGTAGTGATATAAAAGCCCTTCAAATTAAATCTCTAATTGTTTGCGGCTCGTAGCTTTCTTGGCTATCCAATCATCAACAATCTCACCGGCAACCACAGCCGCCGGCACTGCCAAAATCATGCCTATAAAACCAGCTATTTCCAAACCGGCTAAAATAGCAATTAAGATTACCACCGGGTGTACGTCTATGGCTTTCTTCATTACTAAGGGCACAAGAATATGATTTTCGAGTTGCTGGATGATAAGGAAGAGAATAAGGACATACATACCCGTACCAAATGATTGAGAGAGCCCCACCATAACCGCCATACCACCGGCAAAAACCGGTCCTACTATAGGCACGAGTTCAAAAACAGCGGCGAAAATCGCCAAGATAACAGCATACTTCACGTCAAGTATCCATAAACCGGAAAACACCAAGAAACCTATGATTAAAGAGAGGATCAGCTGCGCCTGAAACCAGCGTCCTATTTTTTTCTTTGAACGATAGTAAATGCCCAGAACCTGGTCCTCCAAATCTTCCGGAAAAATCGCTCTTAAAAATCTGCCGACTCCGTCACGGCTCAAAGTGAGGTAAAAAGAAGTCACGAGCACGGCTACAAGCGAAGTGATGCCACCCAAGAGTCTTCCCAAGATTTCGATAAAGGAAGCGCTGCCGGCAAAAAGCATATTGGAGATAGATTCCAGGTTGTTGTTCAAAAAATCGGTAACCTGCGGCGAGATACCAAGGTTTAGAATCTGCCCTGTAATACCACCCAAGTTGTTGAAAATACCGCGCAGTTCCAGAACGGCTATCGGGACCACGGTATATATAAGGACAGCCATGACAGCTAAAAGACCCAAGAAAACAATAATAGTGCCCAAGAGCCTGGGGATTCGCCAGGATTCAAGCCTAATAACCAAAGTGTCCAGAGCCGAGGAAAGAAATATAGCTAAGAGTAAGACCATAACGGCGCGGCTCGCAAGATAAAGAATAAGAACAAGACCCAACATCACGAGGATCCGCCATAGACTCGCCCAGGATATTTCAACGTTTAAGCGGTTCACCCCGTCACTATAAAAAGGACTGCGAAGCTATCGCAATTCTTTAACTTGAAACTGCGACCTTTAGTTATAGCTAAAACCATCATCAAAAGACAATAAAAGTAGCTTCGTATAAATTGCTTGTCCTTTTTAAGTGCGGGGTTCACTTAGATTAGTTTAATCTAACTTGAGCGCCTTCTGCAATGCCTCGCGGTCCTTTACCGGACCTATAATAGCCAGGTTAAGCCTCTCGGTTTGGAATACCTCATTAGCCAAAGACTGAATCTCGCTTGATTTTACCGCTCTGATTTCTCTTTCCAGTTCCTTGGGATTAAGAGTAACGCCCTCGATAATTTCTTGCGTTCCGTAGTAACGGGATAAATCATCCGATGTCTCTAGTCCCACCATAAGACCGCCTACGAGGTGGTCCTTGGCTCTTTGAAGCTCTACTCCGTCCACCGGTTCGTCTTTGAGTCTTTTAAACTCTTCGAGTATCACGCCGAGCACCTGTTCCAGCTTACTGTGGGCAACGCCCGCCGAAGATGCAATGTAGCCATGGTCGGAGGATAAGTCGGCTTCAGAATTTACATAGTAAGCGGCGCCCAGCTCTTCCCTTACTTTTTGAAAAAGTCGCGAACTCATGCCGCCGCCCAAAATATCCGAGAGAACCTCCAAGGCATAACGCCTCTCGTCAAAAATACTGAAGGCGCGTACGCCCAAAACAAGGTGAGTTTGGTCCGATTCTTTATGTTTTACTTTAATCCTCGGCGCCAACTGTTCCTCGATGGTTTTCGGTTTAGACAACTTCTTGCCCGAATCAATTCCCTTAAAAAGATTTTTAACTTTGCTTATTATTTCTTTTTCGTTAAACTTGCCTGCCACTACCACGAGCGTGTGCGGAGCTATGTATCTTGCGTCGCGGTATTTTAAGAAATCAGCGCGCTCTAATTTTCTGATAACTTCTTTTCTGCCGCCCACGTCCCACCCCGCAGGCTGGTCGCCGTAGAGAAGGTCGGTAAAAAGTTCTTGGACGCGTCTCATCGGGATGTCTTCATATAAATTAATTTCTTCGATAATGACCCCCCGTTCTTTATCAATCTCCTTAGGGTCAAAAACTGGATTCAGGTATATATCGGAAACAACATCCAAGATCTTGTCCAAATGTCTGGCTTCCGCCTTGGCATAGTAACCGGTTGTCTCTCCGGAGGTGAAAGCATTGTAACTCGCGCCAATGCTGTCCAATTCGCCGGTAATATCAATAGTCTTGGGCCTTTTTTTGGTGCCCTTGAAACACATATGCTCCAAAAAATGGGATATGCCGTTTACATCCTTAGTTTCGTACTCCGACCCGGCTTCAACCAAAACCAAGACGGTAGTCGTGAGACTACCGGACATAGGCACGGTCAGAATTCTTAAACCGCCATCTACTACAAGTTTATTGGAGGACATTTTTAAGGTAAGGAATTAGATCCGCTACTGGTATTCTTTGTTGTCTCATCGTGTCACGGTCGCGAACGGTTACCGCTTTGTCTTCCAAGGTATCGAAATCAACGGTCACGCAATAAGGAGTTCCAATTTCATCCTGCCTTCTATAACGCCTGCCGATGGATTGCGTCTCATCGTATTCGGTAGCAAAGTGAGATCTCAAATCATCCCAGATTTTCTTGGTCGCTTCAATTAGTTCCGGTTTGTTAGATAAGGGCAGTACGGCGACTTTGACGGGCGCTAAGCCCTTGGGGATTTTGAGCACGGTTCTTTTTTCAACTTTACCATCCGCGGTAGGCGCCTCCTCTTCGGTGTAGGCGGAACAGAGAACCGCGAGGAGTGTCCTATCTATGCCAAAAGTCGGTTCAATCACATGCGGCACGAATTTTTCTCCCGTTTCCAAGTCGGAATAATTCATATCAACACCACTCTTCTCCATATGGTTCTTCAAATCAAAGTCGGTTCTGTAGGCAATGGCATTTAACTCCTTCAAACCAAACGGAAATTTATATTCGACGTCAATAGTGCGCTTGGAATAGTGGGCGCGCTCGCCGTCGGGAATTTCATGATAATAAAGCTCGCTTTCTTTTATGCCTAAGAATTCAAACCATTTCTTCATTTCGCCCAACCACATTTCAAAAATCTTTTCCCACTCTTTAGGGTTAATAAAGTACTCAAACTCCATCAGATTGAATTCCTTAAGTCTAAAGATGAAATTGCCGGCGGTGATTTCGTTTCTGAAAGCTTTACCTATCTGGGCGATACCGAAAGGCAGCTTTTTGCGGCTTACCCGCGTGATGGTTGGAAAGTCCACGAACATGCCCTGTGCCAACTCAGGACGCATATAAGCCAAGGAAGTTTGGTCTTCCGCAGGGCCGATATAGGTTTTGAACATAAGGTTGAATTGCCGCGGTGGCGTAAGCTCGTTCCCTTCCGGACTTTTTATGCCTTTTTCTTTAATAACTTTAGCCATCTCTTCTAACGTCATGCTGGAGGCGTTTATGCCCTTATCTTCTAATAGATGGTCGGCGCGATATCTGATGTGAGTTTTCTTGTCTTCAACCAAAGGGTCGGTGAAATTGGCTATGTGACCGGACGATTCCCAAACTTTGGAATTCATAATAATAGTGGAGTCGAGTCCAACCATATCCGGGCGCGAGGTCACAAAAAACTTCCACCAAGCTTGCTTGATATTATTCATAAGTTCCACGCCCAAGGGACCGTAGTCCCAGGAATTCTGCAAGCCTCCGTAAATTTCCGAGCCGGGAAATATTATCCCCCGCTTTTTGCAAAGCTCAACAATTTTATCCATCGAATCTGTCATTTATGTAAACTTATTCTATCACCTTGCCTTCGTTCTCCACAACGGTGGGATCGTTTTCCAAACGAGTGGTTACGCCCTCGTCGGAGTTAAGAATTTCCGTTCCGCCGAACTCGTCATATGCTTTTACTTGGGTAATGGAAATCAAGGGCATATAGTTGCCGCGTTTATCCGAGGTGGGCGTGGCTTCTATCTGAAAGATTGCTTCCGGATGCTCTCCCGTTATGCCGGTCGTGGCTACCAACCTGTCTATTTTCCAAATTACTTCCCCGCTTTCGGAACCAACCTCCGGAGACGAAGTGGTATTACTTTTTACAACTCCTGTCACGACAACTCCATCCTGAAGCGAAGCGCGTATTTCAATATCACGGACATCGGTAGCATAATTGGTTAGAACCCAATGGATAGTGTATTGGGTGGATTGCCCCACTTTAGGAGGCCACGGGCCTTTGTTTAGGACGCCGGAGGCAGCGTCACGAAAAAGCCCCTGGGTATCGACTTCAATTCTGCCGCCGACTTTAGTTTCTGAGGTAGCGTAATTTACCGTTTTATCGGCGGACACAAGATAAGGAACCGTTGGCGACTCTATGTTCGCTTCCACTTTAAGAGTAAAATCTTTGTCATTCAATCTCCTTATGGGATAGTTTCCCCTCAACTTAATCGAAAAACTAGCCTTTCTCTCTTCGTTAGGATTTAAAAGTTTCTGCTCTTCGAAGCTCATTGAATCCCAAGTTATCGTTCGAGTTGAAGCGTTGAATTTAGCGCCCTTAGAATCGAGGGAGCTGAAATCAAACATATCGCCTGTAAGCTTAGCTCTAATCATCACAGCTTGGAGCCCCACGTTGGTATTATTTTTATAAACCAGGTCATATACGAGCGTATCGTTGGGGTAAGTGATAAGATCGTCCCTGCCGTTTGCTATAAGTTTAAGAGAGAGGGGCGACGGCGAGATAAAGACCCGCGAAACCTTTTCGGCCACCAGATAGTCACGCCCTAAGAGATTCGTAAAAAGCTGCGCTTTGATGTCGAAGCTCGCATCGTCCGGAAAACTTACTTTCCCTTTAGCGGCGAGTTTGCCGCTCGTTTCGGTCTCTTCAGTCGCCTCTTCGGACAACTTTTCGAACCTATCAGGATAAATCATCTTTAAGAAAACTTTGGGAGACGCTTCTTGTTTTAAGACCTTATAGTCGGTGGCAATTTCAAACTCTTCACCGGAGAAAACTTTCTCCGGCGCTTTAAGCGAAAGTTCAATTTGGGGAGAATTAATTTCCACGCTAAACTTTTCGGTCTTTTCAAAGCGCGCGGCAATACTGCCCGGAACGTAAGATAGAACAATACTGAACTCTCTCGCGTTTTCTCCCAAGGGTATCGCCATAACTTTAAATATTTCTTGATGGACGCCACCCACGTCGACGCTCCCCACTTCTCTTTCAATAATCCTTTGGTCAAGGTCGCCGTTTACCGGCGAAATTCCCAAGGGGATTTCCAGAGTGATTTTCGCTTCATCTAAGATATTCCTGGAATTATTGCTGAAGTTTACTTTAAGGTCGAACGGTTCTCCGATTATTTTTTCACCCTCGACGCTCGCTTCTATATTGATACCGCCGGAAGAGAGAACACTCCACGCGTAAAAACCAGCCGCGACGGCGGCTAAGGCAATAAGTATCGTAATAACGATTGATAGTTTAGATTGGAAAAGCTTCATCTTGTTTTAACCGCGAGTCCGTAGAACAACGGGCACATAGAAACATTATATCCCGCGGTACGAAATAGGCAATTTGCCGGCTGCCGCAATTATCGCAAGCGGCGTTTTTAGCGTCATATCCCATAAGAGATATAACCTTCTGGTAAGTGTCTTTGGAGGGAATTTTCTTCATAAGCGTGGACTCCAACTCATGCCATAGCTGCAGGTCCGGCACGCCGGCTGGCGTAAGTTTGTTCACGAAATCCAGGAAGCGCAAAGATTCCAGATTAATTTCCAAATGAGTGGACAAGGCATCCACCACCTGATGACCGTTCCCGTTTCTCTCGACAATTCTCACGTTCGCCAAACTTCCCGGCACAAGATGACCCGAAAGTTTAGAGGTTATGCGACGGACGCTTTTAATTTTAGCCACCACTTTGCCCAAGTCTTTGGTGTACAAAGTAAGGGCGGCGTCAAGCTCTCCCCTTGGTTCGCGAGCCAAAACAAAGGCCTTAGTGTAGTGTTCGACCATAATAGTAAAGTATACAGCATGGGTCAACCCCGTCACCTTTATAAGACTGCAACGCTCATTCGTTTTCCTCCATGGACGTTCCCGTTCTCAAACAATTCATCACTTGCGAATACTGGCTTTGCCTTGTGAGAAGCGTTGTAGAAAACGAAGTCTTACAAAGGTGCGGGGTTGACCTTTTGGGCTGGATTTGCTATACTAAAAGGAGTAATAAAGCTCCTGTAAAAGGGAGTTTTTATTGCAAAAATGAGCAAATACATTGCTTTAGCACTTCTTTTCGTGGTGCTGGGAATCTTTAAAATAGGAGTGATGCAGGGGACGGTCGAAGACTATACTTACGACTCCACTTATCCTTACGCAAACGGGAGCGCTTTAGTCAATCAAAGCCCAATCACACCCGCGTCTTGGTCAGTAGAAGTACGCGTCACAGCGTATTCCTCAAGGGTTGAAGAAACGGACGACACTCCTTTCGTCACCGCTTCAGGAACTAACGTAAGGCCAGGCGTTGTAGCCGCCAACTGGTTGCCGATGGGAACAAAAGTAAGAATTCCTAAAATATTCGGCGACAGAGTCTTCACAGTAGAAGATAGGATGCACAAAAGAAACGGAGATAAATTAGACGTTTGGTTCCCGACTACCGAAGAAGCGCTGCGATTTGGCACGCAAGTGACCCGAATCGAAGTTTTATAAGCATCAAAAAACCCGATCGCAAGATCGGGTTTTTGATTATTTGGATGCCGCTATATTGGCAAGAAGTTAGTCAGAAACCTTAGTCTCAGTTTTGTGACGGGGCTTACTGAAAATGTAGATATATAAAATATCGAGAATCGCCATGGTGTTTATGATTAACAGCACTATAAACCATTTTTTGTGTCCCAAGTGAGCAGCCTTCCAAAGTGCTACTCCTTTCCAAGGGATTGTCCAGAGGAGAGTTATGATGATAAGTAACGGGTTTTGCGCGATAAGTTGCTCCATTGTTTGGCTGGTAAAAAAGAATTAAGTTTCGTCTTGGTGCGCAGGAGAGGATTCGAACCTCCAAGCCCTTGCGGGCGCTACCACCTCAAGGTAGTGCGTCTGCCAGTTTCGCCACCTGCGCTTTACGATTAGCTCACGCCGAGTTTACGGCGAGCTTGTTTCTTAGAAATGTTCCTCAAATAGTATAGCTTGGCGCGGTGAACTTTTCGAGGAGAACTTAAAATTTCAACTTTATTTATGGTCGGTGAGTTAATGGGATATATTTTTTCCACGCCGACATCTGACAATGTGGTTCTCACGGAGAAAGTGGCTCCGGTTTCGCTGCCGTGCTTTCTTGCCAAAACCACGCCGTGGAAGACCGATCCGCCTTTTTCGTAAACTTTGACTTCCGCCCCGGGCTTTATTTTGCTTAACACTTCCTTACTAATCATTGTTCACCAAGTTTAGCCGAGCGGAGGTAGTCGGTCAAGTCTTGCGGTAAATCCGCGATAAGTTTTAACTTCTTGCCGGGCAAGGGAGAAAACTCCAAGGAATACGCATGCAAGAAAAGTCTATCCAAGTCTTTCACCTTGCCGCCTCCATACAATTTATCTCCGACAACGGGGTGACCAAGGGAGGCCAAATGAACCCTTATCTGATGAGTACGTCCGGTCCTGGGGGAAACTTCCAGTAAAGAATACATAGGGAAGTACTCTTTAACCTTATACTCAGTTAAAGCGGATTTAATCATCTTGGCGTTTTTAGTAAAGACTGTTCTTTTGATGGTCCCCGACTTTAAACCAATCGGCTTATCAATAATACCGGAGTCCGGTTTGATATTACCTTTAACCAAAGCCAGGTAAGTTTTATTGATTTCATGGTTCTTAAAAAGGCTTTTGAGGTAATTGAAATATTCCTGGTTTTTGGCTATAAGCATTACTCCCGAAGTTTCTTTATCCAGACGATGTACAATACCCGAACGCCACCGTGGGAGATCTCCCACGCCTTTTGCCTCCGGATACTTCTCTAAAAACCAATCGACCAGCGTTGATTCCGCGATATGTCTTTTCTCACCGCCCACCGTAACTTTAAAACCATGAACCAAAAGCCCAGCCGGTTTGTTAACAGCCACAAAATTTTTATCTTCGTAGATGATTGGGATGTTCAATTTTTGGTGCGCCCTGGAAGGATCGAACTTCCGGCCTTTTGCGTGTCATGCAAACGCTCTACCACTGAGCTAAGGGCGCACGAGGGTGTATCTTGGTGGGCGTGGAAGGAATCGAACCTTCGACCCCAGTCTTATCAGGACTGTGCTCTACCACTGAGCCACACGCCCGCTCTATAACCCCAGACTTTTAAAGCCGTCTAAGTTGAATTCTACTATTTTCCCCTCATTGGCGGCTTGCGGCCTTAAAGCACGCAATAAATTATTACTCAAAAATCCCAAAGAGTAAATAACGCCGGCGCTAATAAGTATTATGGTCACGAGAGCCGCGACAATAAGACTTCTTTGTAGTTTACCTATCTTTCTCATAAGAGTTTAATCATTCTAATCACTGAAGAAAACTTCACCGTTTAAGAGAGCGCTGAATCTCGTGCCCTGCCGAACAATGTCAAAATTTAATAAATTAATAAAGTAGCTGCTTGCCTCTATGTCTTTTATGAAAGCTACCAAGTCGGCATAACTGCCGCCGGTGTTCATCTCTAACCTGATAAAACCTGGTGTGCCTTCGCCGGGGGCTGACTCCTCGCCAAATTTAGAACCAAAGCTTAAACTTCTCGCTCTCGCAAAGTCGCCTAAGTCGCGGCTCACGGAGAAAAGGGAATCTCTCTTGGGCAGGGCGTCGTTCAGCTTGGAAAGAGCCGCATCCGCCGCTTTCTCTTGCTCCTTAAGCTTGGTAAGATTAGCAATATCAGCCACTCTTTTAAAAAGCTGGGTCTGAGTATCGGAGATGAAGCTCGCTTTTGTGGAAATATCAAAACCAAGGTAAACAATGACTACGGCTATTATAAGCAACGTACCCAAAATAACGGACAAGCTCAATATAAGGCGGAATTTAAAGCTTCGCTGCATTTTGGAATCTTCTAATATGATAATATAAAACGGTATGGAGATAAAGTCAGTGAAACGTGAAAACTTCCCGCGAGTTTTACGGGAGATTCCCGACCCGCCCTCGCGGCTTTTCGTTATGGGAAGCTTGCCGCAGGATGAGGAGCTGACTATAGCCGTAGTAGGCACAAGGAAAGCAACGGGCGCCGGATTAAAATCCGCGGAGCGGTTTGCCAAAGAGCTTAGCCAACAAGGCGCCGTTATCATAAGCGGGTTAGCCATGGGGATAGACACTGCCGCCCACGAAGGTACGCTTCAAAACCAAGGTAAAACCGTGGCTGTTTTGGGAAACGGACTGCCTAAAATTTATCCGGCTCAAAACGAAAATCTGGCTAAAAAGATATTAGAGGCTGGTGGGGCTATCACTTCAGAGTATAAAGAAAACCATCCTTCCTATAAGGGGAATTTTATACAAAGAAACAGGATTATAAGCGGGCTCGCGCTCGCTGTTATAGTTATTGAAGCGCCCCTTAGGTCCGGCGCTCTCGCGACCGCCACATTTGCCGCCACGCAAGGACGGGAAGTTTTCGTCGTTCCCGGACCGATAAATCACCCTAACTACGTCGGTTCGCACGCGCTTATAAGGGACGGTGCTAGGCTCGTGACTTCTCCGGAAGAAGTCATTGAGGACTTGGGACTGGACAGGCTGCCGACTATGAGAGAGTCTACAAAAGGAGAAAGTTCGGTTAAGCTTAAACTAACGACCGAAGAGGAGTTGGTGTTTATGAAAGTTAAAGTACAAAATTTTCCTTTGCCAGTTGACAAAATAGTTGAATTAACTAAACTTGACCCCCAGATAGTAAATAGTTCGCTTGCCTCTTTAATCATAAGAGGGCTTATACAAGAAGCGGGCGGTCTTTACACTATATAAACAATATGAATTTAGTAATTGTTGAGTCGCCTACCAAAGCTAAGACTATTAGCAAATTTTTGGGTAAGAATTTTAAAGTCCGGTCTTCTTACGGGCACATCCGGGACCTTCCTAAAAGCAGCAAAAACGCCGTTGATATTAAAGCTGGTTTTATTCCTCACTACGAAATCTCCAAAGGCAAAGAACACATAATAGAGGAACTGCGCGAACTCGCGAGCTCGGCAGATGAAACTTTATTGGCGACCGACCCGGATCGCGAGGGCGAAGCCATTGCTTGGCATTTATCAGTAGCTCTTGACCTGGACCCTAAAAAAACGAAGCGCATCGTTTTCCACGAAATCACCAAGGACGCGATTGAAGAAGCGGTCGCCCACCCGCGCGACATAGACGAGCACCTGCGCCGAGCTCAAGAAGCGCGGAGGGTCCTTGACCGCTTGGTAGGATTTGATTTATCGGGTCTTATCTGGAAAAAAGTCCGCTATGGCCTTTCAGCCGGACGCGTACAGTCCCCGGCGCTCCGCATTATTATGGAGCGTGAACGGGAAATCCGCGCATTTACGCCAGAGAAATTTTGGGTACTTACCGGAATGTTTGAAACCGCGAAGAAAGAAGCTCTTACTCTTGCGTGCGCCGAAGAGCCTCGTGAAGAGAAAGAAGCGGAACGGATCCTCGCCGCGGGCGTCAAAGGAACGTGGCAAATCACCGATGTAAAAGAGAGTGAAACGAAACGTTCCCCGCGTTCCCCTTTTACCACCTCAACCCTGCAGCAAGCCGCTTCAACCCGTCTTGGTTTTTCTCCATCACGCACGATGGCTGTTGCTCAAAAACTATATGAAGCGGGACACATCACATACATGCGAACTGATTCCACTATGATAAGCATCCAGGCTCAAAAACAAATTTTAGCCTTCGTTAATAAAAACTTCGGCAAAGAATACGCCGAGGAACGAGTATATAAAACTAAGAGCAAGCTGGCCCAGGAAGCTCACGAAGCAATCCGCCCCACAAGCGCTTCGGTAGAGAGCGCCGGCTCTACGCCGCTAGAGAGCAAGCTATACCATCTCATTTGGCAAAGGGCGGTGGCAAGCCAAATGAAAGAGGCACTCCTGCTCAAAACTCGTATTGCCGCCAACATAAAAGAAGGTACGATACCGGAGTTTGCCGTAACCGGTTCCAGGCTGATTTTTGACGGCTGGCTTAAGGCGGACCCGGGAGCGCAGGGCGTTGACGTTGAAGTCCCAAAAGTCGCCGCGGGCGATCCTTTAAAAATCAAAGATCTGGTTTCTGAAGAAAAACAAACCGAGGCACCAAGCCGCTACACGGAGGCTGGACTAATTAAAGAACTTGAAAAACGCGGCATCGGCAGACCTTCAACTTACGCTTCTATTATGAAAACGCTTTCTGACCGCGGGTACGTGATAAAGAACGGGAAAACGCTCTTTCCAACGGATGTGGGAGACGTGGTAAGCACCTTTTTGGAAAACAATTTTGGAAGCTATGTTAGCGACACTTTCACCGCCGAGATGGAAAACGAGCTTGACCAGATTGCGGAAGGAACACGGGAATACGAAAAAACCCTTAAAGACTTTTATGGACCTTTTTCAAGGGAAGTAGAGTCAAAAGAAGACATACCGAAACTTACCAACCTGGGTGATGCCCCGAAAAAATTCAAATGCCCAAAGTGCAACTCGCCTATGATTATGAAGCTGGGCAAGAACGGCACCTTTATGAGTTGTTCCCGCTTCCCCGAATGCACCGGCGCGAGGAGCGCCGATGGCTCCGTGATGGAACCGGAAAAACCCATAGGGAAAGATCCGTCATCCGATTTGCCAATTTTTGTTTTTAATGGCCGCTTCGGTCCTTATATCCAGATTGGACAAAAATCCAAAGAGAACCCGAAGCCCAAAAAAGCCAGTGTCCCTAAGGGCGTCGATCCTGGTTCGGTAACACTACAGGACGCGCTTACTTACTTAAGTTTGCCTCGAGAATTAGGGAGCCACCCTGAAACCGGTAAAATAATATCCGCCAACGTCGGCCGCTTCGGACCTTATATTGTCCACGACGGAGATTTCCGTTCTCTCAAGAAGGACGATGTCTACAAAATTGAGCTGCCGCGGGCGCTTGAGATATTAAAAGAAGAGAAAAAAAAGCGCGGGAAAAAGTAACTGGACAAAACCTGAGTACCCTGGTACAAATTCTAATACCTGGGGAAAATGAAAAAAATAGAAACGGTTAAAAATGAATCTCCCCTCATCGCTAAGGCTTATGAATTCGCTAAACGCGCTCACGAAGGTCAGCGTCGCGTAAGCGGAGAGCCGTATTTCAGTCATTGTATAGCCACCGCGCAGAATCTTCTAGATTGGCAGCTTGACGAACCAACCATCGCTTCTGGTCTTTTACACGACGTGGTTGAAGATACCCCCGCCACCTTAGAAGAAGTAAAAGAAACTTTTGGAGAAGAAATAGCGTTCTTAGTAAACGGCGTTACCAAACTCGGTAGAATTAAATACCGCGGGCGCGAGGTGCAGGCAGAGACACTCCGCAAAATGGTCCTTGCCATGGCTGAAGATTTGCGGGTTGTTCTTATTAAACTCTCTGACAGGAGACACAATATGCAAACTCTAAAAGTTCTGCCCCCGCAGAAACAAAAAAGAATTGCTCAGGAGACTATGGAGATATATTCTCCCTTGGCTTATCGCCTGGGCATGCAACGCTTATCGGGAGAACTTGAAGACCTCGCCTTTCCCTACATATATCCGCGAGAATACCGGTGGCTCATTGAAAACGTGGCCGACCGCTACGAGCAGCGCGAAAAATATCTTAGGAAAATACAGCCCATTGTCGAAAAAGCCCTAAGAGAGACCGGCATTACGCCGGTTACCGAGGACTTCAGAGCTAAACGCTATGCCAGTCTTTATAAAAAACTTTTGCACTACGATATGGATTTGGATAAGATTCACGACCTCGTCGCCTTTCGCTTAATTTTAAGTACTGTCGAGGACTGCTACGCGGCTTTAGGCGTCATCCATAAACTCTGGCCGCCGATTCCAGGGAGAATAAAAGACTATATAGCTATGCCAAAGCCCAACGGTTATCGGAGTTTACATACCACAGTTCTATGCCAGGATCAAAAGATAGTAGAGTTTCAAATTAGGACCCGGGAGATGCACGACGAAGCGGAAAACGGCATCGCCGCTCACTGGGCTTACGAACAAATTAAAGGCACTAAAGGTTATATAAAGAGGACCGCCTCAACCGCTCCCAAAAGAGAAACAGCTTGGGTGGAGCAACTGCGCGCTTGGCAAAAAGAATTTACCGATCCTAAAGAATTTATAGAGTCAATTAAAATAGATTTCTTTAAAGACCGCATCTTCGTTATCACGCCTAAGGGCGAAGTCGTCGACCTGCCTCAGGGCGCGACCCCCATAGACTTTGCCTACGCTATCCACACAGATGTCGGCAATCAATGTGTCGGCGCGAAGGTGAACGGCAAGATTGTTTCACTCGACTACAAACTGCACTCGCAGGATATAGTGGACATAATTACCCAAAAAGGCAAAAAACCATCGACAGCGTGGTTAGGAATAGCTGTCACCGGAAGCGCCAAGAGCAAGATAAGGTCGGCGGTAAAGGAGAAGAGGGGCATACTCCACGATATAAAAAAGACAACAGAATTTAAAGTGACAGCGGAAGATGAAATAGGCGTGCTAAAAGACGTAGCGCACGTTATCTCACGTTCTCACGTTAACGTTTTAAGCATCAACTCGTCGCGGGAAAAGCACGGCCGTTTCCACGTAATGAAGATAAAGTGCGGCACGGATGATAAAGAAAGAATCTTAAAAATAATACTTAAATTAAAAGGTATTAAAGCTGTTAAAGAGGTTGAGTATCGTTTTGTTTAGAACCTACCTCAATAATAATTCCTAACGCGCTGCAAGCCAATAGGTACGAGAACAAGGCACGACGAGGAGATTGTAGTCTTTAGACTACGTCGACGAGGAGTAACGCAGTTATCGTACCTATTGGCTGTATCCCGAAGGGTTGCGGTCTAAATCGCCGATTTCATCCTCGCTCCTCCTCGGAGTGTATTCACACACCTTCGTCGTCGCTCCTTGATCTCGGCGATTTATCCTCGCAACGCGTTTGAGGATTATTGTTGAGGTAGGTTCTTAAGGATTCTTTAGAAGTTTTTCGGTAATGGCTTTAAATTCTTCGGGTGAATAAAAGTTTATGGTTATTTTGCCGCCCTCTCCGGCGCGGTAGAAGTCAATTTTAGTCCCCAAAAACCCTTCCAGTTGTTCTTTTAGGGATTCCAATTCCGGATCGGGAGCGGCGCCCTCATTGTCTCTTTGTCCAGCCAGAGTTTCGGGAGATCTGATTTGTCTCACGCGGTTTTTTATTTCGCGAACGCTTAAGTTATTCTTTAAAATTTCTTCGAAGAGTCTGCGCTGGCTTGGGATGTCTTCTATCGCTAAAAGCAGTCTTGCTTGGCTTTCACTGACTCTCCCGTCTCCTACGGCTTCCTGAATTTCTGAAGGAAGATTTAAAAGGCGAACGCTGTTAGCCACCACTTCCCTGCTTTTGCCCAGCCTTGCCCCTATTTCCCTTTGAGTTAGTCTGAACTCATCCTGAAGTCTGGCGAAAGCTCGAGCCATCTCTATAGGAGAGAGGTCAGCGCGCTGAATATTTTCTATAACAGCCAGTTCTAATTTCTCACGTTCAATAGGAGGCCTTCTTACAATAGCGGGCACCGTGTGGAGTCCCGCCATCTTGGCGGCTAAGAGTCTCCTCTCTCCCGCGATAAGCTCGTATCCGACGGAAGTGCCCATTTCGTTCTCTTCTTCAATTTTAGAGACAATTAACGGCTGAATAACGCCGAACTCTCTAATAGAAGAAGCCAACTCTCTTAAGGCCTGTTCATCAAAGTGACGCCGCGGCTGATGAGGGTTCGGCTTGATCCTGTCTACTTCTATTTGGAAAATTGACTCGGTTGGTGGCTTAGAAGGGGTAATCGGCTTAACTAATGAACGGTCGGTTCCTTGAGGCGCTTCCTGGAAGCCCTCGCCATCTTTCTTCGGTATTAACGATTCTAATCCTTTACCTAACATGCCCAGTAGTTAAACTGCGATTACAAGTTATTTGATTAACTTATCGCTGTAAATTATTTGTGTGACCTTTGTATTATTATACTATCTCTTAAGTGAACCACGATAACTTGAGTTAATCCAATCGCAGTTATACTGACTGGGCATGGTTGCCGAATTCCTGATTTTGAGGTTCGTATTGATATTCAAGCGCGATAACTTCTTCAGCCAAACGACGATAAGCTAAAGCTCCCGGTGAATAAGGGTCATAAATCAAAACTGGCTGGCCAAAACTCGGCGCCTCTGCCAGAGCGACGGAGCGAGGAATTTCAACTTCAAATACGCGGTGGGGAAAGTGCCTCCTCAAATTCCTGCTTACTTCTCGCGAAAGCCGCTGGCGTTTGTCGTACAAAGTGACTAAGGCGCCTACCACCTGAAGATGGTGGCGCAAATTATTTCTAATTAAATCTATCATTTCCAATAGCTGGCTTAAGCCTTCTAAACTATAATACTCCGCCTGGACCGGAATCAAAACTTCGTCGGAGGCTACCAAGCCGTTTACGGTAAGTAAACTGAACGAAGGCGGCAAATCCACCAAAATGTAATCATACTTATGCCTTATTTGGTTTAGAAACTTACGCAAGCGCAACTCTCTTTCTTCGAGGCTTACCAACTCTACAAGCGCGCCAGCCAAATCCTCGGAAGAAGGGATGAACTCGTAGTTTAATATCTGGCTGGGGCGGACGAGAAGTTCTGGTTCGTCAATCCCCATAACTCCGTGGTAAATGCTCCTTTCAAATTTCTTTATTCCCGAAAGCGCAGAGCTCGCGTTAGCTTGAGGGTCGAAATCTACCAACAAGACCTTGCGCCCAAGAAGCGCAAGATAGGCGCCTAAATTGACAGCAGTCGTGGTTTTACCAACTCCCCCTTTAGCGTTACAAACTGATATAACACGAGCCATAATCTTCATTGATTCTAACTCAAAAATATGTCATTATCAATCAATAAATTTCGCCCGGGTGGCGGAATGGCAGATTTACTCCGCACCAATTTTGTTCTATAAAATTAAATATGGCCAGGTGGCGGAATTGGCAGACGCGCAGGACTCAAAATCCTGTGCCCGCAAGGGCGTGAGGGTTCAAATCCCTCCTTGGCCACAAAGCAGAATTTGGTGCGGGGCGCGCCAAAAATTCTGAATTCGTTTGGGAAATTCGGCGGAAACCATTGGGACGCGCTTCGCGCGTCCCGCATTTTGGCTTCCAAAAAACCGATGAGTTCCCTAATGGTGTCTCTATTGTACCAAGTTAGAACCTATTTTCAAAACAAAGTGAGGTGATGATGTCGCACGCCCCGCGTGCGTGGTAATGTGAAATGTAATCGTACGCTCCACGAAAGCCCCGCCACCGTTTCGCTTCACTTGGCAACCCCAAAAAGAAAAAATGTTCCTTGCTTTTTCTGATTTTCGCGGGGGTGATTTTTTCTAAAATGGAAAGGACATTTTTCTTTGGTGTTCTGCCCTCCAAGTATTCGGGCAGGTGGCGGGGCTTCAATGCGGACGAAGTTTTGGCAAAACTATTTTTTGGGGAAAGGATTTCGCAAAACTTCGGCTCATTTGTTTTTGAATTCGGATGTCGCAAATGGAAAAG
>Ga0209541_10007559_pt1 | contig 18228 bp, 30 predicted proteins | sample RifCSPlowO2_01_FD_184027 | JGI IMG/M metagenome (GOLD analysis project Ga0209541, IMG submission 184027) | Groundwater microbial communities from Rifle, Colorado - Rifle CSP2_plank lowO2_0.1 (SPAdes) (version 2) | ecosystem: Environmental > Aquatic > Deep subsurface > Groundwater | place... | reverse complement strand
TTAGTTGTTGATTCTGGAATAGGAATAAATAGTGCAGAAATATCAAAAATATTTAATTATAAATATATGATACCTGATGAAAGAATATCTCAGAACTTAAATAGAAATGGTGTTGGATTAAATAATGTTCATGAACTTGTTGAAGAACTTGGTGGTGAAGTGTTCTACATAAATAGGCAGAAATTAAGTCCGAAAACAAAAGGATCAGTATTTGGAATAAGAATATCTTACCAAAGATATCAAACAAGCATATTTACTGAGATTTAGATTTGACAAATATTTTATTAATTTTAATGCTGAAAATAAATACTTTTAAATATTGGTTTTCTTTTTTACTGAATAAAAGATGGTGAAAATGAAATCTGAGATGAATAAGTATCTTAAACTTTTTTTAATTCTTTTAATAACTGCTTTATTTATTGGAGCGCTTTATGGTTGGTATTATTGGGATGAGCAAAATAGGGTTAAAAGACTCACTGGTGGAAATGAAATTACTTCATCAGAGTTAGCATTTACTCTTTTGAATCAAGAAGAAATAGAAAAAACATTATCTATTAAAGATACTACATTGCCACTTCTGCCGCAGTTTAATGACCAATTAAGCTCTGAAGATGTAGCTAAATATGATTATTCTAATCTTGTAGTTAGATTGTTTGTTAGCAAAAATTCAGGAGATGTTTTAGTAGAAAATGCAATTAGTTTGTTTGATTCAGAGGAAAAGGCTCAGAATTTTATAATGGCTAAAGCTAATGAAATAAAAGCAAAAACATCTTATTCATTTAACGGTCAAGTTCTTACTTTATACTTAACTTCGCAAGGAGATGAAAATAATCTACCAAGTGCAACATTGAGATTTGCAATCAAGAATGTAGTTGCAAAAATCACGATTTATGGAAGAAATAATGTTATTGATTATACAAATCCTGATCTTATAGGCGCACTTGTCTTAAAACTTGCCACCGAGCAAAAATCAAAGATCGAGCAATTATTCAATGGAGAAATAACTAAATCTGTAAATCTACAACAAACAAACATGGCTCTTAATAATCTGCCTGATAAACTTTCAGAAACAGAGCGTATTGGAATAATTCCAATAAGTCAGTATGAATGGCTTGGAGAAACTGGAAATCTAAAAAAAGAAACAATTCCTGGATTTAAAAGTGCAGCATTTGAAAGCCTTAAGTTATCCTCTCTTGAAGGTCATGTGCTTAGTATTATGATTATTGAATTTGAGAATAAAGATGATGCTTTAAGAGAGCAAGAACTATTCTTTACTGAAGGAGTTCATATTGACGATAAAACATCAGAGGTTTTACCACTTTCTAAATCTTTTAATAAGTTTAGTGTTGCCAGAATCAGCGATACAATGGCAGAAATACAAGCAGTAGACAAGGTTTACTTGTATGATATTTCTATATTCTCACCTTATGGAGAGCTTGATAAAGTAAAAGCTAAAGAAAAGATTATTAAATATGCTCAAGAAATATTTAAATAAAAATAAGTTAATATTATTATAAATATATGAATTTAACAAATAAATTATTTGGGCAGATTTTTGTTGCTGTTGTATTTACAATTGTTGTTGTAGGAACATTATTTAGATTTCTTTGTGGGTCTGATTTTCAATCCTTTTGTATTAAAGAAATAGCATTGTTTCAGCCAGTGTTTGTTATATGTGGAGTGCTTGTAGCATTTGGCATTGGATGGGGTTTGTTTAAAAGATCTAAATATAGATTGTTATACTCTCTATTTTATGTTTTAATTAATGCTTTGATTGCTTTTGGTTATTATTCTTTATTGATTGATCAGAGTAATAATGTTAAAGGCATTTCTATGTCTTTATTGCTTTTATTAACTGTTGGCTTGTTTTTCTTATTTGCTTATCTTGTTCCAAAAAAGTATAAAATATATCAAGGAAATCAAATAATAATTAAGAATATTGATATTTATTTAATGTTCAAAAAAGGCAAAACATTAATTTCTTTATTATACATTCTTTGCTTTTTATGTTTTTTTGTATTATTCACAACAATTGTTTTTTTGTTTGATTAATACACTTTCATATACTTTCTTAGTAGTGTAGAAAATAGTATTGATAGTAATATATATGTCCAGATAAAGTTTAGATTAATAAATCCTAGGTTTAAGACTTTTTTTGTTTTGTTGCTTAATGTTATTGTTTTAACAACCTTGTCATTTACATAGGTTATTGGCTCTTTGTATTTTTTATCATCGATTTTTATTTCTTGATAATACTTATTTTCATTAACAGATATTTGAACATTATATTCTCCTTTATTTCCCTTCATTACAAATATTACTTTGCCATCTGTGATATTTTTTGTTTTTTCTCCTAAAACCTCTAGTTGTAATGCTTCGATGCTTATTGTTCCATTGATTCCGTTTTCCAGTTCAACAATCATGCTGAATTCTTGTCCTGGCATTAATGGATCATATGCAAAATTAGCACTCAACCATCCATATATAAGAAATATTGGAATCATTGTTATTAATGTTGGTTTGAATGTGTGGCTCATGTATTTCATGTTTGCTTCCATTGCCTTTTTGTTGACTTCCATTGCCTTGCTAGGATCATTCTTGAGTTCTTTTGCTTGTTTTTGTAATGTCTTTATCTCGTCTTTTATTTGTTTCATTAAGTCTTGATCTGTTGCATACTTGTATATTATCACAATTATTAAAGAAATCAAGAATGCAATTAATGTAATTGCCCAAAATGCAGGAAGATAAAGCAAAGGTCCGAAGATAAAGTCAAGAATTGGATCAAGAAAACTAAACCAACCCATTATTTTCCTCCCATAAACTTTCTTACTAATGGATTCATATCCATCATGTGTTGTTTTCCAACCTCTTCATAGAGTTTGTAAACAATCATTACTGTTAATAATAGTCCTGTTCCATTTGTTAAAGCTCCGCTAATATCGGCAAGTCCAGATAGTATTCCTACAGTTATTGCTCCTAATATTGTTAATGGATTTATCTTTTTTTGAAGTAGTTTTTCAAGAACTCTTTCATCTCTTCTAAATCCAGGCATTTGTAGTCCGGAGCTCATTATTTGTTTTGCCTGGCTTTTTGCATCCATTCCACTTGTTTGAACCCAGAACCATGAGAATATTACACAACCAACTGTTAATAATATTAAGAATACTATTGCATGCAGTAAAATGTTCCAAGTCAATGACCCTCTTAATAATAATTCTAATACATTTGGTGCAAATATCCAGTTAATAAATCCTGATTGTGGTGTGTTGCCATCTGCTCCAAATGTTCCAAGTAAGGGATATCCCCAGTTTTGTAATAGTCTTGCCCATAATTGAACATTTGCAAATAATGCACTAACAAGTATAACTGGAATGTTGCTTGTGTAAACAAAATGTAATGGCCATCTTATTCCATGTCCTCTTATTCTTCCAAATGATAATGGTATTTCTACCTTCATTGATTGTGCATAGACTGCGATTACAAATATCAAAATAGTTGCTATTATTGACGATGCTAACACTATTGCTTCTGTTGGTGCTTGTAATGATATTTGTCTAAATATTTCAGGTATTGCTCCAACAAATGCATCTGGATTATTGTCAGGATGCAACGGACTTAATGCTCTTATTACAATTGATTGAGAAACTCCTGCTGCAATAAACAGGCTAATACCGCTGCCAAATCCCCACTTGCTTACTACTTCATCCATTAACATTACTAATAACCCACCTAAAAATAATTGTAATATTATGAGAAGATCAAGTGTAAATACTTGGCTGTCTGATAATGGTATTGCATTTGGTATTGGCTGTTCTGAGAACATGTTTATTGCAGGATCATAATAGCTTCCGGCTGGAAGTCCGCCCATAAATACATATATTGCTGCTTCAAATATTATAAAAAATACAGATAATAATTTTTGTATTCCTTGATATCTTTGTCTTCCTTCATGACTGTGCAAATCAAATTTTATTATCCCGCTTCCATTTAATAATTGCAATACTATTGATGCAGTAACTATTGGTCCAATACCTAAGGACATTAATGAGCCAAATTGTGCTCCTAGAATTATTGATAATATCTCAAATCTTTGCAGTGCATTGCTGCCCAAGCCAAATAGTGGAATCATCCCTAGAACAAAAAACAATACTAAAGTTATTAATGTCCACTTGAGTTTTTCTTTAAAAGAAAGTTTTTTTTGTGTTGGTTTTACAACTTCAGGTAAATTGTATAATATTGTATCTAAAAATGACATTTTATTTTTTAAGTTCTATTAAGCCGCCTGCTGCTTTTACTTTTTCAACTGCATTAGGTGCTGCTTTTGTTACAATTATTTTTAATTTTTTATTTACTCTTCCAGAACCAAGCAATTTATCATATCCTAATTCTGTAAGATTAATAACATAGCTTCCTTCTTTTTGTTCAACTTTTTTATTCTCAACCCAATCATTTAGTTTTTCTTCAACATCACTTACATTGATTGTTGTATCACGAGGTATTACTTTTTTTGATTTAAATCCATGTTTTCCAAATTCAGAATTATCAAATGATGGCTTTTTGCAATCTGCCTTTTTTCCACCGCCAGCTCTACCAAATCCTCCACGGTTGCCGCTTCCTCTATGCACCAGTCCCCAACCATGAGTTCTTGATCCTTTTAGTCTTTGTGCTTTTTTTCTTTTATGGGTTGTCATTTTACACCATTCTAACTAATAACTCATTTATTTTTTCTTTTCTATCGCCTAATGCACCACTCTTGCTAAATGCAACTTTTATTCCTTTTCTTCCAAATCCTTTTCTTGGAGGATTCAATCTGTAACAGTTGTTATCTTTTCTTTTTTCAAGTAGTTTTATTGTATCATCATTTACATTACCCCAAGTAACATAGTTTTTGACTTTTTTAATCATGCCTAAAACAGTTGGCTTGTCTTCAACTATTGCGCAATGGTTCTTTTTATTTAGATTAAGCATTTTTAGTGTATCTTCTATTTTTTGCTTCAACCTTAATTGTCCTCTTACCCTGACGATTGCTAGTTTTGTCATTTTAAATCTCTAATTTTTTCCTGCCTTCAACAAGTCCAACTGACTCTATTAATTCTTTATTTACTTTCATTTGCATTATCTTTTTTAATGCATTAAAACATGCCATGATAAGGTTTTGTTTGACTTTTGTTTGCCCTTTTGTTTTGCTCCATACATCCTTTATTCCTGCAAGTCTTAGTATCTTGGCGCATTCTTTTTCAATGCACAATCCTTTGCCTTTTGGTGCAGGCATTAATTTTATTTCTACACTGCCACATTTTCCAACAGCTTGAAATGGTATTGAGTGTGGTGTTTTACAGCCGCATTGCCAGCTTCCACAACCCCTTCTTATTTTGAAAACATTTAATTTTGCTTTTCTTATTGCCTTTTCTCTTGCAGGGACTGTGTCTTTGCTTTTTCCATATCCTCCGCCAATATATCCGTCTTTATCTCCCACTACTGCAAAGCATGCAAAGCTTGGCTTGTTTCCTTCTGGTGTTTTTTTCTGTGTTTGTTTAAAAACTCTTCTTGCACCACCACCAAACTTTCCTTTTGATTGCCCGACCATTAATAATTCATTTTCAAGTTTTGGCAATAATATTTCAACAATCTCTTTTTCAAGTATTTTTTCGCCTTTATCAAGTATTTGATCAATATTAGTTATTTCTCCGCTTTTTACTTTTTTCCCAAGAGTTGTTTTTGGATTCCATTTTCCCAAGTCTGTTTCGGGTATTGGTAATGTTTCCTCTTCAACGCCTGCAACTTCTATTATATCTTTTTCTACTTCTAGTTTTTCTTCTTCAACTACTTCTTCGTTTAATTTTTTTGGTTCTTCCAATGTTTCTTCTGTTTTGACCATTTAAGCACCCATTATTTTCTTTTTAACTTCTGTAAAATTATTTTTTATCTCTTTTGCATTCTTTACCTTTCCATAATTTGCAATATGACTTCCATTTATTCTTTCTTCAGATGGAAAAACCTCTGGTGAATGGGCAACTTTGATGCCTGCATCAACTATTCCTTTTATTAGTGCATATAATTTGCATCCTTTTACTGAGGTGTATTGTCCTATGTCAGGTATTAATGTTTCTTTGCCTTTCCACTTTTTACCAAATAATAGCCCGCATAAATAAGCTGCTGATATGTTTTTTGTATTGAACTTCCAACCTAGTTTTATTAGTTCTTTTGTATGTGCAACAGTTAATACTTTATCTCCATCTTGATCGTAATTTACTGCTTGAACAAATAAATGTTTATTACTTCTTCTAATGACTAGTCTTGTTGTTTTTGATTTAATTAATTTTAATCTAGAGCGATAATTTGTTTTTCCTAATCTTTTTCTTTTGTAAGGTAAAGTGTATGTTTTATGCATTTTATTTTTTTACTAGATTATGTTCTTTTAAGTATATCTTTATGTGACGAATGCTTCTAAAGTAGCCGCCTTTTGATTTTTTATAAAGATTCCAATAAATATCTGGTTCTATTAATTTTTTATCTTTTAATTTTGATAATAAACTTCTTTGTAATCTTACTTTATTTATCCAATCTGTTTTTTTATCTATTCTTGCTTTAAATGTTCCTTTTCTTGATCCGTAACCTCTTCTTCTGCCTTTTCTTTTTTGTTTTTTTGCTTCTCTTATCCTAACTTTTGATGTGCCTCTTGCTGGTTCTACTTTGATTAATCCTTTATTAATCAAATTTCTCACGTCAAATTTTGTTATTGCTTCTTTTACTTCATTTAAATCTTCTGGCCTTATTTTTATTCTGCTCGGGCCACACTCCATTATTTCGCTTGCTAATTTCTTTTGAAGCATCATTTTAGTTTTCCTTTGTTGTTAATATTTTATCTAATTGTTTTTTATCTTCTTCTTTTTTAGTTTCTTGATCTAGTTTATCTGATAATTTATTCTCTCCTTTCTCATCTTTTTTCTCAATTGTTTTTGCTTTTTGCTCTCTTTTCTTCTTTAATTCTTGTTTTTGCTTTTTATTCTCTTGTAATTTGTTTTCTATTGACTTAATGTATTCTTCTGGCTTTTTAATGTTTAAAATTATTATTTTCTTTTCAATACATTTTTTTAATATTTCTGTTTTTTTCTTAATTCCTAATGATGAAGCAATTATTGCACCATCGCTTTTTGTTAATTTTAATAAGTCGTCAACATTATTAATTAAAATTGGTCTTAATCCAGTTCTGTCTAATCCTTTGACTTGTTTTGGACTGCCAAATCCTGGCTTGACTTTAGAAATATGTCCTTGAAATCCATGTCTTACTTTATTATGAATTCCCACAGGCCTTTTCCATTTTGCAGGAACGCATTTTCTTTCAGCATCTTCTCTAATAAAATTTGGTTTTTTTGCTTTTATTTGTTTTCTTAAATCGAGCAGTTGTTGTATTGATTTCATATTGGTTCTCCTGCTTTTTCAATTAAATATATTCCATCTTGAAATACTCTAAGATCTCTTTTTGATATTTTAACTAATTGTTCTATGTTGCTTGCAGTATTTCCTGCAATCTCAACATCTGAGCTTTCTATTAATATTTGATCTCCTGCAATTTTTATATTTACTCCTTTTTTTATTTTCATCTCTCTTGGTATTTTTTCTCCAAGAAAGTTTTTAACAATAAACTTCTCTCCAGAAACACTAACATTCATTGGAAAATGTCCTGAGCATATTTTAAGTTTGTAAACAAATGGGCTTTGGACTCCCAGAATCATGTTTTTGAAATGTGCCTTATATGAATATATTTTTTTTGATTCTCTTTTTGTTGATTTCTTACAATTAATATTTAATTTATTGTTCTCTACTTTTATTTTTATTTGTGGATCAACAAATGTTCTTTTTACTTCTCCTTTTGGACCTTTAACTAATAGATTAATTGAGTCATAACTTATACTTACTCCTTGTGGTATTTCTATTGTTTCACTAATTTCTTTTTTCATTTAATAACAATAGGCAATTAACCTTCCTCCGATCTTCTTTTGTTTTGCTTCATCATGTGTCATGTAACCCTTTGATGTTGATATTATTATGATTCCAAATCCTTTTGCAGGCAGGTATCTTTTTTCAAACTTTTCAAATTCATCTATTTGCACTGAAAATCTTGGCTTTACAACCCTGCATTTATTTATGTTGCCAATTAAGTTCACTTTTAATATTCCTCCTCTTGCAGCTGAGATCTCTTCAACATCTCCAATGTATTTGTGTTGCTTTAACATTTCTAAAACTTTTTTTATTACTTTTGATGATGGATTTATGTGGCATTCTTTCTTTCCAAATTTTTCATAATTTTCTATTTTTGATATTGCTGTTGATAATGTATCGTTTAACATTTTTTTATTAAAAACCTCGCTTATTTTAACCTCAACTATATTTTTTAAATCCTATTTTTGTTGCTATTTCTCTAAAACAACATCTGCATAGCGAAAGGCCGTATTTACTTACTGACCCTCCATATCTACCACATCTTGCGCATCTTTTCTTTGTTACTCCTGTGCTTCTTTCTTTTGGTGCATTGTGTTTTATATATCTTTTTAGCTTGATAGGTTTGCTTTTTAATTGTTTGAACACTTTTCTCCAATCACTTATTGTCATGACATTTCACCTACATTAACATTAAATTCTTTTTTCATAAAATCCAATGCATCTTGTTTTTTTATTACGTGACTCTTAGCAATCTTTTTTTGTTTTAATTTTCTTTTTTTTATTCTATATCCTGGTCTTTCTAATGTTATACATACTTGTAATCCTAAGACTCCTATTTTTGGATCGTACTCAATGCCTGGTATGTCTATGTACTCATGAATTCCAAATGATACATTTCCAAGATTATCAAAATTTGATTCTTTTAATTTATTTTCTTTTGCCTTTAATAATCTTTTAATTAGTTCTTTAGCGCTTTGTTTTCTTAATGTTAATTTACAACCAATTGGAAGTCCTGGCCTTACTCCCCAAGATGGAATTCTTTTGTTTGTTATTGTTTTTACTGGATCTATTCCAGTTATTGTTTTTAATAATAAAACTCCCTTCTCTAGCTTAGCTTGCTCTTTTCCTGCACCTATATTTAAAGTAAGTTTCTCTATCCTTATATTTTTCATAGGATTCATTTAACAAAATCCTCCTTAAATACAAATGCATAATCTTTTAATGTTTCAAAACTATTATTATCTTTATTTTTGTAAACAATATTTTTTCCGCTTATCTTTTCAATTACTCCCTTATCTCCTATGTGTTTTCCACCTATTAATAATATAAATGATCCTTCTTTTAATGGCAAGTGTTCTGTTATTTTCTGGCTTGGTAGCTCTATTACTAAACTATCTCCCACGTTATATTTATTCTCTTTAACAAGTACGTTTCTTGAATCTATTAGATTTAGTTGAAGTCTTGATCCTCTATACATTGTTTTATTTATTATTTTGGTTAACTTAATATTTGTTGATACTTTTAATTCAATTAATTTTAAAAATCCACTTTCATTAATTGTTAATCGGTAATTTCCAATATCTTTTATGCTTACAACATCCATAAATCCAATTGAAAAATTTCTTTCTTTTACTCTTCTTCCATCAACTAATATTTCTTTATCATTCAATATTTTTTTAATTTCTCTTGTTGTTTTAGCAAGACCTAAATCTTTTATTATGCTGCCTAATGTCAGGCTAAACTCTAATTTGTGTGTTCCTGGTTTTGGTTTGGATACGTATTTAGTATTTTTTCTAAGTACATTTGGCCAAGATTTTGGTGCTACTCTTGCTTTTAGATGTCTTTTTGTCATTGTTTTTCTCCAAGTCTTTTCTTATCTAAAACTAATTCTTGAATCAATAAGTTTGAAGGATGTATTGGATAAAGAGATTTACTTCCATCTTTTTTTGCAACTTCAATACCTAAAATATATACTTTTGTTGCTTTGGTATCTACTCTTTCAACCTTTCCTATTTTGCCTTTGAAGTTTCCTCTCATGATTTTTACTTTGTCTCCTTTTTTAACTCTTAATGATCTTCTTTTGTATTTTTGTCTTAATTCCTTTGAAACATGACTTGCAAGAAAATCTCCTTTAATATGTAATGGCGCTTGAGCTATGTATTTATGTTGTTTTTTTGGCTTCTTGCTTTTTCTCCAACTTTTAATCCATTTTTTCATTTTATTATACAATTATTTTTGCTATTTTTGCTATTGCAGGCCATCTTTCTGCTGCTTCTTTTGCTATTGGGCCTTTTACTACTGTTCCTTTTGGATTGCCTGCATCGTCTTTTATTACGACAGCAGCATTATCTTCAAACTTTATTCTTATTCCAGTAAGTCTTCTGTATTCTTTTTTTTGTCTTACAATTACTGCTAATGATGTTGTTTTTTTCATTTCTGTTTTTCCATCAACAATTGAGACCATTATTAAATCTCCAATACCTGCAGAGCTGTATCTTCCTCTGGTGGTTTTAAGGCCTTGTACGCATATTAATTTGACAAGTCTTGCCCCGCTGTTATCGCAAGCATTCAAAATACTGTGATGTGTTAATCCTTTTGTTACGCTTGCCTTTAATGGTTTCATTATTTATCCTCTGAATTTACTTTTTCTTGTTTTTTCTTTTCTTTTTGTTTTGCTTCTTCTATTAATTGTGATTTTCCAAGATATTCTAAGTTTTTCTCAATTTTTTTTATGACAACAAACTTTTTAGTTTTGCTTATTGGTCTACACTCATTTATTTCTACAACATCTCCTTTTTCAAACATTACACATTCAGGTGCATGAGCTTTTACTTTTGTTCTTCTTTTTTCATAACGCTCGTATTTTGGTATGTATTTTTTTCTTTCCCATTCAACAGTCACTGTTTTTTGTGCTTTTGCACTTATTACTGTACCTTGAAATATTCTTCCGTGTGTTTTAAATCCGCTATGTGTTACGCAATGAATATCATTACATTTCTCAGTCATTTTACCACCTTTATTCTTTCTTCAGGAGAAAATAAAAGCGCATCTCCTTTAACATTGAACTTTTTATTATCATAATCTATTTGAAATATATTGTTTGACTTCATTATTTTCTTCTCTCCTTGTTTTGTTTTGATTATGAACATGTTTTTTGTTTCGTTAATAACCTTGCCTTCTATTTTTATATTGTGTTTGTTTGTTGAATCGACAATTTTTACTTCCTTGCCGATCCATTCCATTCTTAATACATCTTTGGCTTTCATTACTCTATTACTATTGTTTCAGGTGCAAAGCCCAAATTTAGTAATATTTCCTTTACTTTTTGTGTGTGCTCTCTTTCTGCAGCAGGTGTTTGTCCTCCTGCACCTTGAAGTTCTATTTGGCCTTCTTTATATGTTCCACCGCATGCTAATTTTCCTTTTAGGCTTTTCATGAGATGGTCTATGTTGATATCTTTCTCATCAACTCCTGTGACGATTGTGTATTTTTTGTTGAATTTCTTCTTCTCAATTTTAATAATAATTTTTTGTGTTTCCTTGGCTATGCTCTCACAGACACAAAGGTCTTTTGGCAAGCCACACATTTCACATACGGTCATACTTTTTTAGCCTCCTCTACTTTACTTAATAATGATTTTATTTTTGCAATTGTTTTTTTTGTTGTTTTTAATTTTCCTGGATTTTTTGGTATTGTTCCAATTGCAACCTGAGCATTTTCTTTTATTAGTTCTCTTTTTAGTTCTAATAATTTTTCATTAAGTTCATTTTTTTGCATTGCTTTAAGATCTTTAAACTTCATCTTTTTGTTCCTCTACTTTCTCTTCTTTTGTTTCTTTTTTCTTTCTTGTTCTCTTTGGTTTTTCTTCTTCACTAGTTGTTGTTTTTTCAGTTTCTTCCTTTTTAATTGGTTCTTCTTTCAATGAATTTTCTGTTAATTCAATATCGTCAGGTAGTTTAATGTCTGGTGGCATTATTCTCACTTTTATTCCAATTGTTCCTGATTTTAATTGAGCACTAGCATTAGCTCGTTTTACTCCTTCTATTGCTATGTCTCCGCATTTTTTTAAGTAACCAACATAAAATCTCCAACTTTTGGCTCTTGAACTTGGTATTTTTCCAGATAATCTTATTTCAATTCCTAATGCTCCTGCATTCATTACATCTTGCATTGTTTTATGTCCAATTGCTTTGAATTTTTGTATTCCGAATCTTTCTATTGTTGAAGCAATTCTTTCTGCAACAATGTTTGCATCAAGTAATGGGTCTTCAACTTCTGCTATTTCTATTTGTGGATTTTCAAGATGAAATTTTTTCTTTAATGTATTTGTTAATTTTTTGATATTTTCTCCTTTTCTACCAACAACTAATCCTGGCCTTGATGCATAAATGACTATTTTTTCTCCTAATGGTGTTTTTATTAGCTTGGTTGTGCTATGTCCTGCATTCTTCAATGTATGTGAGATATACTCTCTGATTTGAAACTCGTTAAATTTCTCTGCAACAAACTTTCTCTCAATCATTTTTTATCCTCTTTGACTTTTTTCTCGTCTTTATGTTTTGTTTTTATTTCTTCAACAATTACTTCTATATGTGTTTTTTTTGCATGTCTTCTTTTTTGTCTTCCATATCTCCATACATTTGGTCCTTTTTGTGCAATTATGTGCTTAATTATTAGATCTGCGGTGCTTAATCCTTTAAATTGTGCATTTGCCTCTACTGATTTTAACATTTTTAGTATTTGTTCGCTTGCATTTTGTGGATATCTTCCTGATGCAATTCCTGGTTTGTGTCCTAGTCCATTTGTAAATCTTTTAAATGGAATTACTGTTTTTTTCTTTAATACACTTTCAAGTATTTTTTTTGCATCTTGTAATTTTTTTCCCCTGATAAACGAGCAGATTTCTATTGATTGTCTTGTTGATATTGGCAGGGATAAACCTATTGCTTTTGCACTGTTCTCGTTTATTCCTGATGAATACTTGTAGTTTGTCATTTTTATCTTACTGATAAGCTAGCACTTGATCTTGTGGCGCCTATTCCTGGGGCTGAGTGAGCCACCTTCTTTCTTGTTAATGAAAACTCGCCAAGTCTGTGTCCTAGCATTTCCATTGTCATAAAAACATCAACCCATTCTCGTCCATTGTGTATTTTTATTCTTTTACCAATCATTTCTGGAAGTATTATTATATCTCTGCAATGTGTTTTGATATTTGTTTCTCCTTTCTTTACATTTTCCATCAAGATTTTTTCTTGTTCTGTTAATCCTCGTTTCAATGATCTTCTTTCTCTTGAAGGCAATAATTTTACGAAGTCACTAAAACTCATCTTTTGTATTTCTTCAAGTTTTTTACCGTGAAATAAAAATTCTTTAGCCATTTTTTACCTCTATTTCTTCCTACCTGTTCTTCTTGGCCATAATTTTCCAACCTTTCTTCCAGGTGGTGCAAAATGACCTACTCCTTTTTGTTTTGCTTTTCTTGCTGATCTTTTGTTTCCAAATGGATGATCTACTGCGTTTTGTGATGATGCTCCTATGATTGGATATCGTTTGTTTCTTGCTTTCATTGCATGATGTTTTTTCCCTGCTTTAAGTATTGGTTTCTCAACTCTTCCACTGCCGGCAATTATGCCAACTGCAGCTCTACATTTTAAATCAAAATTTCTTTGTTTTTTTGATGGTAACTCAATGATTGCAAAATCATTTGTTTTTGTTAATATTTTTGCAAATGTTCCAGATGTTCTGCAAAATCTGCCGCCATCTCCAGGGTTTAGCTCTATATTGTAAATATTAGTTCCTTCTGGTAAATCTTTTAATTGTAATATACTTCCTGGCCTTATTTCTTCTGCTGGACCGACATTTATAAGATCTCCAACTCTGACTCCATCCGGTGCAATTAGTATTGATTTCTGTCCATTATCAAATAAAACGTGCATCATTGGTGCACTATGTCCTATGCATTTTGAAAGATCAATTATTTTTCCATTGTTTATTTTTTCTTTAAAATCAACAAACTTGGCATTGGTTAAGTAATTAAAACTAGGAGCTCTATATCTTGGCCCGCCTTTTCCTCTTGCTTGTTGAATTAAATTCTTTCCCATTTTATTATTACATTAATCCTAGGTTTGTAGCAATATCTATTGCTGGTGTTTCCTGACTGAATTTTACATATGCTCTTTTTTGATTTTTAAAAATAAATGTGTTCACACTGACTACTTTTGCTTTGAATAATTCTTCAATTGCTTTTTTGATTTGTTGTTTTGATGCTCTATGATCTACTACAAATATTAATTTATTTTCTGACTCCATTAATCTGATTGATTTTTCTGTTGCTAGAGGATGTTGTATTACATCTATTGATTCCATTTTACAAATATAATCCTCCCTTTTCTATAAGTTCTATTGCTTTATTTGTAAATAATGTTAATCTTCCAGGAGTTGCGCCAGGTGCAAGTAGTTCTGAATTAAGTTGATTTATTTTTACAACATCTAACCCTAGAATATTTCTTGCTGATTTTATTAATGGACAATCTCCGGATACTACTATTAATGGCCCTTTTTTTGTTTTATATTTTCTTCCTCTTGACTTTCCTTTTCCGGCTCTTACTTTTCTTTCAGTTGATCTTTCTAGTTCTTTTTCTAGGCCTAATTTATTTAATACTTTAACAACGTCTTTTGTTTTTTGTAATAGTTCTATTTCTGCATCAACTATAAAGGGATAATTATTAGGAACAACATGGTTTCTTTTTTCAACGAGCTCTTTTATTACTGTTGCGGATATTGCGCTTCTTATTGCTTTTTTTCTTTCTTTATCATTTATTTTTTTAGTCCATATCTTTTCTGCTTTTGCAGGGTGTGCAATTCTTCCACCAACTGTTCCTGGAGCCATGGCACCAACCCAGTTCATGTTTGCTCCATTTCTACTTAATATTTTTCTTGGAACTCTTGATATTCCATGACCATAAGTGCTCTTGTACTTTCTTCTTCTTCTTGTTAGATTAGTTGCTGCTTTTTTGCCAGCCATTGGATCAGCACCATAAGGCTGTCTTGAATTTGCTCTTAATACTTCGACTGCCCTTTTAATTAAATCAGGTCTTATTTCTTCTTGAAATTGTATTGGCAATTTTTGTTTGCCTGTTTCTATATTTTCTTTTGATATTATTTTTAATTCCATTTTATTGTTTTGATTCAGTACTTATGTATGTGATTTTTGGTGATTGTGATGGTATTTTTTTATTTAGTCTTGTTGGCTGAGTTAGTTTTATTATTCTTTTTGAAGGTCCTGGAACCGATCCTTTGATTAATAAGTATGAATTTTTTACAAAGCCATATCTTAAAAATCCACCTAATGGATTTACTTTAGAAGAATCTTTATCGATTTTTAATAGCCAATTATTAAACATAAGTCTGTTATGAAATCCCATTTGTCCTGCATGAGAAACTCTCCACATTCTTCTACCGTGCCAAGGCCCTAATGATCCTGGCCCTCTTTTTGTTTTTTCTGATTTATGATGTCTTATTGCCACCCCGAATCTTTTAACTGGTCCTTGATAGCCCTTTCCTTTTGTTACAGCATGAATATCAACTTGTTGTCCTTCTTTAAATATATCTTCAACCTTTATTTCCTTGCCTAGATTGTTTTTTGCATAATCTAATTTATCTTTTAGTAATCCTCCAATGGAAAGCTCAAAAATCTCTGGCTTTTTTTTGCCAATAGAAGTCAATTTTGGTTGGGTATAAGCAAGAACACGAATATCAACATAATCATCGAACTTAATATCGTCGATCTTATTATTGATTTTTTTTGGTAATGGTGTTGTTCTTGATAATTCCTTATCAAGGTTTTCTGCCATTATTGTTGTTGCTTTTTGAACACCATAACCTTGGTTTTTGTAAAATGTAATGCCTGCAATCTTTAATGGTGGGCATTCAACGATTGTTACGGGCCATGAAATCTCCATGCCTTTTGTTATTGAGTTAGGTCTTGAATCATTAACAATTATGTGAGTCATGCCGACCTTATAGCCTGCAAATCCAAGTATTTTTGCATCTTTGCTTTCAGCCCAGCCTCTAACTCGAGCTACTATATCTCTGGCTCTTTTTCTTGGCCAGTATTGTAAACTACTTTTTCTCGGACTTCTTGTTCTTGGCATAACAACTCTGGATTATTAGCACTACAAATAATTATTTTTGTGTGCATTAAATAGCATACCTATTACGAAATCTTTCATTAGAATTCCGAGCAAAAATACTCAGCATGTACTGAAAGATTCTTTTCAGGCTTAGCTTAGCTATGCAAAGTAATGGTTTATTTATAAAGCTTCTTGTTTTGAGTGCTCTGTAGAAATAGTCTTTGTTTCTTTTTTATTTTTCTCTTGTGTTTTATTAATATTGGTTATCTTTTGTTTTAATATTGCATAATTAGCGGGATTTTTTATCTTTGGACAAAAGTTATCTGGCTGGCAAAAACCAAGATCAACATAGTATTGTTTATTGAAACAGTTTGGTGGTAATACCTTTTTTTTATTTCTTTTATGATAATTGATATGAGATTTTATTATTCCTTCCCGCAATGGTTCCATATTTTTTTTATTCCAATCTAAAATGAATTTTTCTATTGTATCAAAATCCCAACCAACACAACTTAAAAAATTAGTCAATATAAATAAACATCTTTTTCTTCCGTCTTTTAATCCTTTTAGAATATTTTTCATGCATGGTGGAAAATATTCTTCTGGCACTGCTGTAAGGCTGCCTTCGAATTCTTTTTGCCTTAGTTCAACTTTATTTTCTTCTTTTTCTATCTCAGAATCAAATGCTTGAACTAGTAGTTTTCTTGCACTTCCTTTGATTATGTTTTCTTTATCTAAAAACTTAAGCTCAACAACTACATTTTCTGGCTTTGCAAGCTCTTTGTCAAAGCTCATTATTTTTTCTGGTTTTATTGGAATTGATATCAATCCGCTTTTTTCATTAAATGAATATGGCATTCTGTACAAATGTCTTGAAGAAATTAGTATTGTATCTATGCTTACAAAAGAAAATGGATTAAACTCTTTATCTTTTATTATCTCTTCATACTTTAATTCTGTTTGTTTTATTAAGTTTTCAACACTTGTTGATTCCAATATTTTATTTTTCAGAAATGGAGTAATCATTTGCTGTAAATATGCAGCTATTTTTCTCGGACCATCTGGAAATAATGTTTTTGTTTCATATTCATTTACTTTCTCAGGAAACGCTTCAAAAGGAACTCCTATATGAAAGCCGTGATTGCCACTAAACTTTACAGAGATATTTTCAACATCATTATACTTTAATGCTTGAACTATTAAGTCTGCAGTAATCTGAGAATATTCTAAAAACTTACAATCAATATCTATTATCAAATCCCAGCCAATTCTTAATTCTTCTATTTCTTGTTTTTTTAATTCAAGGTTTATTTGTAATGGATTGCTCCATAATTCTTCACTGCAATGAAAGCTTGTTGCTCCTTGTTTTGCCAGTTCTAGTATATCTCTTGTGTGGACTAATACATCTGGCCTTTTCCCAAATCCTTTTTCTCCAAAAAGTATTCCTATCTCTTTGTTTTGAGCAGCATCAATAATAGCTTGTCTTACATCTTCTCTTTTATAATGTTTTAATAATGTACTTATGTTTATCATACACACCCAAAAATATAAAAGCATTAATGTTTTATATAGTTTTTGTAAATGCAAGAAATAGAATTAATCGAGCAACAACTTCGAAAGATCAAAGAACAAAATAAATTAATAATTGTTGAGGGAAAGAAAGACAAAATCGCCCTAAAAAATTTAGGAATATCAAATATTATAACTCTCAACAAGCCATTATTTCAAATTGTTGAAATTATATCAGAAAGAACAAAAGAATGTATTATTTTAACTGATCTTGATAAAGAAGGGAAAAAACTTTATTCAGAGCTTGCTAAAAATCTTAAAAAATACAGAGTTAAGGTCGATGATTCTTTTAGAAATTTTTTATTTAAGGAAACAGAGCTTAGGCAAATAGAAGGAATCATAAATTATTTAAACAAGTAATGTATATATTATGATGTGGTTTTATGTTTAATCAAATAAAAACAGTACTATTGCTCGGATTATTATCTGGATTAATGCTTCTAGTTGGTACATTCTTCGGAGGAAATGCTGGATTAACAATTGCATTAGTTCTGGCTTTATTAATGAATTTTGGAGCTTATTTCTTCTCAGATAAAATGGTTCTGGCAATGTATGGTGCAAAAGAAACCAGTAAAAAAGACTA
>Ga0209541_10007558_pt1 | contig 18229 bp, 24 predicted proteins | sample RifCSPlowO2_01_FD_184027 | JGI IMG/M metagenome (GOLD analysis project Ga0209541, IMG submission 184027) | Groundwater microbial communities from Rifle, Colorado - Rifle CSP2_plank lowO2_0.1 (SPAdes) (version 2) | ecosystem: Environmental > Aquatic > Deep subsurface > Groundwater | place... | reverse complement strand
ACTGATTCGAATCAGTGAAGTACTAAAAGAGAAGTTTCATACTTATGCGTTTTTAGTTTGCGCAAAACTGGAGGCGGAATTGGCGGAACTTCCCGAAGATGAACAAAAAGCATATCTAAAAGAACTCGGTGTCGAAAAATCGGCACTTGATGAGGTGATCAGCCAATCTTTTAAACTTTTAGATTTGATCACCTTTTTTACCATTGCCGGTGGCAAGATGGTTCAGGCATGGCCCGTTAAGCGCGGTACGACGATGGTTGAGGCGGCGGAAAAAGTCCATAGCGATTTTGCCAAAGGTTTTATCACGGCCGAGGTTTGCGATTGGCAAAAACTTGTTGAGACAGGAAGTTGGCATGCGGCAAAAACGCAGGGAAAGGTTGCGACAATTGGGAAAAATGAAGAGATGCCGGAGAATATGGTAGTGGAGTTCAAATTTAGTGTATAAGTATTGAACTTAATAATTTAGTTTGATATGATCGAGAACATTAGACTGACAACTATGAATTACGAGTTGATGCTGGTAGTAAGTCCAGAAGTCGATATTGATCCGGTAATCTCGCGCGTTGAAAAATCGATAAAAGATGCCAGCGCAACCGGGGTAAAAATTAATAAACTTGGCAAAAAACCCCTTTCTTATAAAATTGCCAAACATAACGAGGGCGAATACGTACTTTTCAACTTTGAAGCCGGCGGAGAAGCAGTTGGTGCCGTATCAAAACGCTTGAAACTTGAGCAGGAAGCAATATTGAGGTATCTTGTTGTTAAGATAAAAGTATCAAGAGTACCAAAGGTACCAAAAGTATCAAAAGAAATTGGCAAACAAGAGCGCAGAGAGAAAGTAAAGTCCAAGGTTACGGTCCAGACAGTTAGCAGCAGGGAAAAGAAGACCGAAATTCCCAAAGTAAAAACTAGAGGGCCAAAACAGGTCAAAGAGAAAAAGCAGAAAGTGACAAAGAAGGGGAAGAAAAAGTAGCAAGTAACAAGTAACAAGTAACACGATATGGCCAGTCGAGCTTCTCTTAACAAGGTTTTACTAATTGGGAATTTAACGCGCGATCCGGAACTGCGATATACCCCATCCGGTGCTGCGGTTTGTTCATTTGGTCTGGCAACTAACAGAGTCTACACTGCCTCGGACGGAACCAAAAAAGAAGAGGCAGAGTTTACTAAAATCGTTTCCTGGAACAAACTTGCGGAACTATGTTCCCAGCTTTTAACGAAGGGCCGTAAAGTATACGTTGAAGGCAGACTTCAAACCAGGTCATGGGAAACGCCAGACGGTCAAAACCGCACAACAACAGAAGTGGTGATTGACGATATGAGAATTTTAGATTCGCGCAGAAGCTTCGAGGAGCCCGGAGCCGGCGATATAGTCCAGAATGTCGATTCTGAACATAAATTACCTAAAGAGGAGCCACTTGAAGAAGTTTTAGATAGTAAAGATACAACACCAAAGAAAACAGCTAAAGGTGTTAAAAAAACAAAAACTCAAAAAGAAGAAACATCAACAAGTAAAGAAGAAGAAATTAAAGAAGAAAAAGTAGATCTTGACGATTTACCCTTTTAGTTTATATTCGCTTGCAGAAAACCGTAGGGTCAGAAACTTGATAAAGAATGCAAAAAAGCGAATACAAACTTTCGAGGGCTAAAAGCGTAGTAATGTTGACGGTTTTCTGCGCTCATGTAAACTTAAAGGAGGATACCGAGGGCTCTTGCGCCCTCGGAAGTTTATGGCAAGGCAAAAGAGAAATTTAGCCCGTGCGAAACGTTGTCCATTGTGCGCAGCGGATGTTTATGTGGATTACAAAGATGTCGCTCTTTTGAGAAAATATGTTTCCGAACGCGGCAAAATTTTGGGCAGAGCAAGAACCGGAATTTGTGCCAAGCATCAAAGACAAATAACAAAGGGTGTTAAAAGAGCACGGATGGTCGCTCTCTTGCCATTTGTCCAAGCTTAAATTATGGTTGTCAAAACACCGCTACCAGAAAATATAAATCTACCCCAGGAAACTTCGGAAGACAATTATAAAGCCGCCAAGAACCCGATTTTTAACTTCTTCGTCCAATTTGCGGTTGTGGCCGTCATTTTTTTTGCGCTGGGATTTACCTTAGGCCAAAAACAAATTGAGGTAAAAAGGCGCGGACTCGTTCCTAAAATTACTGTTGTCAATAAAGATGTCCCCAAAAACCAAAATATCGACTTTTCCCTTTTTTGGGATGTTTTTGAGACTTTACCAGACAAATACATCGACAAGAGTGCAGTTGACGGCCAAAAATTTCTTTACGGTGCAATTTCCGGGATGGTTAGATCACTGGGTGATCCATACACTGCTTTTTTGGATCCCAAACAAAATGAGGCAGTCAGAGATGAACTTTCGGGATCTTATGAGGGAATCGGTATTCAAATCGGCTTTAACAAGGACAAGCGACTGGTAGTGATTGCCCCGATTTCCGGAACCCCTGCCGATGGTGCCGGCATCAGCGCAAAAGATTTAATTTTAAAAATTGACAGCCGTGATACGTTCGATTTGACCCTGCCGGAAGCGGTTGACTTGATCAGAGGGCCGGCAGGTACCAAAGTGAAACTGCAATTGTCGCAAGAAGGCACTGATAAGCCGTTTGATGTGGTGATCGCGCGAGCGCAGATTAATATCAAAAGCGTCGAAGTTGACTGGCGCAATACAGATCGCGGAGAGGTAGCAATTGTTAAGGTGACAAGATTTGGCGAAAAAACCAACAGCGAATGGGATATGGCAGTTAGCGAAATAGCCCAAAGGGATATTTTCGGAATTATTGTTGATATGCGCAATAATCCCGGAGGCCTCCTGGATTCATCAATTCACGTTGCCAGCGAGTTTATGAAGGGTACTATCGTTAAGGAGCAATTTTCTGACGGAAGAATTGCATCACGCGCACAGGATCACGAAGGCAAATTTTTAAAAATGCCGCTGGTAGTTTTGGTTAATTCCGGTTCCGCTTCGGCAAGCGAGATATTTGCCGGAGCAATTAAAGATGCACGGCGCGCAAAAATCGTCGGTGAAAAAACCTTCGGTAAAGGAACGGTTCAGGAACCGATAGAGCTTTCCGGCGGTTCGGCCCTGCATGTGACTGTTGCCAAATGGCTTACTCCGGCTGGCAAATCTATAAACGGGGACGGTATTATGCCGGATGTTGCTGTTGAAACAACTTCTGGGGATAAAGAACAAAATAAAGATCCTCAGCTTGAAAAGGCACTTGAGTTAATCTAGTTTTATGAAAGTTAAAAATATTGGGATAATAGTTCTGGTTACATTTTCCCTTGGGGTAATTGTTACAGTTGCCGCTTTCAGGTTTCTAGGCAAAGGTCTGCCTGGTGAAATTATTGATGATAAAAATAAAGTTGTCCAAAATCAAAAGTTGGTTGAGGAAGAATCTGTCGTTATAGATGTAGTTGAAAAAGTTTCGCCTTCTGTAGTTTCCATTGCGGTGGAAAACCGGCAGCTTTTCGACCCGTTTGGATTCGGCCAGCCGCAGGAAAAACAGTCGGGAATCGGTACCGGCTTTGTGGTTGGATCAGACGGACTAATTTTAACCAACAAGCATGTTGTTTCGGCAGATGGCGAAAAGTACATTGCCATTATTAAAAATAACGATGGAACAGAAAAGAAATTTGACGTTAAAGAAATTCATAGGGATCCTTTTAATGATTTGGCTTTAGTTAAAATTGATCCTTCGACGGCTCCCGCCATAGGCGGGCAGGTAGGACAAGTGCTTAAAGCGGTGGATTTGGGTGATAGTGAGCACTTGAAGGTCGGCCAGAAAGTGATTGCAATCGGAAACGCACTTGGTCGATTTGAAAATACGGTAACCGTTGGTGTTGTTTCGGGACTTGGGCGTGGTGTCAGCCCTATCGATCCTTCGACCGGTATTGCCGAACGGCTTGACGATTTGATTCAGACCGATGCGGCCATTAACCCGGGCAATTCCGGCGGGCCCCTGGTAGCAAGCTCCGGACAGGTGATTGGTATTAATAGCGCCGTTGCTTCTGCGGAAAATATCGGTTTTGCGATTAAAATCAATATTGCCAAACAGTTAATTGAGGATTTTAACAAGTCCGGCGGCAAAATTGTCAGGCCGCTTTTGGGAATAAGATACACGCATATTAGTAAGGATACAGCGCTTTTGAATGAAGTGCCCGAGGGAGAATATGTCAGGGAAGTTGTTAAGGGTTCTGCCGCAGCAGACGCGGGGATTAAAGTAGGGGATATAATTACACATCTGGACGGCCAAAAATTAACAGAAGAAAACACGCTATCTCAAGTTATCAGGACTAAAAAAGTCGGCGACAGTATCAAAGTGAGAGTTTTTAGAGACGGGGCGACACTTGATTTAACTGCCAAATTAAAAGAAGCACCGCAGGAGTAAAAACAATAGTTGTGGACAAAACGGTATTTTAGCGCTAAAATGATGCAGAAGCCCCCAAGAGGGCTCTTTTTAAAATGGCAATTAGACAGGAAACAGAAAAAGGAAAAAGTTTATTAGCATTTAAAATCGGCGGCAGTGCCTTAAGCCCCGACCATGTAATCACTCAACTTCTTAAAGACGGAGAATTCCCGATTGTGATCGATGTAAATCCAGACAGTGATAAAGGCGTCGAAACAAGTGTTTCCGTCTTTGTTTTCTCTCATGCTGATCGAGATGCACTACTTATGTTAATTCACCGTCCGCGACCGGAAGCGATTCGTATTGCTCTAAGCGGAGTTGGGGATTTGAAGCTTGAAGGGTGCGGTTTTGATGAAGAGACTGCAAAAAGAATTGAGGCGTTGTATTGGCAAAGCCATGCGCAGTTTCTACAAGCGCAGGCAAAAGATAAGTATTACAGTGAACATCAAGAAGAACCGGATAAACAGCGTCAAGTTCAGCTTCAAACTGAAGCAGGTGAAAGTTTAAGGCGATCACGAAGGCTTTTAAGAGGAGGTTTAAAAGAAATCAGCGAGGAGGACGTCAGGGTACTTCTCGAGGGGGATGTTAATCAATTTTTAGCGCAGAGAAACGTTGCCAGCACGCCAATTTGACAAAGTAGTCTTGATTGATAGAAAATTCTCCAGAGATGGAAAGATTTATTGCCAATACTTGCGCCCGCGAGACCAACCCTACTTTAGTTATTGGGCAGATCCTTAAAGTCAGAGGTTACGACATTGACCTTGTTGAAAAAGGATTGGGCGGTTCTGGAATTGATTTAGAAGGCTTTGTGGCTCTTACAGGTGATCAGACAGCAAGAGAGTTGCTTTTTGAAGTTTCACAAACACCGATTTTTGAACTGTTGGCGGAAGCTGATACTTTTGGTAATCTTGACGCAGATTCTTGTTTGAGTCAAGGCATCGATCAAACTGTTGTCCAAAAAATCGTCGTTTTCTCTCTTGAGCGAGCAGCCGCAAAAGATGAAGAAATGGCGGCGTCTTTAGAAGCTAAACCAGATGTTTTAGTCGGTGGCTTGCGCCAATCAGCTAAAGATTTGAGGAAAGCGGCCGAAGCAATTCTTGCCTTTTATGGTTTGACCCGACTTAGGCCTGACGACATCCGTAAGTTACTCGAAGATGAAGTTGGCAAGGTTAGAGTTTGACGATTACTTCAAAAAAGTTGTCAGAACACTCCCGAAGAATCTACCGAGTATAAAATATATATTAGCCCAGATAAAAGCGGCGACTGTTGTATAAAGCCAGAAGGTTTTATAGGAAACGCCGAATAGACCGGCGGCAAAAGGGGTAATTGTGCGAAAGCCCGGAATCAGTCTTCCAATAACTATCGCAAAACCGCCGTATTTTTCAAACCACGCCTCTACTTTTTTAACTTTATCTTTCGTGATTCTAATCTTCGGGCCAAACTTTAAAAGCAGGGGGTGACCGATTTTTTTGGCGATGGTAAAAAGGATTGTCGATCCAATCAAGGTTGCCGTCACCACAGATGCAACTATTAAGAAATAATTTGATTTTGGAAGAGCAGAGGCGCTTGCAATAAAAATATCACCAGGGATGGGTAGGGGAATTCCTGCCTCTTCAATTAAGAGAATCAAAAGCAGTCCAAAGTATGAATATTTTTCGATCAATTCTATTTGAATAAGCTTAACATACTTAGTGAGTGTTTCTTGCCGCAAGTCTCATCTCCTGTTGACTTTAGCCTATAGTTAATGTATAATTAGTCGATTATGACAGAAGGGCAGCCCATCCCAACCGATTGGCTAAGAATAACCGAGCAGGCTCTAATCTCAGAGGAAGTAGCCACGTCTTTCGTTGGTGCTTCCACTGAAGTGAGGGCGAGGTTTCTTAGTGTATTACAACAACAACTCGCAAGCTTAAGAGAGACTGATCTTGAATTGTTGGGTCGGGAAAAAGGTGAGCTTACTGGGCGACTAGGCCTTGATGTGGAATTAAGCTCTCGGGAGATTCAGCATCCAGAGGAAACAATCGCTGCCCGTTTTCGTGATGGGAAATTACTTAGGCTCCCAGAAGTTGGTGAGAGTGAGGTGCAAACCCTAAGACCTCAAGAAAGAAGAATGGTTACTCTGATCAATCTTTATCGTGAGCATATCGCTAGATTCGGAGATCAGTCTGTTGCCCATTTGTGTCCAGACGGAGTGCTGTTTCTTGATTTAACTGGCGGTATTGGCATTAGAAAATACGAGTGGCGGGGCGAGCATTTTCGTCAGGAATTCAAGGCGGATACAATAGATGAGCTGCGCTTGTTACTCCCGCAACTTGAGCGGCTTTCGAAAACTTGGCTAAGTCGCCGTTTATCTAGAAGTCAGTATGATGAAGCCCTTGGATTTAAAGGTAACAAATCGGCGATATACAACGAAGATTTCGCAAAGCGCCGCTTACTTGAAAAGATTCGATCTAAACTTGAGGCTTGGGATGCGATACCCCAAGAGCCGATAGATAAATAGCTAACAGACCCTAGTATTTACCATACTCTAGAGTATGGTAGTTAGTTGTTTCGCAACGAATTGATAATTTTTTCTAAATTTCCTTCCATTATGTTTTCTAGATCATGCCAAGATTTGTTTATACGATGGTCGGTGAGCCGACTTTGCGGGAAGTTGTAGGTGCGGATTTTTTCGCTGCGGTCGCCGGTTCCTAGCTGTGAAGAGCGTTCATCGTGAATTGTTGATCGTCGCCTGTCTTCTTCCATCTGGTAAATTTTGGACCTTAAAATATCCATAGCGATTTCGCGGTTTTGGGCCTGACTTCTTTCGGTTTGTGATTTGACTATGATTCCTGTGGGAATATGCTTAATTCGAACAGCTGTGGAAACTTTATTAACATTTTGTCCGCCGTGGCCGCCGGAGCGAAAGGCTTCGAATTCAATATCCTGTGGATTAATTTGGATTTGTGTTTGGGGTACTTCCGGCAGGACGGCGACTGTTGCCGTTGATGTATGGATCCTTCCGGAACTTTCGGTTTTGGGGACGCGCTGAACCCGGTGAACCCCTGATTCGAATTTAAGCTTGTTGTAGGCATCGCGGCCGCTGATTTTGACAACGACCGTTTTAATGTTACCCAAACCTCCTTCTGTTCTATCCAGTTCCTCAAAACTCCATTTATTTCCTGTGGCGTATTTTTGATACATCCTAAGTAAATCAGAAGCAAACAAACCGGCCTCATCGCCTCCGGCGGCAGCCCGAATTTCTAAGATGATGCTGGATAAGTTGGTAGTTGGTAGTTGGTAGTTGGTAGTTGGTTTTTCAAGTTGAGCTTTTTCGGCTTCAAGCCTGGCGATTTCCTCTTGGGCTAACTCGGACATAGACGGATCATCCAAGAGCTTTTTGGCTTCGGCTATTTTGGAATCAATTTGTTCAATTTGTTTTTTTAGATAGTCGTTCATGCGAATTTATGCGAATTGTTTTCGAATTAATACGAATACAGCTAAGAAGATGCTTGTTTTTTGGCCAATGCGATCATTTCGCGAAGACTTTCGGGTCTTTTGGCTTTTTGTTCTTGGGCAGTAACTTTTTTAATTCTTTCTGCCTGGATAACTTTGGCTTTTTCCTGTTTCTTCTGGAATTTTTCAACTCTGCCTAAAGTATCAACAAACTTCATTTCGCCGGTAAAAAAGGGATGACACTTGCTGCAAATTTCTACGCGAATCTCCTGCATGGTACTGCCCGTAGTAAACGCATTACCACAGACACAAGTTACTTTGGCGTCCTCAAAAAACTGCGGATGAATATCGGCTTTCATAATTTCGGACCTTCCTTAAATTTATAAATATCTAATACGTTAAGGTTTGAAATTATATCAGAGGAGCGCCATTGGCATGAACGGAGTCGAGCCGACTCGACGAAGTGTGCCAAGGCGAACTGCTGATATAATGGATATTTTAGCAAAATATAGCTTTGTTTACAATCTAATTTTAGCTTCTATGAAGCGGGTGGAATTTGCGATGGAATTCTGCAAGAACTACACCCAGAAAAATTAGAATTGCACCAAAAATCAGAAAGGTCGGGAAGCTTTCATTTAAAAGAAGTACCGAAAATAAAATTCCGGAAAGAGGCATTAAGTAAAAAACAAAAGAAGCTTCGCCGGCAGAAGTTCTGGAAAGTCCATTTTGCCAGGCGACATAAGCAATAAGTGACGCAAAAAGTATACCGTATAGAAGTCCTAAGAAACCTTGCAGATTAACTTGATTGTACCAGGTTGGATTTTTGAAAAACTCAAAAATAAAAAGCGGAGAAAAAACAAGTGCTCCTATTGATGTCGTATAGAAAGCGACAATTGCAGGCGGGTATTTTGTTAAGACTTTTTTGGAAAATATTTCATGCCCCACCCAGGCAAGTGCTGAGGCAACCAAAGCCAAGTTACCGATAGTCGATTTTAGGTTTAAATGAAGGATTGGTACTCCAACAATAAAAATTACCCCAAGCATTGCCAAAGCAGAGCCAAGTAAAAGTTTTATTGTAAATTTTTCCTTTAAAAAAAACTGAGCTAAAATGAGAGTAAAGATCGGCGTGGTAGCAAGTATGATCGAAGCATTTATCGCAAGTGAATATTTCAATCCCAGGAAGAAAAAAGCTAAATTTAAATTCGTACCAAAGACAGCTGCCAGAATTAAAGTTTTAATATCAGCCTTGTCTATTTTTATGTGTTTTACGACAAATGGAAGAAGTAAAACGCTTGCGAAAGTCATTCTTATTGTGATTAGAGAAAATATGGGAATTTGCGTAAGGGTGAATTTCATAATCGGAATAGTAGCTCCCCAAAGAAGAGCCGCTACGATAAGATAAATGAAGGCTTTGTTGGATTTCACTGGAGGGCTTCTACCAGTCTATCAATACCAAAGGAAAAGCCAATAGCGGGGATATCTTTGCCACTAAACATGCCGATTAAATTGTCATACCGGCCACCGGAGCCGATTGACAGGTTTCCGTAGGAAGGCACTCGCAATTCGAATATCGCACCGGTATAGTAATCAAGACCGCGTGCTAAAAGGGAATCATAAGCATATTCGTCCTTGGCGACTCCCGATTTTTCTAAATTCACAAAAATTGCCTCAAGATCTTTAGTCGGTTTTTTATTTCTCATAGTTGTAAGTAGGGACGCGGCTTTATCTTTGGCAAAACCTGTTTGGACAAGCTCATCGATAACTTTTTCTGGACCTATTTTTTCAAGTTTGTCCAGAGCGATAACCACTTTTTTGTCAACACCTTCAAAATTTTTGCGATCATTGATTTTCATTTGAATGTTGGCAAGACCGACGGCTTTGACCGCTTTAATGGCTGCGGCGATGATGTTGGCATCCTCTGCAAGATCGGTTGACCCTACAGTGTCAAAATCAAGTTGAGTGAATTCGCGAAAGCGGCCGGCTTGGGGATTTTCGCCGCGAAAAACCTGGCCCTGCTGCCAGCGGCGAAATGGCAATTTCGGGTTATGATTAGCAACGTAGCGCGCAAGAGGAACAGTCAGGTCGTACCGCAGGGCCAAATCCCTGCCGCCTCGATCGGTAAATTCATAAATTAATCTTTCCTCCTCGCCGTATTTGCCTTTTAGGGTATCGGCAAATTCGACAGTAGGAGTTTCGAGTGGCTCAAAGCCAAATTCTTCCAGAACCTTCACAATTTGATCGATGGCCTGGCGTCTTTTTTGGGCAAGAGCCGGTTCAATATCCCGAAATCCTTTGGGCGTCGGCGGGCCTTTTTGCATATGAATTTATAATACTACAAAAGAAGTTAGGGCAATAGCCAGATTAGATCGATTATGTCTTTATCTTCCTTATGGAAAATAGAAATTACATTTTTGTCTTTTACGACAGCTTTAGCGTCAGCCTCTTTGCCTTCAAGAAAAAAACCAGATTCTTTGCCAATTGTAAGCTCCAAAGTGGAACCGGTGGAAAGATTTTGAACTTGCAGACGGCTTTGTTTGACAGTGGCTAGAGTTTTAGCAAGTACTAATTCTCTTGTATTTAAAGGTACGTTTTCGCGCAAAACCTCAATCTTATTTGCTTTTAGGTGATTATCATTTTTGTCCTGCGGCAGGAACCCCTGGGCAATTATAAAGTCCCCGATTCTGATTCTTCTAATAGGGGATAGCGCGGCTTCCTCGGGATTATCCTGCGAAAAGGTGAAGGTAGAGTTTAAGGTCCGGACATCCTTTTCATCAGAATTTGAGCTGACGGTGATTAAAGTGTCCAGAATTTTTTTAACAGATCCTGCATAGACAATATCACCGTCTTGGGTGTTTTCTGCAAAAAGGTAATTAAACGTTGTGGTACCTTCCAGAGTTAATTTATCTGAAATTACGGCCATTTTAACCTGATTGAAACCCTTGGCAAAAGTCATTTCAGCGGACGCAAAATTGCCATCTTTATCTGATCTTGTAACTGTGGCGAAGCTATTTGCGTAAAGTGCCACAAGTGAGTTTGCTTTAGTTTTGCCTGCGAATTTCACTTTTTGTGAAGTTAAAACTGTAAGATCGTTTGGGGTGATACCAGACTCCTTAGATGGTTGGTTATTAAGGTTGGCTGTTTGATTTTGCGTCTTTGATGTCGGCTGCGGCTGCCTTTGCCAAAGCCACCAGAGGCTGAAGATAAAAGAGGTTGTCAAAATTAAAATCACAATATATTTGGCGATGCGGTTTATGAATGAAACAATGATCATTGTGAAGCACGAGAATTCTTAGGTATTTTAGCTTAGCACAAGGTTTAGGAAAGCCGCAATTGGGTCTTGGGTTGGTCAATTATTTGTGCTATTATTTTTAAACCTTATGGTTGATATTTGGTGGTACGGCCAGGCATGTTTTAGAATAAAAGGCAAAAGCGCCTGTATAGTTTGCGACCCTTACGATCCTGGTTTCACCGGTCTTTCGCCTTTAAAGCTTGAAGCAGACATTATTACTGTTTCGCATCAGCATCAGGACCATAACGCAACTTCGGCAGTCAAAACAGCAGAGGGTAAAGATCCTTTTGTCATTGCCGGTCCGGGCGAATATGAAATTTCCAAGGTCAACATTGTGGGAATCGACAGTTTCCATGACGATAGCGGAGGCTCGGCACGCGGCAAAAATACTATTTATTTAATCAACATTGATGACGTTAATATAGTTCATTTGGGAGATCTGGGACAAAAAAAGCTTAGCCAGGAGCAGGTGGAGCAGCTTTCTTCTTGCGATGTCCTTTTGATTCCTGCTGGCGGTGTTTATACAATCAGCGCAAAAGAGGCACCGGATATCATTGCCCAAATCGAACCAAAAATTGTAGTGCCAATGCACTACAAAGTCGAGGGTCTTAAATTTGACCTTGAAAGTGAGAGTAAATTTCTGGAAAGCTTTGGTAAGGAAAAACTCGCGCCAGTCAGCAAACTTTCAGTTTCAGTTGAAAGATTACCGGAAGAGGTAGAGATAGTACTATTAGAAAAGCAATAGATGAATTATGACCAATAAGCAAAGCTTTTCTTCGAATAAAAATCCTGCAGGTAATATTCCTCCACAAGATATAGAAGCGGAGAAGGCGATTATCGGGGCGATTCTTTTGGATCGCGATGCCATTCTTTCGATAGTACAGATATTAAAATCCGAGTACTTTTACACGCGAAACCACTGCGATATTTTTTCTGCAATGATAGATCTTTACGAAAGACGTGAACCTATCGATTTGGTTACCTTAACTGCCCAATTAAAGAAAAAAGGGGTGCTTGACGAGGTTGGCGGGGCTTCTTATTTGGCAGAGCTGGCATCAATTGTACCGACGGCTGCCAATATAGTTGTCTATTCTCAAATTGTAAGGGATCACTACATTAAAAGGCAGCTTATTACCACGAGTACCAAAGTCTCTCAAAGTGCTTTTGACCAAACAACAGATATCAGGTCAATTCTGGATGCAGCAGAACAGGCGGTTTTTGCTCTGTCGCAGCAGCAGCTTCGGCAAAACTTTATGCCCCTAAAGGACGCTTTAGGTGAAAGTTTTGACAGATTAGAAGAGCTTCACCGCAAACCCGGGGGGCTGCGGGGAGTGCCGACCGGCTATTGGGACTTGGACGGTAAGCTTGCTGGCATGCAGGATTCTAATTTATTGATTCTGGCTTCGCGGCCGGGGCAGGGAAAAACCTCTTTGGCTTTAAATATCGCTTGCCACGTAGCCGTAAAGGAAGGCCTGCCAGTGGGTATTTTTTCTTTGGAAATGAGTAAAGAAGAACTGGTTGACCGGCTTCTGGTTGCGACGTCGGAGGTAGACGCCTGGAAATTGAAAACAGGTAAGCTTGATGATAGCGATTTTGACAGGCTTCAGGAGGCTATGGGGATTTTGGCGGACGCGCCCCTTTTTATAGACGATACGCCGGCTGCCAATATTTTGGAGATGCGTACCAAAGCCAGGCGTCTTCAGGTGGAGAAGGGCCTTAACTTTTTAATCATTGATTATCTGCAGCTTGCAGTCGGCAGGCATCTGGAAAACAGGGTTCAGGAGGTTTCGGAAATTTCACAAAGCTTAAAAAATCTGGCAAGGGAACTTAAGATTCCGGTCCTTGCCTGTTCCCAGCTATCGCGGGCAGTCGAGCAGAGGGGAACAAAAAGACCTCAGCTTGCGGATTTGCGCGAATCAGGCGCGATTGAGCAGGATGCTGATGTGGTTATGTTTATCTGGCGGCCGGATCCGGAAAACATCGAGCAGGTTAAACTTGATATTCAAAAGCACAGGAACGGGCCAACCGGGGATATCGATTTAATTTTTAAAGCAGACAGAGTCAAGTTTTATTCTGCCGAAAAAAGAAGAGCCAGGCCACAGGTTGAAGAACCTCCAGCGGTTGCCGAGCTGTAGATTGTGAAGATATGTTGACCAGCCTCGCATAGCTCGTCTAGGCGGGCGAAGTCGAAGGCCACGACCTTGAGTAGTTCGACCCTGCTCACTATCATGATGTAATCGAAGGGTCGCTAGATCCTGAGTTCTACCGAAGGAAGAACTTTTTGGGTTTAGAATCAAAATAGCTTTATATAAAAAGAATGGTAAGTTTGGATTTAAGCTGATTGAAAAAGACGTTTTTGGTCTTCGTTAGCTTTTCTTACGACTTCTCTCAATAGTTTCTTTTTTGACTCAGCACTTTCCACTACAAAGAATTTAGAGAAATCAGTTTTTGGAGTAGTCTTTCTTGTCTTGTGTGCCATTTTAGTTAAGAATCTGCGTTAATTCTTCACCAGTATATAATTTTGGTAGTAATTTTTCAAGGACAGTTATATTTAACTTTAGTGTTTGCAAGCCATCAGTAAAATCTTTAATCACTAAATTAAGTTTAATTCTGGCACCAAACTTCTTTTTAACAGTAGCCGCGTTCTCAATTGATTTTACATACGCATTTATAAAAACATCTCTGGGGACGTTTCTAAATTCTTTCTTTTCTCTTATCTTGGTAAATTTCCAAGAAATAACAGGATCCTGATAGAGAAAATATATTTCGATATTGCGATTGTGCTTGAGAGATCGTTTGATATTTTCAATTGGATCGGCATAGGCAAAAGTACCATCAATAATTACATTAAGTCTGTTCTTGCAAACATAATCATATAGAAAATTAACTCCTTTTGTTGCCGCTTTTTGAAAAAGATAAGCCTTCTTGCCTACGTAACCTGGAATTATTTTACGAATCTCGTCTGCATCTATAATAACCGGTTTTTGTTTAAACAGTTCAGCGAGCCTTCTTGAAAATTCTGTTTTCCCTGCCCCAGGGGAACCTGCCATAAAAACTGTAGTTGGATACGGATCTTGCTCATAAAGGGAGATGTCAGCAAATTTTAGAAATAGGTCCTTTTTGTGTTTTTTAATCCAATCAAAAGCATCAGCCTGAATTTTAATCTGTCTTGTTACCATAATCGCATGATAACAAATTCAAAGCCTAGGATGCTTTACTTAAAAATGCGGGCAGTTGAAGAACTTTTTGGGTTCAAACGAATCTACATTATTCTCTGCAGCATATTGACTAATCTCCTTTGGATATCGGCTATTTCTCTGTCTTGAGGAACAGAAAGTCTTCTAACAGGTCTCAGTGTGTCATGATGCAGAAGCTGGGGTCCACCACCGAATATCTTTTCAATTACTCTATGTTGTAATATTTGCATCTGGGCATATCCGAAGCATTCTGATATGGTTCTTCCTAAGTCAGTTACATATCCGTATTCCAAATCCGATCTCATATAATCTAATCCAGCTGACAAGCTACACAAAGATCTTAATTTCTGCCCATGCGGAATAGAACTTAGCCCTCCTTTTTCTACTAAGTACCCCTGCGCTCGGGCCCTAGCCAGAAAAAGTTTCACTCTTATCCCTCTTAAGTCATCTTCCGTAAATGATTGCATAGATTCCCCTAAAGCTCCGTCAATCCTCTTAATGGCAGTCATTGATTCGCCAGCAAGTACCATTGTTTCTGTTTCTTGTTGGACGTTAATAACCAATTCTCTTGCAGGTTGACTCAAATTTTCCAGTCTTAAAGATGGTTTGGGATCGAGTGATTCACCTTTTAGAAGTTTTTCTGCTACAGCATTTTCTCCCGCGTCAGTTTTTAGTTCTTCTATAGGGTTAGGTAGTCCAAACCATTTTTCAGTTACACTGACTAGGTTAACCAGGTTTGACCTGAAAAATCCTTGCAGTTCTTGCTTGTCTTGCTCAGAGAGCCTTCTTTCGGCCGACATTAGATAGAATTAAAGCAGAAGAAAAGCAAGTTGTCAAACTATAGGGTGAGGTGCCGATGGTCAGTTCTCCTTCGACTTTGCTCAGGATGAGTATAAACTCCGTCGAATTAACACTTCTAGTGGTCAAAGAGAAGGTTGTTGCCTGCTTCGTTTATATACTGTTTCTTGGTATAATTTAAGCCTGTGCCGCGGCGGCGGAAAGAGTCGTTCTTTGCTTTGCAAAGAAGTGACAGAAGCTGAGGTCTTTTTTAGCTAAGAATCAAAACTCACGGCTGGGTGCTGGAATTGGTAGACAGTTACGTCTCAAAAACGTATGGGATTTACTCCCGTGAGGGTTCGACTCCCTCCCCGGCCACACTAAGTGAGGGCTTGCCCTAAGATAAATCGGTGGGTTCGACTCCCACCCGCGGCACTTGCTATAATTACAACACTTAATTTCGACGAATGACTATCCAAGAAATTTACGAGCTGGCAATTAAATTAGGGACAGAAGCTGATCCACGCGGCAAAAATGGTGTTGGTAAATACTTATCTCGCCAGAAAAAAGCCTACGATGAGCTGCCAGCCAAGAAAAAAGAAGATTTCGATTTAGAGAGTCTTAAAAACCCCTATTCCGACACGCGTGTCTTATTCGGAGATTTAAAGAAAAAGGTCAAAAAAGTAATGGCCGGAATCGATTTTGATGCCGGTGAGGTCGTATTGGCAGATCGCCTAAACGAAAAAGGCGAAAATATTGATCTTCTGATTGCCCATCACCCCGCAGGCGGCGCCCTTGCCTCACTTCATGAGGTGATGGATCTGCAGGTTGATTTACTGGCTTCATACGGGGTGCCGGTTAACGTTGCAGAGGGAATGATGACCGAAAGAGTTGGAGAGGTCCGCCGCAAATTCGGGCCGATCAATCACTATCGCAGTGTTGATGCGGCAAGACTTTTGGGATTGCCTTTTATGTGCATTCATACAGTTTGGGACAATATGGGCTGGCGCTTTATGGCCGATATTTTTGAAAAAAGAGAACATGACACAGTCGGCGATGTGATGGATATACTGCGGTCAATTCCGGAATACAAACAGGCAATTAAATACAAAGCCGGACCCTCAATTTATGCGGGCAGTGAAAAAAACAGAGCCGGAAAAGTGGCAGTTGCCGAGTTTACGGGCGGAACAGAAGGCGCAAAAGAAATTTACGAAAGATTATCTCAAGCCGGCGTTGGCACCATTATTTCGATGCATACTTCAGAGGAACACCGTGTGGAAGTAAAAAAACATCACATAAACTTGATTGTGGCAGGCCATATGGTTTCTGATTCCATCGGGGCTAATTTATTTTTGGATGAGCTTGAAAAACGAGGAATTGCTGTTGTGTCCACTTCAGGGCTTATCCGAATTAGCCGCGTCAAGACCCGCAAGTCCCGATAATGCTTTTGGTTACTGAACTTAGAGCCGGTAAAGTCTTTGAAGAAAAAGGGCAGTATTATCTTGTGCTTACCTATGAACATATCAAGATGGGCCGAGGCTCGGGGACAGTCAAAGTCAAAGTGAGAAGTCTTTCAAGCGGGGCAACTGTTGAAAAATCTTTTATTACCGGAGCAAAAGTTGCGGAAGTAAACTTAAACCGCAAAAAAGTCCAATATTTGTACAAAGATAGTCAGGGCTGTCATTTGATGGATATAGAAAGTTATGAGCAGTTTGCGGTACCTGTCTCTTTAATTAGCGATATCGGCAAGTTCTTAAAAGAGGGGATGGAGTTGACACTTGGAGTTATTGACGATAAACCGGTGTCCGTTGAAATTCCTAAAATAATAGAGTATAAAATCACCCAAACCGGCGGTTCCGCCCGCGGCAATACCGTTGGCGCAACTTATAAAGATGCCACTCTGGAAAACGGTTTGACAGTCAAAGTGCCTTTATTCATCAAAACCGGCGAGGTGATCCGAGTTGATACTCGAAGCGGAGAGTATGTTGAGAGGGCAAAATAATCTTCTGTCTACAAGGGGGTGAGATTTATGTCAGAAAGAACAGCGACTCCAAGAGAAAACATTAGAGCTGTTGGCAAACGGAACAGGTTGTTGAGGAATGGACCCAAGAAAGAGGGTACTCTGATACTCAATCCTTTGCGTTGATAAGGTATGCCGGAACTGTAGCTGAAAGAATGGCCCGTCAACTTAGGCTTGGGGTGAACCCTGAGGGAGATGCACAGGTTGATCTAATGTCAATCAAAGTACAAAGGGAAGCTTTGGACGTTCCGCCTGCTGATATTGCTATTGCAGAAATGGTGGTAATCGAAAATGTATTGAGAATGGTACTACAGAAGACTGGCGAACTTCCTATAAAGTAGAATGCTTGCTTACGTTGGTCAATATGTCGAGCGAGCGAAGTGATTAAGAAGCGGGGATTAAGGCAGCCAGGACATTGCCGACATCTGCGAAATTAACAGTCATCAAAAGTAAAACTCCCACAACCACAATTTGCGTAACCAAGCCCCAAGGCAGTTGAGCCCGTGATTGCAGTTTGTGGCCGAGCCAGTCCAGCCAGGAAAACGGGGGAACTTTAAAGCCGAACATCCACGAAGGAGCTTCGATCCAATCCGGAAGCTGAGCGGCAATTACCATAGAGAATAAATAGATTGGATTAGTTTGACTAAAATTTCTAAATAAAATTAAAACCAGCGCAAAACCTAAAAGGACATCAAGCGCTGCCTCAACTTTAAGCCTTGTCATGGATTTATTGCGGTGATTTGTGCCTGCGTCCCAATGGGGAATCAGGTCGGCAATAAAATGAGAAAGTACGGCAATTGGAATTCCCAAATATGGATTGGCGATTATGGTGGCTAGGCTTGCTCCGATTAGAGCGTGTGCGGTGGCTGTCATTCAAAAAACCAGATTTCTCTGGTTCACATTTGTAATCATAACACAGTTAAGATTTTGAGTCCACTGCCTGACCTGTCTTCCATGCTAAGCTTTTATATATCAGCAGGTCGCACTTCGATAAACTCAGTGCGCTCCTCTGATATATCTTTCAGATTTCACTTCGTCGAAATCTTAAGATATAATCATTTAATGTTTCCCGCAATTTTTTCCGAGATG
>Ga0209541_10007557_pt1 | contig 18229 bp, 17 predicted proteins | sample RifCSPlowO2_01_FD_184027 | JGI IMG/M metagenome (GOLD analysis project Ga0209541, IMG submission 184027) | Groundwater microbial communities from Rifle, Colorado - Rifle CSP2_plank lowO2_0.1 (SPAdes) (version 2) | ecosystem: Environmental > Aquatic > Deep subsurface > Groundwater | place... | reverse complement strand
TAACCCTGTTAAGATAAATGGCAGAAATTTCAAGTTCCGCAAAATTGATGTTCTCAGCGATGATGTTTTCAGCTTGCCAGGGAAATTCGATGCAGTAATCAGCGACATGGCGCCAAAAACAACAGGCATAAAGGACTTGGACCGCGCAAGAAGCTATAATCTGGCTCTTAGGGCATTGGAAATTGCAAAAAATAATCTAAAGCCAAATGGGAATTTTTTAGCCAAGGTATTTCAGGGAGATGAATTCATAAAATTCCTGAATGAATGCAAAAAATATTTCAGTTTTGTGAAATGCGACAAGCCAATGGCATCAAAAAGCAAGAGCATTGAAATGTACATTATCTGCAAAGGGTTAAAAACTAAAAATTAAAGTCCAGTAAGGTTTATATCCTGCTGATATAACATAATTTTATGCTCAGGGGCGCATTAACAGCTTTCCTATTGGTATTTTTCTTAATAGCCATAGCTCTATCATTTAACTTGAGCTATACTGGCAGCATAGTAGGAAATGATTTCAATGCAAAAGAAGCCATTGAAAATCCAGAAAAAACAATAAATGACTACAACCAGGGGTTTGAAAACATTCCAAGTTTCGCAAGGACATTGCTTGGAAACGAGCGCATGAATCTAATTGTAAAAATGGATGATGGCTCTAAAAATCAGTTAGGGTTGGTAACAAAAGAGGGAAAAATCGTAGAATATTCAAGGGAATTGCTGCAAAATGCCACCATTGATGTCATAACCTCAGAGGATGTCATGAACTCAATAGCATGGTCAGGCAATCCATCACAGGAATTTGGAAGTGCAATTGATGACGAACGAATAAAGCTTGAGCCAAAAAGATTCACGACAAGCACGAAGTCATTCATAGCAAAGATAGTGCTTAAAATAAGAAGCTGGTTCTGACATACATGACTATTGCAGCTTGAAGTCAACGCAAACCCTGTAAGCTCCTGGTGCATATTGCCCGCACTTAACAACATTTAGCAACTTGAACTTTCTTACCTTATTTTTTACCTTTTCCAAGGCATTTTCAATTTCATCCTCATGCTCAAAATCATAGAGATGTATTACTGCATTTTTCTTTGCAGCAGCCAATGCACAATCCAGGAAGTCGCCTGCAGACTTTGGCAGGGGCATAATTATTCTGTCAAATTTTTTCTTCAGCTTAGCTGCTTCCTTCTTCACATCCCCCTTGATCAAAAAAACGTTCCTTGTTTTGTTCAGCCTGACATTTTCAGCAGCATACCTGTGTGCAATAGGGTTTAATTCAATGCCATAAACTTCTTTTGCATCAGAATTTTTGGCTATAACCAAGGGGTATATGCCGACGCCAGAAAACATCACCAGTATATCTTCTCCCCTTTTGACAAGCCTCGCTATCCTAAGCCTTTCACTTCCAAGCCTTGGGGAAAAATAGCACTTCTCAACATCAAGTTTCACAGCAGCCCCATTTTCCTTGTGCAATGTTTCTTTTTTATCTTCACCTGCAATTATCTTAATTTTTTTTGTCCTGTATTTCCCGCCATGCACTTTGGTTTTCTTTGCAACAGTCCTTATGTTCTTGTTCAGCTTTATGAGCACATTGCCTATAATCTTCTCCTTTTTTTCAAGCTCTTTTGGAAATTCCGAGAATATAGCTATATTTCCTATTATGTCAAATGCTCTTGGCAACACTTCAAGTTCCTTGCTGGAAAGCCTGCCCTTTAATGAATCCCTCAACGAAACCATGTTAAGACCCGCCGAATATTATTACCAACACGCCTATGACCATTATAACAGTGCCGATTGCCTTCCTTTTCATGCCGTTTTCATGGAACATTCTGCCCCCAATTAAGACAACAAAAAAAACGTACATCTCGCTTAGGGCCATAACAAATGCTATCTTGGCTGTTGGAATTGAGATTGCAGTAAATTGTAGCAGCCTGTAAAATACCAACAATATTGCTAACAGCACCATCATCTTCAGGGACTTCAGCCCTGCATCATATGTCTTGAGCCCCCTGTAGAACAATGTAGTTATTGTGAAAAAATTAAGAGATATAAAAACATGCAATAACAGCACAAAGGTAGATGTCTTTATGTAATAGCTGCTATCACTATTAACAATGAACCTTATCAACAGAAAAGCGCATGAAAAGAAAAACAATGCTGTAAACAAGTAGCCAATATACCTGGACTTGCATAGTTTCTTGAAAGGCGCAACCAGATTATGCATGTGCTCTTGTGCCTGCAATACATAAGCGCCTGCAAGCAAAAGCAATATGCCTGCTGCCTGCATAAGCTTAATTTCTTCCTTGAGGAAAATAACAGCCAATATTGCTGTAATTGCAGTAGTAAACGTCGACAGCGGGGCCACAACTGAAACATCCATGTGCCTTATGGCTTTCATGTTGTAAAGAAAAGCTATTGTAAAAAGCGCTGAAATTACATATACTATTGCAATCTGTCCAGGCCTTAATTTAACATCAATAAAAAAAAGCAATGGCAATGATATTACTAGCATCAAAAATGATATTGCAGATGAGAACTCTATTGAATGCTCTTTCAGCAATGTTTTTTTTGTTATAACTACGAACAAGGCATTAACAATTGTACCCAATAAAACTATAAAATACCACTGCATCAGTAATCACCCAGGATTCTTTGCCCAATATCCTTTTTTACCCTTGATATCTTTGACAAAGTATTCTCTACCCTTTCCAGGCTGAAATCATGATCTTCCACCAATATTTTTTTAATGCGCCCTGTATCAATATGCCTCCATTTGAGCTCGTATTTCTTTTCAACAGGCATATTCCCAAATGTACTGTAGACTTCCCTCCAGTCGAAATCTGCTTTTAGGTCTGAAAACATCTTTCCATAGTCATTGTATTCCTTGACAAGCTTCAGTGCTTTCTTTGGCCCTATGCCTGCAACACCCCTTGGATTGTAATCTGTTCCGATCAATATTGAAAGAATTACAAGCTGCTCATGATTTATGCCTAAGTTCCAAAGAACATCACTGTACTCTATGAGGTAAGGGGCTATCTTTACAACCTCCCCTGACGGCATCCTCCTCTTTTGCGACAATGTCAAATTTGTCAACAATCTCGGAGCCTTGTACAGCAAGCAGTCATAGTCAGAACTCACAACATAATCGACATCTCCTTTTTTGCACATGTAAGATGCTTGCGCCTCTGCCTCGCTTGGCGCTTGTACATAAGGCAAACCCAATGCATCAATAAGTTCCTTGGCTTCTTTTATTATGTCTGGTGTAAGCCTTGAAGCCTGCTTCGAATAGAGCAGCATCTCATCATCGCTCTCTGCGTCCTTCAGCCTTTCCTCAGCCATTCTTTTTGTTCTTTCCCTCTCTTCCTTTACTGCAAACTTGATTTCAGGTGGCTTGCCATCAAATACAAAGCTTACTTTTATCTTCCTTGCCATAAGGTTGGTAATCCTTGAGAATATTCCCACTAGATGTGATGTTACATTTCCATTTGAATCCATTAATGGGGTTCCATCCCTCTGCCTTATTGATGAAATAAACTGAAAAAGCATGTTTGATGTATCAATGGCCACCTTCTTGCCGCTAAGCTCATCAAAAGATATTTCTTTTTTTTCAACTATGCCTGACAGCTTTACGCCCATGCATTATAAAGCCCATAATAGATTTATATAAATTGCCATAGGAAAACTTAAAAAGAACGGCCATTTAATTTGATTAAAAGGGTGATTAGCATAATAAAGCAACGCATACTTGATCACAAAGGCGGAGTATATGTATACAGGGTGCATACGCACAAGCTTGAGTCGCTTGGCAATCCCATTTCGCATAATTTAAAAAAATACCTTTACTCTGTCTTCGATAGCTGCCCTGATGAACACTTTAACAATGGCAATTTAAGAAGTTCTGGCTTAAAATTCAAGGTAAACCTTAACACAGAATCAACAACAGGCCACGAAATAAATACCTTAAGCAAATATGGCCTTGTTGTAAACAATGACAGGTACAAGAACAACCATTCAAAAGTTCAAGTGTTCATGCTTGAGCATGACAATAAGACAATAGCAACAGAGGTCCCCATATGGGCCAGCAAGGATGAAGTAAGCCAGCATATGCCTTTGTTCACAAATCATGATTTCATAACAGGGCATATCGACCTTCTAAGAATAGAGGATGGCAAAATATGGGTATGGGACTACAAGCCTAATGCCCAGAGGGAAGAATATGCAACAACACAAGTTTATTTCTATGCATTGATGCTCTCCAAAAGGACAGGCATAGACCTAAGCAGATTTATGTGCGGCTATTTTGACAGCAGTTTTACTTATATATTTAATCCAGCTGCAAAAAACATAAGCATTGCAAATTACTTGCTATAGAAACCTTAAAAAAAGTTTATTCTATGTAATATCACATGGCAGATATCCAATTTTACCCAATTGATATAGACTACACAACCACCATTTTCGGCAAGGCTGTAATCCGCTTATTTGGGAGAACGCTTGACAACAAAACCATATGTTGCCTTGACAGGAATTTTGAGCCATATTTTTATGCAATCCCAGAAGAAGGCGCAGACATAGAGAAGATCTCTTCAAAGATAATGGGTTGCAAGGAAGATGATTCATTCGTGACTTCCATAGTAATAGAGCCAAAAAAAACCCTTGGAAATGCCATAACTGCCTTGAAAGTTTATGTAAACCATCCAAAAGACGTGCCTATAATGAGCAGACTCATCAAAGAAAGCATCGATGGGATAAAAGATACACAAGAAACAGACATTCTATTTGTGCGCAGGTACCTAATAAGCAAGGGTATAACTCCACTAATGATGTGCAGTGCCTCAGGCACCATAATAAAAGAGGATTTTAATGTAAGCTTTGTGCTTGACACAGAAAAAATAAATCCTGGCATCGAAAGCATAGACAAGCTTAAAGTGCTGTGCTTTGATATAGAAACATATGCATCAGAAAAAAAATACCCTGACAGCAGGATTGATCCAATAATATCTATTGCTTTGTATGGAGATAACTTCAAGAAAGTAATAACCTGGAAAAAGATAAACACCAACGTTGATGCAACATTTGTAAATAGCGAATCGGAGCTTATATCTGAATTTGTTAAATCAATAAAAGAATACCAGCCAGATTGCATATCTGGTTATTTTACAGACGGATTTGATTTCCCTTATTTGATTGAGCGCTCAAAAGTAAACAATGTAAGCCTTAATATCGGCATAGACAACTCGCAGCCAAAGCATAATAAACGCAATTTAGGCAGCATAAGGATAACAGGAATCCCCCATGTAGATTTGTTCAAGTTCGTAAGGCATGTGCTAAGAAATTCGCTTCAAGTTGAAAGCAACAGCTTGAACGATGTTTCATATGCCTTGCTCAAAGAAAAAAAGCTTGATATGGATATGGAAAGCATAGGCAGGATATGGGACAGTAACAATGATGATATAGGCAAAATCTTGGAATACAACTTAAAGGATGCAGAGCTTACCTACAAGCTGTTCAACAAGCTAAGCCAGGATATTTTTGAGCTGACAAAGCTCATAGGCCAGCAGCTAGATGATGTAATAAGGATGCAATTTGGCCAGCTGGTGGAATGGTACCTTATCAGGAAAACAAAGGACTTCAATGAAATTATACCAAACAAGCCTGGTTACAGCGAAAAATCAGAAAGGCTGGCTCATACATACCAGGGCGCATTCGTATACAGGCCAAAGCCAGGGCTTTATGAAAAACTTGCTGTATTTGACTTTCGTTCCCTGTACCCTAGCATAATAATAGCCCACAACATAGATCCTGGCACACTAAGCCAAAGCAAGGAAAATTCATATGAAAGCCCCGAACTAATCGATGAATCAGGGAAGCCTGTCCATTATTACTTTAATTATCTAAAAAGGGGGTTCATTCCAGAGGTTATAAAAGACCTCATCACAAGAAGGTCGAGAGTAAAGGAAATTATAAAAAAAGAAAAAAAGGATGATTTCATACTCCATGCAAGAAGCAACATACTGAAGCTGATAGCAAACTCTGCATATGGCATGTTTGGCTATGCTGGAGCCAGATGGTACTCGAAAGAATGTGCAGCATCCATAACTGCATACGGCAGGTTCTATATATTAAGGTCGATTGAAAAGGCCAAGAAGGATTTTGAGGTTGTATTCAGTGACACAGACAGCGTTGCAATAGCCCTTGGAAACAAGACAAAGCAAGATGCACTGAACTTCATGAAAGAAATAAATGAATCGTTGCCTCCTTTCATGGAACTTGAGCTTGAAAATTTCTATGATCGTGGCTTGTTTGTCATGAAAAAAAATGAGCTTCAAGGCGCAAAGAAAAAATATGCGCTGCTTGACGAGGATAACAATCTTAAGATCCGGGGATTTGAAGCCATAAGGCGCAATTGGAGCTACCTGGCAAAAGAAGTCCAGCTTAAGGTCCTTGAAATAATATTAAAGGACAATTCCATAGAAGAAGCTGTTGATTATGTCAAAAATATTATAAATGACCTGAGGAAAAAGAGCATACCATTGGAAAGGGCAATAATAAGGACCCAGCTAAGAAAGGAAATCAGGCATTATGAATCTATAGGCCCGCATGTAAAGGTCGCTAAAAATATGATGGCCAATGGAATAGACATAGGCATAGGCACAGTAATAAGATATGTTGTAACAGAAGGCAAAGGCATAATACGCGACCGTGCAAAGCTGCCAGAGGAATGCAATGAAAAAGAATATGATGCAGAATACTATATAAACAACCAGATCATTCCAGCAGTAAAGATGATTTTTGAATCAGTAGGATATTCAGAAGGGATATTAACTGAAAGCAATGAGCAAAGCAAGCTGAACAAGTTTTTTGGGGGTTAAAAAAAATGAAAAAATTATTTTTTGTATTAATGGCATTGGTATTATTGTCATCATGCTCAAAGCCACCGGTTCCAAACAATGGAAGCAATGGCAATCCTGTTCCCTTGACTGCAAGGGGTGTTGGATTCATGCCATCATCAGACTTTTTGCAGTCATTAAAAGATGCTGATTCTTCAGGCTCTTACATAGGATTTTACGCGCCATTTGACAAGAACAAGGACATACCTGAGATAGTTGCAGTAGCTTATGAGTACAAGCTGGATTCAGAGCCAATAGTAAATGTAAACTTCTTTGATGCCTCAACAGGCAAAACCCTGCCAGGATACTCAAAAGAAATATACAAGAAACAAGTTGTTAGCATAGCAGCAAGATACAAGCCAAAATACCTCGGAGTAGGAAACGAGATAAACCTTTATTCGGATGGCATGGACAAGGCAGCAGAGATATACAATGAAGTCTATGATGAAATAAAAAAATCATCCCCTGAAACAAAAGTTTTTGCTGTATTCCAATATGAGCATCTAGATGATGTTTCAGCAATAAACAAATTTAACATGGATGTTGTTGGTATTACATCCTATCCGTTCATCAAAGGGTACAAGTCACCAAGTGATATTCCAAAAGATTACTACAGCAAGCTGTCTTCTGTTAACAAGCCCATAATATTCACTGAAATAGGTCATAATTCTCTTGCTTCTGAAGATGACCAGGCTAACTTTATTGATGTATTTTACAGCAGGCTTTCAGAATACAACATAAAGCCAGAGATAGTTATCTGGGGCCTTCTTTATGACTACCCGCAAAAAGGTGGCATATGGAATGCAGGACTATTCACGAAAGATGGATCAAGCAAAAAGGTATTTTACAAGTGGACTTTCAAGGAATAATAATTAAAAATGGAATCAGACTACTTAAAGGCAGGAAAAATAGCGTCTGATGCCATCGTACTGGGAAAAAAGCTGATAAAAGAAGGTGCCTTGCTGCTGGACGTAACATGTGCAATAGAAGAAGAAATATTCAAGCATGAAGCAAAGCTTGCGTTTCCTGTTAACATCTCTATAAACCACATAGCAGCACACAATATTGTCCTGCCAAATGACTCAAGAACATTTACAAAAAATGACATTATAAAGCTTGACATCGGAGTCCATGTAAACGGCTTTGTAGCTGACACCGCAATAACAATAGACCTGACAGGCAAAAACGCAAGGCTTGTTAAGGCATCAGAAGATGCATTGAATGAAGCATTAAAAATCATCAAGCCAGGAACAAGTGTGAATGAAATAGGAAAGGTGATACATGAAAAGATAAGCTCTTTTGGATTTTCACCGATAAAAAACCTAAGCGGCCACATATTGCAGCAATACAAGGTACATGGCAATTTGACTATACCGAACTATGACAACAATGATAACACTAAATTAGAAGAAGGAATGGTAATTGCAATAGAGCCATTTGCCACAACTGGCGAAGGAATAGTAATAGAAGGAAAGCCATCCGGCATCTTTAGGTTGGAATCAAAAAAACCCATAAGAGATTTGCATGCAAGGAATATTCTGGAAGCAATAGAAAAAGGATTCAGGACATTGCCTTTCTCAAGGAGGTCTATAAATTTACCTATGAGGGATTTTGCACTATCCACTCTGGAAAAAGAAGGGATAATAATACAATACGCCCAACTAATCGAAAGGTCCCATGGGTTAGTAAGCCAGTTTGAGCATACAGTGATTGTTAAAGAAAAGCCGATTGTAACAACTGCAATATTGTGAATCTCCTATACATTATTTGAGTTTTAGCCCAAATAACAATGCACTTATCCTAATAGTGCTAGGTCTTCCTCAAGGTCCTGTATTGAATACTCTGATTTATAACCATTCTCAACCAAATACCTTTGCATTCCCCATATTGTAATTCCTGCAATCTTGGCAGCCTTGCTTAAGGTTATTTTTCTTGCTAGATAATCTTCTTTTACTTTCTTTTTTATGTAATCTGAAAAACCCAACTTTAATACAAACATTTGTAAATGCTCTTGTATTTTTCTTAAAGACATTCCAGAATAATACAGATTCATACAAGAAGTTATTTTATCTTCGTGGTTTTTCATCTTCAAGAAACCATCATCTATTGAAAATCTGTGAGAACAATCTTTTACATTTGTATCTTTGAACTTCGCCTCTGTTTTTGGTTTCTCTAACTCCATCTTTCTTAACGTTTTTTCCGTTGCATTTTTCACAAATTATTTCTTGGTTCATAATATATACTCCTTATGTATATTATTCTTAATGTATATAAGTATATAAACATTTCTATTCTGGAGTATATAACAAAAGATTTATATACTTTAGAAGTATAGTCTTAATATGCCATTAGTAGAGATAACCAAAAAAGGTTTTAAGTGCGAAAGGTGTAGCCATGAATGGATACCAAACGATATAAAGGAAAAACCAAAAGTATGTCCATCGTGTAAATCTCCATATTGGGATACTCCGAGAAGAAATGGAAGAGGTAAATGAATATGGTTAATGGAACACAAACCAGTGCATTTGGCACATCATCAAGAATAAACCACGATGCTACTAAGTTCTATAATTCAAAAATGTATAATGGACTAAATGGCAACAAAAAAGACCATTTTGAAAAAGAAAATCAACTTTCAAAAGAAATATTAAATAAAGTTTTTTGTTCTTCAAGTGAAAAAATGAAAGAGTTGCCAGACAATTCTATCCATTTGATGATAACCTCTCCACCTTACAATGTAGGTAAGGAATATGATAAAGATTTGAGTATGGAAGAATACTTAACACTACTAAAAAATGTTTTCAAAGAGGTAAAAAGAGTGTTAGTTACTGGCGGGAGAGTTTGTATAAATGTTGCTAATTTGGGAAGAAAACCTTACATCCCATTACATTCCCATATAATAAAAATCATGGAAGAATTTGGATTTTTGATGCGTGGAGAAATAATCTGGGATAAATCATCAAGTGCTGGAACTTCTACGGCATGGGGAAGTTGGCAAAGCGCAAAAAATCCAACATTAAGAGATATTCACGAGTATATTCTTATTTTCTCAAAAGATAATTATTCAAGATACAAAGATAAAAAGAAAGACACAATAACAAAAAATGAGTTTATGGATTTTACAAAGAGCATCTGGTCTTTTCCCGCTACGTCTGCTAAGAAAATAGGGCATCCTGCTCCTTTTCCTGAAGAACTTCCAAGAAGATTAATACATTTTTACTCTTTTGAGGGTGATGTTATTCTTGACCCATTCATGGGAAGTGGGCAGACTGCAATAGCTGCTGTTAAATCTAAACGAAATTATATAGGTTATGATATTGACGAGAAATATTGTGAATTGGCGGAAAAAAGAATAAAAGAAGTTACAGAACAAACTAAACTAATCTTCTTTCCAATATTCAACCCATTTCTTATAAGTATCATGTTCAAGAACTTCTTTTTTCCAATCTATATTTATCTTTGAAGTTTCTTTATCTGCAAGCATCGTTTCTATTGCCTCTCTTGTAAATTCAACACCGCGAGGATTAGTTCCAGCCTTTGGAAGTTTTAAATATTTTGTCTTTTCTAACTTGCTCAATACTCTTTTTTGGACTTGTAGAGGTATAAGTGAAAATCCGCCTCTTGTAAAACCCCAATTTATTTGAATAAGAATAATGTGGCATTTAGGAGTATAATTTTCAATAAAATTAGCGGCACTTGAAGCGTCAACCGTCCATACGGCCTTTACTCCACCATTACCTGTAATTGTTTTTATGGAATAAAGAATGTTTTTAACGATAACATCTGTTTCGGCTTCAGTTATAGGAATATTGGTATCTACATTTTCTTTTCCATACTTATAAATTAGCATAGCAATAATAACTTTCTCTCGTGCCGAGCCAACTTCCATACCAATTTTACCTGCTCTTGAACTTTCAAGTTCTGCGATATGAAAAAGTTTTGGTAATTTGTTCTTTATTCTAAGAACAAAATGAGTATCAGAAAATAAGTCTTTTACTGGGTTATTATTTTCCTGCATAAATTTGTTATGAATGACTAACTTAAAAAGTTACCTAAAACACCCGTAGATGCAACAATGCACTACTCCAATGGTGGTGGGACATAACTACCTCAGAATACGAATAAAATAGGTTTAAACTAACCCAAATAATCTGGGGGCAGCTTCTTTGCCATCCCTGACTTTGCTTTTTTAAAATATTCATCTTCAAGGGCCTTGTATGCTTCCAATGCTTCGTTTGACACTGAAGGCTTTACCTTTTTCAAGGCCTCATCAAAATATTTCCTTGAAACTTCCTTTGCGTTCACGTCATCTCTCAATGCAAGCAATGCTGCTTCCCTGCATATGGCATTTATGTCAGAGCCAACATATCCTTCTGTTTTCTCTGCAAGCTTTTCAATATTTACATCTTTGGTCAGAGGCATGCTTTTTGTATGGATTTTGAATATCTCTAATCTTGAAGCCTTGTCTGGTGGTGGCATGAACAATATCCTATCAAACCTCCCTGGCCTTAGCAAAGCAGGATCCAGAATATCAGGCCTGTTCGTAGCCCCTATTATAACAATGTCATTTAATTCTTCTAATCCATCCATCTCTGCAAGCAAAGTATTCACAACCCTCTCAGTTACCTTCTCTCCAAATTCCATTCCTCTTCTTGGAGCTATAGAATCTATCTCATCAAAGAATATTATTGTTGGTGCAACCTGCCTTGCCTTTTCAAAAACCCTCGCCACTCCCTTTTCGCTCTGTCCCACCCACATGGACATCAAGTCAGAAGATTTTACGCTTATGAAATTAGCTTCTGATTCGTGTGCAATGGCTTTGGCCAACAATGTCTTTCCTGTTCCTGGGGGCCCATACATCAACAAGCCTTTGGGTGCCTTTATTCCAAGCCTCTTGAATGCCTGTGGATTCTTCAATGGCAGCTCAACACTCTCTTTCAATTCCTGTTTCTGCTTTTCCAAGCCTCCGATGTCAGACCATTTTAGGTCAGGGATTTCTATCATGACTTCCCTTAATGCAGAAGGCCTTACTATCTTTAATGATTCCCTAAAATCATCATTAGTGACTTTTAGATTCTCAAGCATATCATTCGACAATGGCTCCTTCTCCTGCAGCTTCAATTCAGGAAGTACCCTTCTTAAGACATTCATTGCAGCTTCCTTGCACAATGCTTGTAGATCAGCGCCAACGAAGCCATGTGTTATCTCTGCAAGCCGCTGCAATTTTACATCCTTATCTAGAGGCATGTTCCTGGTATGTACCTTCAATACATTTAATCTTCCATTCTTGTTTGGAACACCTATTGTAATCTCCCTGTCAAACCTTCCTGGCCTTCTCAATGCAGGATCCAAGGAATTAGGCCTATTGGTTGCAGCAATAATAATGACTTTACCTCTTGCTTTTAATCCATCCATTGCAGCAAGCATTGTGCTCACCATTCTTCTTTCTACCTCGCCATGTACTTCTTCCCTTTTTGGCGCAATGGAATCTATTTCATCGATGAATATTATCGCAGGCGCGTTTTTTTCTGCTTCCTCAAATATGTCGCGAATTCTTTTTTCAGAGTTATGCACTACAAAACCATTTGCAATGAAATTATGGTCTTTGGGAACAGTAAAATCATAAACATGTGACTTGCTTTTTTCTATTCCGATAATATTTTCATAAATAACGCTATTGCATTTTAATTTAGGAAAATCTTTTGCCACTGCCACGCGATCGCCTATCTTTAAATCCTTGGCATAAAACCATTCAGGCTCTTTATGATTTAGTTTAAGCAATTTCGAAGTTTGAGTAAGTGTTAAATTATTAGATTTTGTATGCACAATAATTGTGTCTTGCATTCCCTTGTCATATGTATCAGATATTGGCAGCATCTTTATTCTCTTGCTTTTCATGTCCATTCCTGCTATTCTATGTGTATTTTTGCTATTGGCAGCATCCTTAATTGTGCTTATTCCATTTCCATTAGTCAATACAACCGAATCTTCTGCAACACATTCCCCGTAGAACTTGTTCACGACCTCTGGCCCATTGATCAGCATGAAATTAGCCTCTGATTCATTCGCAACCGCCTTTGCCAATAATGTCTTTCCTGTTCCGGGAGACCCATGCAGCAAAACCCCTTTCGGAGGCTCTATGCCTAGCTTTTCAAATATCTCAGGATGCTTCAATGGCAGCTCAACCATTTCTCGTATCTTCTTTATTTCATCATCAAGGCCACCAATGTCCTCATAAGTCACATCAGGAATCTTCTCTTCAAGAATATCAACTGCCTTTGAGCTTATGCTTATGTCTGTCTGCTCTGTGACTATGACAGCTGATTTTGGGTTTGTATTAACAACAACAAACTTCAATCCAGCCATGCCAAAATTTCCCATGAAGCTCTGCTCAAAAACCTCAAAAATGTCCTCAAAAGGTTGCTCGTTCATGGCCCTTCTTCTTCTCCTAGTTCCACCTGGCGATAATATGTCCCCCTTTACCAACGCCCTGCCAAGCAGAGACCTCCTGAACACATTTGGGTCTGCCTGTATCATTACGCCCTTTTGTGCAGGTGCTATCTGTATGGATTTTGCTTCCTTAACATCAGCCTTTCTTACCTTGACAAAATCCCCTATGCCTGTCTTTGCATTCCTTCTTAATATGCCATCCATCCTTATTACAGCCTGTCCAACATCAGTCGGATAAGCCCTGTCAACAATCCCCACAGTAATCCTCAGCCCTTCTATCTCAATGACATCACCAGGCCTCACGCCAATGGAATTCATCGTTTCAGCATCTATCCTGACAATGCCCTTGTAGGCCTCCTCTTGCAATGCTTCCATTACCTTTAATTTCAGGTCTCCAGCCATTTTTTATTCCCTAATAACAACTTACCTATTTAAAATGTTTTTGTAGATGTTTTGTATATAATTTTTAATGTTTGTTGCTCTAGATTAACCTTTATCCAGCAGCCATTTCCATAGCGGAACAAATCTTATATTCTTGTTATGCACCCTTTCATTTTTATCATCACTTTCGCTTACAACAATTCCCTCATCAACTTTAAATTTTTTCATAAATTTTAATAATCCATTTAAATCCCTCTGTTTTATCTCTATAGAATACTTGGATTCAATAGGAACAACTTTATTCTCAATTATTTGGACGAAATCCACTTCACTAGTTCCTTCTCTCCAATAATTCTTGCCTCTTATTTTGAATTGGACAAGATTCTCAACAAGTTTCCCTTTAGCAGGCGATGACAATGCCATAGTACTCTTGTGCGTTATCGGTTGGTATTAATGACTTTTAGGGAGCTATAAAGCGTTAAATATCTTATCCTATTGATAATTCTGTGAAAAAAGAGGAAGAAAGCTATAATCTAAGTACTTCTGAAGATTTAATAAAAGAATGTATAAAGGACTTATATTGGAGTGAACCCCTATTGCGAGACACTAAGTTAGGCAACTATTTAAGGCCACCTATTCAAATTTTTCTGGAGGCAAATAACCTAATGATGAATGCAGTCTCTTCTTGTTGTATATTATTTCGATGAATCTTTGGATGTTTGCATGGTTCAATAGAATCAGCAAACGCAATAATGAAAGGGTACGAAATATTTTACAATTTTGTTAAGAAACATGAAGCATTGAAAGGGAAAACACCAAGCAAGATGGCTATTCCTTCTTTGCAGTTTGAAACTGCTAATAGATGGTTGGAATTGATTAAAATGAGTTCACTTTAGTTTGTTAAAAAACAGCATAATATCCTTTTTAGTTTCTGTTCTTTCCAATTCTAACCTACCTGTAGCTAAACTTAACCCTATTATTATAATAGTTACTAACAAGGTTATAGAACCAAACATTATATTATTCGACGGATTAGATGTATTATATGCTAATATTCCAATAAAATAAGCTGAAATTATTTGAACATTTAAGATTAAAACATTAGTTATTTGCTCCCATAAGCGATTGTATTTTGAATTTAATCTTTCAAATATTATATCCTTATATTTCTGACAATCTAAGTTCTCTTGTAGTGTCATTCATAACCCTCTTTTTTGTTAAATAGATTAATATTGCCCCTGTTATAATTGATAAAATAAACCAATAAGATAGACTTCTATTAGACTTTATATAAAAATATAAGAAAAACACTATACCTGCAAGTATGCCATAAATACCCAATATCATTTCAATATTCTTAATTGGTACGCTATTCATAAATTCTTTTAAATTCATTTGCAATCACCTAATTTAAAATCTTTATTCCTTTCTACTTCTTCTTTAGAAGAGAATACAACTAACTTTTCTTGTGGTAAATTATCAATGAAACTTTTACATTCAGAATATTTATATGCAATATGTTCATATCCAACATATAAATTATCTTTTTGATAATAAACTGTTGTAGCACCAACTATAGTTATGCCAATAATAAACAATAATCCAAATAGTTCAATAATATGGCCTTTTTTGTTCATTATTAATTTAATTAAGCTAGTCATTATTTAAATAACCTTCTATCATGTTTCTTAGTACTACTTTATTAAAATGAATCGTATTTAGCTTAACTCAAAAATAAGCTCTACCAACCGTTAATGCACCAAGGTAATGCAATAGAAATGTTTAAATAGTACTAGTAATAATACTAAATATATAAATATGTATAGGACTAAAGATATTATTAATTATAGAACTATGTATAGTACTAGATATATAAATATGTATATAACTAAAGATAGTACTATTTATCTGGGTGATACTATTGGTTAAAGTCTTCTTTTCTAAAGATAATAAGCAGGTTCGTGTTACAATTCCATTAGTAATAGCCAAAGCAATGAACCTGAAGCATGGAGACAGGATAGATTTTGTATTCAATGGCAAAACATGGGAAATAAAAAAAGAGGATGAAAAAACAAAATAAAATCAAGAAAAATAGAAAAATCAAGCATGAGGTCAAGGTAATTGGCATAGCATTAGCAATCCTTGTTTTATTGCTGTTTGTAAAAATCATTGGCTTCAATCTTACTGGCTTTGATGTATACCGAGCAATGCCTTTGCCAGAAACAGACAACCAGACAGCTTATAGCCAAAATTCAACATCAAACACTACAACAAATCAAGACAATACAAATGAAACCATAAATAACAATGATTCCGCATCACAACAAGATTCATCAGTTAATGTAACCAATGAGAACACAGCAAGCAGCCAGCAAAATCCTTTGCCAAGTACCTCAGGATATGGCACTGAAAGCTATTCAATAATGGCAGACACAACCTGGCCAACACTAGACTTCGTAGAGCCAACACCTACAAACAACACAGCAACAACAAATGCATCTCAAGAAATCAACATAAGCATAGCAGAAGCAAACCTAAGAGAATTCATCTGGAACTGGAACGGAACTAACTACACGATATACAATGATTCCCTGGTTTTTATGATGAATTTTGATAACAATACTGAAATTGGAGAAAATGATACTTATGCTGTTGACATTTCAAATTACAGTAGTAATGGAACTTTCGGAAATGGAACTGTTTCTTCAAGACCTAACTGGACAACATCTGGAAGATATGGTAGTGGAATATTATTTGATGGCAATGATGATTATATAAACATAAGTGGGCCATCTCCATTAAGGCAAAAAAACGCAACTACTTATTCTTTTTGGGTAAATATCAGCACAGGTGGTAACGTAATGGGTGCAGGCGCTCAAAATGGCAATGGATTTGGCGGTATAAGTTTAATCCAAACATATGTACTATTCGCATGGACTGCTGATGATGGAAATGGAGATCTCCAAATAATAAACTACACCACATTTGCACCTGGAACATGGTATTATATAACTATTACAATGAACTATGATACAGGAACATATGCAATTTATATCAATGGAAGTTCTGTAACAGCAGATATTAGTAGAGTGCCTACTAATTATCATCCAATGCAATCTTACAGCGCAGGAAAGCCAGACATAATTGGTGGTAGGTATGTAAACAATTACAATTATTTCAACGGCACAATAGATGAAATAATGATATTCAACAGAAGTCTGACAGCACCAGAAGTATATCAACTATACAAAACCAACCTAAAAAAATATGATCCAACCAACTGGGCCTTTTACACAAACCAAACATTAGATGGCATAAACCACACATACTTCGCATCAGCACAAGACCAAGCAAGCAATGCAAACAAAACTGATGTAAGGCAAACACTATATGGTGCAGCAGATGTTTCAGAGACAGTACTCTCAGTATGCAATAACATCAATGTCACAGGCGAATTGTATACTCTATCCCAGTCAATATCAGTATCAGGCTCATGCATCACAATAGCAAACAATTCAATAGTCCTGGACTGCCAGGGCTACACAATAACAGGTGACAATTCATCAGGCTCAATAGGCATATCAGCAGCAAGCTATTCAAACATAACAATAAAGAACTGCAGGATATATGATTTCATAGAAGGCATAAAATTCAGCAGTGTAGCAAACTCAACAATAGACAACAACACAATAAAAAGCAACAATGAAACAGGAGCCACAATAGGAGTTGACATCACCGGAACATCCCCAAACAACGCTATCTACAATACTTATGCAGAAACCCAGAACTCATCATCTTCTCTTGCTGCAATTTATGTTCTTGTGCAGAATACAACAATAATAAACTCAACAGGAAAATCAAGGATTGGAACAGGAATAGCGCCTGGCCCCAACAATACAATAACAAACAGCTCAGGAATAAGTGATACTGGCTTTGGCATAGATGTAAAAAACAATGATTTCATTACATTGGACAATGTTTATGGAAATTCATCAATAAACGTAGCAATAGGCACATCCACATTCGGAAGCATGAATTTAACCATAAAGAACTCAACAGCATATTCGTCTACTGGCTGGGGAATGTATATTGATGGAAATTCCACAATAATAAATTCAACAGTAATATACTTAGCTCTGCCAGGGGGGGCAGGCTTTGGCATTCGTGACAGCAATGCAGGGTACAATGTGATAATCGGTGGCAATATTACATTATATTCTGGAACAGCAATGACATTCAATTCTCCATATAACAAGTTCTATAATGTAAGCAGTTATGCCAATGTTAGCCAAGCTTTTACATCATCAGGAAACTTCAACCACATGTCTGGCGGGGAATATAAAGGAAGTAGTACAACAATAACATTCTCAGGCCATAATAATACAATAGAAGGCGTAACAGCATTTTCAAACACAACAGGAGCAAATGCAATATCAATATCAGGCTCTCAGAATATATTGAAAAACAACATGATGCATGGCAACATGTCAGCAACAGGCTTTGGCTATGGCTTA
>Ga0209541_10007555_pt1 | contig 18235 bp, 20 predicted proteins | sample RifCSPlowO2_01_FD_184027 | JGI IMG/M metagenome (GOLD analysis project Ga0209541, IMG submission 184027) | Groundwater microbial communities from Rifle, Colorado - Rifle CSP2_plank lowO2_0.1 (SPAdes) (version 2) | ecosystem: Environmental > Aquatic > Deep subsurface > Groundwater | place... | reverse complement strand
TTCTTTTTTAAGTGAAGCAAGAGTTTGTGCGGATAAAACCGTAGTGTGAGTCCTGAGTAAAATCTTTTCTGATTCTTCTTTAGAAAAATTTCCACCCCATCCTGTACTTCCAGTATCTGCCCCATTCTCATGCACTGCTTTTATTTTACTAAAGAGAGGAGGTAATTTTGCTTTTCCTTCCAAATAAAAAGTATCTTGCATTTCTCTGGCGGGATGATCTTGTGGAACAAATAAAGCATCTAAATCCCAAAATGCCGATTGAACATAATTACCATTCATCTCTTTAAATCCCAAATCTAACCAAATCTGGCGGATATATTCTATTGCTTCTGTATCAAAATGTTTTCTTCCACCATGAATCTTAGGGACATTAATTTCTACATCATAGGCCCTAAATTGTTTGTTTTTCCAAGAGCCGTCCTTAAGCATAGCTTTAGTAAGACGATTAATTACTTCTCCGCCCATATCAACAGAAGTAAGTTTTTCCCCTAATTTGGTAAGTTCTACAGTTAACGTTTTTTGTTCTTCTATCTTGATAAAGTTTTTACGTTTTTTCAACTCTTCTAACGCGAATTTGTTTACATCTTGAATTTCATTGATATCTATGGGAAAAATTTGATGTAAGAACTGTTCTTCCAAACTTGGGCTACTGAGAATCTTAGCTCCCTGTGGGCCTAGTTTAACCATCAATTCTTTATCTTTGGCAATATCGATAGCTACTTTCTTTCTTAGAATTCCTATACAAGCACTTAACTCTTCTGAGCTCAGTTTAGTTTTTTCAGCTATTTTAGATAAAGGTAGAAGTTCATTAGTTAGAGATTTTAAGAACACTTTTTCAGGTAATCCTTCTAGTTTGTATTTTAATCCATTGCTGTCTAGATTAACTACGGTCTTAGTAGTAGTAATGGTATTTAAAACACCTTTATTCTGCAGCCATTGTAAAGCCCGTACTACTTCAACTTCCTGCATTCCGGAAGCATGGGTTATGGAAATAAAGTTAGTATGATTTTTTAATACAGGAAGTACTTTTCGTTCAAATGGATGTAATTTAGCGATTAAGCTTTTGAAATGATTCTGATCCATAAAGAGGAAGAATGAGGGCGGATTTATAAAATTAACTTAAGCCTCTTGAAAGTGGATTGAATCGAAAGTTAAGAACAATGCAAAACAACAATAAGAATTAAAAAATAAAAAATTTACTTCTTCCAAACCATTTCAAACATATTGTCTAAAGCGGTGGTGAAGTAAGGTGTTTTTACCCAGATACCTAAGTCGTACGATGGATGGACTTCTTTATCATGAAGAGCCATGAAAACAACATCTTTACCATCTACGGTTACAAAACGGGAATCAACAGCATCATTATGCTTAACTTCGGCAATTCCTTTCAAGCTTTCAGCAACTGCTTTATTGTCTTTATTTATGGGGGCAGCAATTCTAATTCTTACTCCCCGTTTCTTTGCTTTTTCAAAGCTAGTGCGTAATCCTTCCGCTTTGCGAATGAAACCTTTGTCAGTAGTCATAATGTTGATTGATTTCTTTGAATCTTTAATGAGCAAGTCCAAATGGTTGTATAAATTATTTCTTCCACGTAAACATCCGCTCATCTCAGATGGATCAATCAAATTTATTCCCGTTGTATGTAAAGTATTTAATTCTTCCATTAAGGGGGAATCTCTTACGGTTTCCAAACGCTTAAGTTTTTCTTGAGCTTCAGAGTTCATGTTCTTTTTCACTCTATCTACTACTTCGGTAGGAGGTATAGCAATATATTTAATTGGCTTGCCCAATTTCATAATTACAAATCCTTTCTTTTCTAAAGATTCTAGAACATCATAACTTCGTGATCGAGGAACGTCAGCAATGTCAGATAATTCTCCAGCAGTGGATACTCCTCTACTCAACAAAGCAGCCCAAAGTTTTACTTCATACAAATTCAGGTCAAAGTACCTGCGCAATTTAATCAATAGGTCATCTTTTACAATCATTTTCAAAACCCCCCTCTTTTTTAACTCTTTAAACACCCAATTTAAATTTTTGTTACTTAGTTATCATTAAATAGAACTACTATTAAAAGGTTGTGGTTTTACATAATATAGCTTTTGTGACTCTAAAGGACTCATATTTTATTCTTCGACGAGATAAAATATTAATAATTAAATATTCTGATTGAAAGGCATATGTTATTTATACTTAAAGTAGGGAATGGCATCGCTATTCCCACATTTTATATCGTAAGATGGCGGCTATACCTCCTAATCCATCTAATTTTTTACCACTTTCATTTTCTGAAGAGATAAGGTGTACCTCGGCATTTTGACTATCCACTGTTTTTATAGCTTTATCCAGAGGTTCAAATTTTCCGGCTAGACGTTGTTGTTTAATAAATTGATCCGTTAGCAATAATTTTTGTACTGCTCCGATAGAAATAGCTTTATGAACCTCTTTCCATCCATAAACTCCTAGTTGTTCTTTATTAATTTCTGCCAATAATTCATCAATCAATATTTTCTCCTGTCGTGATCGGCTGGATTTCAAAATAGAGGCCAATTCTGGACGTTTGATTACTTCATCCAAAGCTGCTTCGCTCACATCTGAACAAGTGGCTAGGACTATTTTTGATTTTAGTTCTGGAGAAGTTATTTTTTTGTAAACATCCTCTTTGTAGAATGCTGGCGAAGAGAGAATAATTTTTTCTGGTTTATATTTTAAGTTGTATCCCTGTAATAATTTAATCATTTCTTCCTGGAAATCTTTTTTGATTTCAACCATTCTCTCTTTCTTTTGTACTTCTCCTTGTAATCTGAGCAAGATATTATATCCTGCTTTTTGGGTCATAGCCAGGATAGCTTCTTCGCGATCAAAGACACAAAGTAAATATTGATATTTTTTTTCCGCGGCTTCCTGCAATCGTTTCTTTTGATGAGTTAGCCAAGATTCTTTTTGCAGCGTAAATTCTGTTCCTTCTTCTAAAGATAAAGCGTGATAACTATCTTTGGGTACTTCTTCCGGTCCCTGTTTTACTTTACCATTTATTCTTAGAGAAGTACCGCTTTCAGAAAAATCGATAGTTTCGGCTTGGATAGTTAGGGTCATAGTTATTTTAACCGATTTGGCGTTTTCGCTATCTCCTATCTTCATCTTACGGGTAGCCTTACCAGTAACTAAATCTCCCTGCTCGATGATTTGATGCAAATACCATAAGTCATCTAAATCATTCACTCGCAGTTTTACTATTCCTTTCTTAAAGTCGCTGTGAACTAGGTCCATAGGCGGTTAAAATTAATGTCCGTATAAAAATGTTCTTCTTCTAATTAAAAAAGAAGAATAAAAATGAGTCAATACTAATTTGAAAATAAATGGAAAAAAATATTTTAAAACTTAAATCTCTCTCGCTATCGTTGCCAATCTGTTGGAAAGCTCATTGAAATTTCTTTTATATTGGGTGTAATGAAAGAGCCTTCCCCCATCTAATGCTTTGGCAATTCCGGTTAATTCCCGAGAAATTGCTTTAATCTCGCTGTTTAATAATTCTAATTTTGCTTCTCCTTTTACACTTGCCATAGTTTGCCTCCTTTTTAAGGTGATTTATATTTTATACTATATTTAGGGGTTATTGCTCTATTATTTATATTTATTGTTATTATTGAAGATAGGGGATATTAGTTGGAAGAAAACTTACAAAATAGAACCGTTTTATATTTTTCAAAGGTTAACTGAACTACTAAACCAAAAATAAATCACCAAATTTTTTCAGCTTCTAATGCTGCTTTAAATTTTATTGCTTTATCCTGAAGATTTTTTGCCACAGCAACTATCTCTGTAAATTCTTGTGGCGGTAAATTGTACTTACTACTGGGCCCAAATGTAGTCTGGGCTTGTTCTTCTATTGTACAATAAAAGTTAATAATATATCTATCATTTCTATCAATTTCCCTTCGCTTTATCCGCTCCCTCATTCCTGTTGCATAACTGTTCTCCTCTTCTTGGCTAGTTTGTGCATTCAAATCTTTAATTTGTCTACATAAGCTATCACCATTTTAGATAATATTTATTACTTATTTAAATATTTCCATAATGTTAAATATATTGATAAATAGAAATCAAAAGCAGTCATAGGGTAGAGATCATAGTTAAACAAGCCTCCAAAAACAGAATACTTTAAATATACCAAAATTCTTTCTTCCCTATGATGAAAAGAGGTACTAAAGCCCAGGCAGCAGCAGGAGCAGCAGTTTTACTGGCTATTATTGCCGGATTATTAGTTATGTTTATTTTCCTTATTCCTCCTTCGGAAAGGGCAGAATTGTTAGGAGAACAAACATCGGGGACTTCCATTAGTACTACCATTCAAGGGGTAGTTGAGAAAAATCTTCTTACTCTTAGTCCCGGAAGAATTGATTACTTAGCTCAAAATGAGATAGAACATCCCCTTCCAGTCATAAATGTCTTCACAGAAACTGAAGCTGAAGTTATCGCTGAGAAAAATTTGGTACAAGCTACCAAAACGGTATTTTCTCAACATCCCAATGATTTTACCTTCCAGATTAATGATTTAACTAACACCGATAATATTTACTTATCATTTAATGTTGTCTCTGCATCAGGAAGAGCCATTATTACTTTAAATGATGAAACCATTCTAGACGCAGAAGTACCTTTGGGCGCAATAAATCCCCTCCATTTACCTAAAAATTTGTTGAAGAAAGATAATACTTTAAGTTTTATAGTATCCTCTCCAGGATTAGCTTTCTGGAGAACTAATGATGTCTCTTTAGAAAGTATAAAAGTGGTAGGTGATGTCACCAATTTACAGGCGCAAACTACAAAACAAATTTTCCTAGTTTCTGATACTGAAAAGAATAATTTAGAAAAAATGGTTTTGAAATTTCAACCGGAATGTAAAACTGGTGAAATAGGCCCATTGACTATTCGCGTAAATGGTGAGGAAATATATAACGCTGTTCCCGAATGCGAATTAAATTTTGTACCCCTTGAATTTTCCAGCGGAATGGTTCAGAATGGCGAAAACGAAATTGTATTTAGGACATCTCAGGGAACTTACCTATTATCCCATGTTAGTTTAACTTCAAAATTGAAAGATGTGGATTATCCCACTTATTATTTTGAATTGACTCAGGATGAATATAATCGAGTTAGTTCCGGCAAATCTCGCTTAAGAATAATCATGAGTTTTGTGGATGTAAGTACCAGCAAATTTGGTGATATTATTTTTAATGGACAGATAAAGCACTTTGATACTAGGGAAGCATCATTAAGCTTGGACTTTACTGCCGATGCAGTTAAAGGAACAAATTCTATCAAAATCAAACCTAGAAAGACTATTGAATTAAGGCAGTTAGCTGCAGATTTGATACAATAAGTATTTTTTTTATGATTATTATTAACCTAGCACTTAACTTTCTTTAACCCTTACTTTAATCAAGAGGGAGTAAGCTTTTTATAGGCAGAAGATTTAGTGTATTCAGTTCGTTTAAAAAGAGGAGAGATATGACTGAAGATGCAGCTGGTGGACCAGAACAAGGAGAGAGAGAAGAGGCTGGTGCAGAAGGTTCTGGAAAAGCAGTAAGAAGTGCCATTAGCGGTATGGTGAGTGCGGTTAAGAGTATGAATCTTGGTGCTGCAGTTGCTGGTGCTGCGGGAGGAACGGTGGCGAGAGCAGCAACGTATACTGGTTTTTCCCAAGTAACCGATGCTGCTAAAAATGTGAGTTTTTTGATTGTTATCTTAGGTTTAGTTCAATATATCATCAGAATTTATGGTGGTGGATTTAGTTCTTATACTCTCATAATTTCATTAGTCTTGTTCATTCTTTCCGGATACGCTTTAGCAGAGAGAATGGGAAAAGATCGAGTAGCTATTTTAATTCCCATGCTTTTATTCGTGGTGTGGTATTTTGTATTTCAAGGAGGTTCGGATCCCCAATTCTTACTTTATTTTGGTCTAATCGCAGCGGTAGTTATTTTTATACCCGCTTTATTTACTAAAGGAGCGAGTATCCTTCCTGAAGCAGTGGGTTTTCTCCCAGCATTGTTCTTATTTTTAGATTTAGGTTTGCTTCCATTCTTAGTAGATAAATTAAACTTACCTTTAACTCCGGCTTATAGTGGATTAATTTTGTATATGCCTTGGTGGGCATTTTTTGGTATGCTAACTCTACCTGCTGAAGCGAGCAAGAGTGGCAAAGTTAATCTCTTAATCAATATCACCAAGCTTGCGGGCATTTTATACATAGTTACTATACTTGTAGCTCCGGTGATTCCCAATTTTGGGTTACAATCAGGAATACTTCCTAGTCCTGCACAATTGGAAGAAGTTCAAGCCAAATTGCGTGAGCAGTTGCCCCAAACAGAGAATCCTTTCATTTCTAATATTTTGTGTATAGATCAGTTGCCCAATGTTGCTGAATGTGTTAAAACTCGGCAGGAAGAATCTGGGTTCAAGTATACTTGTACCAAATTAAATGAGTTGGCAGAGGGAACCCCTGCTTATGAACAATGTATTAAAGATGAAAAGGAAAAGAAAAAGAATTTGGCTTCTCAAGTGAAAGGGGGTGTTGATACTACTATTCAAATTCCTACCAAAGCAGAATTGACTTTGGATAAAAATTCTTTCCCGCAGGAATATAATCCTTTGATTGCCTACACTGCCGATTTCAAAGTGGAAAATCCCCGTAATCAAAGAATGAGTGTGACTTTTTCTTGTAATTTTACGGGAAAGAGTGGCGTGCCTGACGTGGAAGGAAAAATTCAAAGTCCCAATTCAGATGAGTTAACTCAAACTGTGGAGTTTAATGAAAGAAATTTTCAATCAACTTTATTATGTTTGCCCACCACGGAATTGAAAGGTGGTTATACTATTTATTTCACTGCTCTGATGCAAGGATTGGATACCAAGAGCAGATTACAACGTGCTTTTATTGGAACTAAAACTTCGGAACAAAAAGAAAAATTACGCAATACCGAAATAAATAAAGCAATTACTATATCTGTTTCAGTTGCTCCGGCAGAATTTGCCCGCATTAATTTTGAATTGGGGTATGCTAAGAATGAATACATCATTGAAAACAAACCTAATCGAAATATTGTTTTGAGGGCTAATATTGAAAATACGGGCAGAGGGAACGTAGTTTCAGTTAGGGGGTATTCTTTTCAGGTAGACAAAATTCCTCTTGAAGCGGCCGGGTTTATAGTAGATAATCCTGCTTGTATACGTGGGGTAATGTTATCCCTATCGGGATATACTGGCTACTCCGGATTAGCTCGCACTATCCCTCTTCCTCCTTGTTTGATTACCGATATGCCCCAGGAATTGAAAGAAATGAGTGAAGACGATTGGGAAAGAAAAGAATTTATTGCCGATTTACAATATGATTATCAATTAACTTCCAAAGAAGATTTCATTATTCCGGCGGTGAGATCATGAACTCTTCATCCTTTTCACCATCTTTCTCATCATCTAGTTCATTTATCTTAAGATTATTATCTCTTTCATTTGTTCTATTAGTTTTATTCCTACTTTTAGTAGGATGTGGTTCTGGCGGTGGCGATACTTTAGCTTCTTACAATTTCAAGCAGGGATCAAATGGATTAAATATGAAGTTAGTTGATAATGCTCCTCCATCTAAGATCTATCCTCAATCCAGTTTCAAAATGATATTAGAGCTAGATAACCAGGCAGCATACGATGTTAGTGATGGTATGGTTAAGATTGTTGGTTTGGATAATAATTATTTCAAAGTTGCTCCTTTAGAACAAAGTTTTGATACCTTAGCTGGAAGAAGTTTGACTAGTCCTTCCGGTGATAAGGTGTATTTGGAATTTGATGGATTATCGGCAGGATTATTTGAAAATGCTCAAGAATATTCCGGAGTATATTTCATTAAAACTTCTTTCCATTCTACTCTAGATTTTGTAGAAACGGTTTGTATCAATCCTAATCTATATGCTGTTTATGATGCTGGTTGTAAAGTCAAAGAAAAAGAGACCTATTCTGGTCAGGGGGCATCCTTGGCGGTATCGCAGATGGAAGAAATAATGTATCCGGGAGCCGGAGCGGGAGCAGAATTCAGGATAACTTTACGCAACAAAAGAAATATGGATAGTCAAGTCGGTTTCGTCAATTTAATGAGTGCAACTTTAGGGGGAGAAGATATTCCTTGTGAATTTCAGGGTGAAGTATCTAATAAGAGGTCTAAACAGTTTAAAGATCAGCAGGAAGTTATTTTAGTCTGTAAGAAACCTTTACGTCAACAATCATCGTATCAAACTAGTTTGGCATTACACTTCACTTATGATTATTCACAGAAGTTAGAATCACGTTTATTGTTGGTTAATCCGGAAAGGAGAGCGGGAGTATTTGGGTAGAAATCTTTTGTATGTTTCTTCTAACTTTTGATCCGACAAAAATATTTTCGCAAGTAATTTATACCTAAAGTAAATTTATCCCCATATGAACATCTCAATTTTAGGCGGAGGGAGCTGGGGTACTGCACTAGCGGTTCATTTAGCTGGAAATGGATACTCCGTCAAAATATGGGAATTTGTTGAAGCTCAGGCTCAAGAGATGCAAAAAAAGAGAGAATGTCCTTTATTACCGGGAGTAAAACTTCATCCTAAAATCTTTGTTTCTTCAGACATGAAAGAAGTGCTTACTTCCATGGATCTATTGTTGATAGTTGTTCCTTCAGATAAAGTGGAATCAACCATAGAAAAAGCTTGTGATTTAATTGATGGCACGCCCATTATTATTTGTTCCAAAGGATTTGCCAGTGATCTACAATTATTAAGTGATGTGGTTGCGCAGAAATTAAAGAGTCATAAATCAAAATCTGGTTCTGTAAATCCATCCATCTATTGCTTGTATGGTCCAACCCATGCGGAAGAAGTTGGTCGAGGTATGTTCAGCGGAATGGTTCTAGCTGGCGGAAAAGGTAAAGAAAAATTAAAAAAAGTATTTGAAAGCAAAAACTTCAGAATAGATTTAAGTGATGATATTGTCGGAGTACAGATAGCCGCGGCTTTGAAAAATATTCTAGCTGTATTCGTAGGAGTAGTTCATGGGATGAAATTAGGTGATAATGCTACTGCGTATGTTATGACTAAAGGCTTAGCCGAAATTCGTCAAATTGGATTGAAATGGGGAGCTCAAGAAGAAACGTTTGATGGCTTGGCGGGATTGGGGGATGTAATCGTAACTTGCGGCAGCAAACATTCCCGCAACAGGCATGTGGGCGAAGAAATAGGTAAAGGCAGAAAGTTGGAAGAAGTCTTAGCAGAGATGAAGATGGTGGCAGAGGGAATTACCACAGTTAAAGAAGCAGTTAAATTACAGAAAAAGTTCGGATTGAAATTACCGCTTATTTCAGGATTGTATGGGATATTATTTGAAGGAAAAGATCCTAAAGAAATTTTGAGAAATTTGTAAAAGAGATAAACATCATTCAAAAACATAACAAATCTACTTCTTCCCTTTAACTTTCTCAGCGATCTTCTCCAATTTTGCTTCATCAAAACCGACGATTATCTCTCCATCTGCGTCGATAACTGGAGTGGCCATCTGTCCTGATTTCTCAATCATTTCATCCCTGGCTTTATCGCTTTCAATAATGTCTATCTGTTGATAGGGTATTTTCTTTTTAGTTAACCATTCTTTAAGCTTCTTGCACCAGACGCAAGTAGGGGTCATATAAACTTTAATTTCCATGATTTAGCCTCACACTATTAATAGATACTCTTACAAATATGATCACTGCGGCGACTTTTTCCATATTACTGCTGATCTTACTACCTCTAATAAGCGAAGTTTTATATATACTTTTTCGTTTATTTTTGATATGTTTTCAAAAAGGGTGATACTTGTAGCTAATATTTCGCTGGTAATTGTGGCTCTCTTTCTTACTTTAAATCTATTTGATGTGAAAATTCCTAACATAGGAAGAGTATTGGATCTGTTGGATAAAGAAGAACCATCTTGCCTAGTGCAGTGGGAAAATGAAATAAACCCCCTTCCCGATATGGGGAGATGCTGTTTAGGAGCAAGAGCACAATTAGGTTGTCATCAGGAAAATAGCAACTGGGTTTGTGAAACTGGTCCTGGAACCTTACGTTATATTCTGAATAAGAAAGCGTATAATTATTGTTTAGGACAGGTGATTTGGAATGGCTAAAAAGTCCAAGTTGCGAGATGCAGAACGGTGGTTTTTTGCGTTGATACTCATTGTTCTAATCTTAGCAACTTTAAATGTAGCTAAAGCGAGCGGTTATTTTATTCCCCAGCAGCCAGGAATTCAAGTAAACGCGGGAGTTACTCCAACCGTACAATTACATACTTTATCTTTGGAGCAAAAGATTGCCCAAATGATTATAGTATCGGGAAGTGAAGCAAATTTAGAGGTGTGGAAAAAAATGCAGCCAGGAGGAGTTCATCTCTTTGCTCGATCTAAAGAGGAACAATTTACTCAGCTTATCAACAAATATCAGCAAGAGATGGAAGTTCATTTTTTTGTTACCGTAGATTTAGAAGGATGTTTAAATCCATTTTCTAATTTTAAACAATTTCCCGCAGCAGCGGAAATAGAAACTTCGGATGAAGCTTTTCGAATAGGAACTGAAGAAGGCAAGTTTTTGAAATCAGTGGGTGTGAATCTTAACTTTGCCCCAGTAGTCGATTTGAAAGATCAAATTTGGCGCTGTCGCAGTTTTCCTGGTGATGAGAAAGAAGTAACTTTATTGGCAGATGCTTATCTAAAAGGGTTGCAAGAACAAGGTGTAATCGCTACGGCAAAACATTATCCTGGAAAGACTTTAGTAACTCGAGATCCACACAAGTATTTGGTTACCGCAACCATTGATAATAGAGATCTATTTCCTTATTCAGAGTTAGGAAAAGATGTTGAGGGAATTATGGTAAGTCATTTAATTACCAACGGAGCTATCGATTCTCGAGGAATACCTTCAGTCGCTTCTCCACAAGTAATAGGTACTTTGAAACAAAGATATGATGGATTGGTAATTAGTGATGAGATTAATATGTTAGGGTTGAAGGATTTCTATCCTACTTTGGATGAAATGTACTTAGCCGTATTTATTGCCGGAAATGATATGATTCTCAATTTTAATGAAGATCCCAATGAAATATATAGGATGATTCAAGTGGTGAAGAAAGGGGTGGAACAAGGAGATATTCCTGAGTCACAAATAGATGCATCGGTTACTAAGATTTTGAAAGCTAAAGGGTTTGCAGTGGAGCCATAGTTGTAGTTTCGTAATGTAATCATAGAAAAGTTCTGCGTCAAGATAGCCCGTAGTTACACAATCTTTATATTTAAAGATAGTTTGAGTTAGAATCATGTGTGCTATCTCGTATTTAGTTCGCATATAATACCTCACTTTGGTGAGGTTATATGTATGAATTAAATTTTAAGAAAAGAGTTTGGATAGTTAAACAACGTTTGAGTGGCGTGTCCACTTCTAAAATTGCGCTAAGTCAAAATATCAGCACGAGAACAGTTCAAAAACTTGTAAAGATTTACCGTGAATTCAGCTGGGATGGTCTAAAAGATCACAAAACGGGACGGTCGGAGACTGTCCTGAATCAAACCTTAATAATTATCATTCTAGACCTACGAAAACGGTTTGGTTATGGTGCTTTACACATTGAGCAAATCCTCAAACAAAAAGGATTTACAATTAGTCATAGGCAAATCGAAAAAGTGCTTCTGAGGAATAATTTAGTTGTTCCAAACATTAAAAAGCAACGCTCACGAAAATGGGTTCGGTATGAATTACCAAACCCAAATGATTTATGACACACAGATTGGTCTTACGACCCTTTTACTGGAACACAACTTGCCGTCTATATCGATGATAGGACGCGACTCATTACTAGTTATGGCTTATTTCGGAATGCTACGGCAGAGAATAACATTGCTCTGCTACGCAGTGGCATTGCCCAGTACGGCAAGCCAAAAGCGGTCATGACTGATCATGGTGCACAGTATTATGCTAATCACCCCCATGCTAACCAGCAGAATACTTTATTTGGCAGTACGCTGAGTATTTTAGGCATAAAACATTATCTAGCTAGAGTAAATAGGCCACAAACTAATGGCAAAGTAGAGCGCTTCTTTTTGACTTATAAAACTGAGTTCGCAACTGGTTCTTTCACTTCCGTGAAAGACTATATGCAACACTATAACGAAAAAAGGTTGCACATGAGTTTAAACTATCGAACTCCAAAAGAAATTTGGGACGAACTAGTTTCGTGATGCGAACCAGTTTCGGGATATCACATGAGTTAGAATCATGAACTTAAACTATGTGGGTGTGATTGGATTGGGTCTTGCTTTGGCAAGTTGCGAAACGTACAATCCTCCCCAACCAACTCCGTACAATTTAATGTCTATGGGAGATTTTATGACAGTGGATCAAAATCATGCCGACTGTTCTGATGGAGTAATGGTTCAGTTTAATCCTTCAGAATTAGATCAAATGGTAGCATTATGTTTTGATCGATCACAAAGGGAAAGAGCACTTGCCAGTTTTCCCGGTCGAGATATGATTAGAGGCACACGAGCAATTAGAGCCGACACCATTAAACCTTTAGATAACGGGGGAAATACCCTATTACCTCTTTATGATGCACGATTAGTAATAGTCACGGGGAATGATGATGGAAACTACCATGATGGATTTTAAATATTCCCCCGCCAGTTGCAACTTTCTTTAAATTTTCAAATACAAAAAGTTTAAATAATTATCCCCCATTTGTGATGTATTACATATTTATTGATAATAGTTGGTGATGAAAATAAAAGGTGAAAACATGAAATGGAATTTTTCGTTGATGAGTATAATGTTGTTAGTGTTGGTAATAGGATTAGTTTCCTGTCAAACTACCGAAGTTTCTAAATCAGCCACTTCAGAACCAGCCACTGTTCCGGAAGCAGTTCCATCTCCTACTAAAACCTCTGAACCGGCCACAGTTCCTATTCAAGCCTCTGAAGAGGAAGTTCAAACAGTAACTATGGATCCGGCTATTTCCAATTTGGTAAGTAAAGGCAGTGTCCAAACAAATTATAATTATATTTTTACTACTAAAATTAGAAGATCGGGGGAAGTATTTGATATTAAAACGTATGATGTTTATGTTAAAGATAAGTTAGTTAAGAAAGTTCATAGTCAAGCAGTTAAGTTAAGCAATAATAATTTTTATGATCAATTGTTTATAGACAATGAAGCTAAAACTGCCGTAGGTATCTGTACTCACAGTAGTGTCTCCTGTCAAAATATGGGGGGAAAAGCTATTAAACTTTCTTATGATCAAGAGAAGTTTGTATTACCAGTTGATTTGATTACGGCAAGGAGTTTCTTAACTAATCCTGGTGTGAAGAAAGCAGGTAATGAATTATTATCCGATAGGCAAGCGTTAATTGTAGAATATCCTGTAACTGGTGGAAAAGAAAAAATATCTCTTGATACCTATTCTGGTATGCCTTTAAAATGGGATAGTTATTCTATTAGTGGTGATGAAGAGATTTTACAACAGGAATTCACTTTCACTAAATTGAATTTAAATGGTGTTAAGGAGTCTGAAATGATCTTGCCTGCGGGGTATGTCTTGCAGGAATAGTTTTTTATTGGAAATGGTGTGAGTTTAAGGCTTCGGACGCAGTCTGTAGTCAATTGCTACCATTTCTAATTCCAAAAATCAGTTCAAAGATGAGGAGCGTAAAACCACAGATGAAGTCCGTGGATAAATCCGAATGAACTTATTTTTGTTATTTATTCTTTTTCTTTCATCACTGTCTTATAATAGCGGAAAGAATATTAATACCTTTGATTTAAATTCTAATTATGGATGAAACAACAGGTGCTGGAGTAAATCTTTCTCCTGGTTCAGATGCTTCTTTAGTGGAAACTAACAGAAAATTTCGAAGGGAGATCATTGGTTTAGGTGGTACTATTCTTGTCCTGTGCGGTTCATTGGGTGGCGTAAGTTACTTAATAGATTATACTGCTCGAGAACAAAAAGACGCTGCTATTATCTCTGACGAGTTTAGTTCTGCATATCAAACAGTTACCAGTACTTTCGGACCTAATGTAAATACAATTCCTCAATTATTTCGCTTAGCAGAGGACACTTTTCCTAACAATTCTTGGCTCTCATTTGTTCAAGGAAATGGTTTTGTTAATGATGGGATGAATGAGAGTCCAGTTTTTCATAGGAATTCAATTTTAACTGTTGGAGTTGATCTGTTAGTTGATTCTTTAGCTAATGAAAATACGTATGCTGCTCATTTAAGTTTAGGAAAAGCTCTAGCTCGTTTGGAATGTTTTAATGAAGCAAGAATACATTTAGAGGCAGCTTATGGAAAAGTAAGAACAGCTAAAACCTCTGCCTTGGATTCAGTGATTCACACTGCCGCTAATTGGTTGGAATATGTTTCTTTCAGTCAAAGAGATGGGGTAGCTTTAGAAGAATATGCTCGAGAAGCGCAGAGAAGAAAAGAACTGCCTAATGAACATACTTATTTAGGAGTAGCGTTGATGTGGAGAGGGGATACTGAAGGAGCGCGCGGAGAGTTTTATCTATCTCTAGCTGGATTTGAAGAACAAAATCCTCAAAATTATCATGAACGATGGGTTAAAGCTCGACATTTACTAATGGCCAATCGAGGTTTAGTACTTCTTGGCGAGCAAGATCATTCTCGAGATGTTGATAATATAACTGGATTTTATGAAGATACTTCTGGCAGTAGCTGGCAAGCACCTTTAAGTCCCACTGATTTGGAAAGAATTTTACAAATGCCGGGTCGAATAACTCCCAGGGATACCATTCAGGGATTGTAATCATATTACCATACCCGCTTCTTGGCTCGAGGGATACTTAATTTAACACTTACTTCTTTCAGAAACCTTTTTAAATAACCTTTATAATTAGCTTTCATCTCGGGTATCTAGGGGTTTATAATGGCAAAAGAAGAAACTAGCAATAAAAAAGTAAGTAGAATTAAAGTACAGAAGAAATTGTGGTACAAAATAATTAGTCCTAAGTTTTTTGGAGAAAAAGAATTAGGAGAAACTTACCTCACTTCTCCTGATGCAGCTATTGGGAGAATAGTTAAGATCAATTTGAAAGATCTAACCGGCAATATTAAAGATCAAAATGCCTATATCTCTTTCCGAATAATTGGAGCAGAAGGTATGACTTTAAAGACCAAAGCTATGGGATATGAATTAACCCCTTCTTCGGTTAAGCGTATGGTACGTAAGAATGCAGACAGGATGGACGATTTCTATACTTTTGCAACTAAAGATGGTCAGAAAGTTATCCTTAAATCATTAATGGTTACATTTCACCTCACTCATAGAGCATTACAGAGTAAAATGAGGAAAGAATTAGGTGATTCATTACGCCAGGAAGTTCGCAAATTTGATTTTGATACTTTCTTAAGCAATGTAGCTCTATATAAAATACAATCACCTTTAAAGAAGAAATTAAGCAAACTGTATCCTCTTAAAGAGTTGGCCATTCGAGTTCTGAGCATAAGAGAGAATGAAGAAGCTCCCATTATAGCTGAGATGCCCGAAGTTGTTCCTGAACCTGTTGCTGAAGAGTCTGATTCGGAAGCAGAGGAACAATATAAAGAACAGGCTGAAGAGCTAACGGAATAAAATTTCTGTTTATGAAATTTCTTACTTTTGTGGATCTACACCAGGACAAAAAAGGATTGAAAGAGTTAGTAGAACGTGCTAAGAAATCCGATATAGATTTTGTCATCTGCGCAGGAGACGTTTCCTGGTTCGGACAGGGATGGAAATATTTTCTAAAAGTAATGAATGATATTGGGAAAAAAGTGTACCTTATTCCCGGAAATCATGAAGAAAAACCGGGAATGATGGATGAATTAAAAGGTTTTAACAATTGTATCAATTTGCATACTAATGCAGTGGAACAAGGAGATTATATCTTTTTGGGGTATGGTGGCGGAGGATTTAATCAGGAGGATATCCATTTCCGCAAAATTGCTCGAAAATGGTATGGCAATTATAATGGTAGAAAAATAGTTTTGGTAACTCATGGTCCTCCTTTTGCTACAAAATTAGATTTACTGCCCATGGGACATGTGGGTAATAAAGATTATCGCATGTTTATTGATAGAATTAAACCAAAATTAGTTATTTGCGGGCATTTACATGAAACGGCGGGGCAGGAAGATAACATCGGGAAAACAAAATTAATCAATCCTGGCTGGGAAGGAATGGTTATTGAGTTGAAATGATTATTCTTTTTTAACTTCATCCACAAAAACTTTAGTAACTTTTATTCCCAATCCTTTTTCTTTAGTATTCATTTCCACTGCTGATATTAACGCTTCTCCCACAGCAACTAATTCTCCTTTGAGAGAAAGAACGGCAACAGTTTCACCCTTACGGAAATTTTCTAACTTACTTATCCCTGGTATGGCTATATCTCTTCCATGGGAAACACTAGTAATGGTAGTGTCAAAAATCCAGCATTTAGCCATATATTTCAAAGCGTTTTCTACTGGTTGGATACAATGGAATAAAAACTTGGAATTATTTTCTTCTTTATAGAAATTATATGCATTTTCTAGATCGTTAAGAGTAACTAAGTTATCTTTCTCCGTAAATGGTCCGGCTTGAGTCCTTCTCAATTCAGCCATGTGTGCTCCTACACCTAGGGATAGGCCAAGGTCGTGCACCAATTTTCTGATATACGTTCCCGCTTGACATTTAACTCGAAATAAAACATCTTGCTGTTTTATTTCCAGTACTTCAAATTCATATATTTCTCGAGTACGTTCCTCTCTTTTCACCGCACTTTTTATTGGTGGTAGCTGTCTGATCTTGCCAATAAATTTTTGAACTGCTTCTTGTAATTTTTCTTCTTCAACTATTTTATGCAGATGCATTATACCCACATATTCTTTCGGTGAGGTTAACAGAAATTCAGTTATTCTGGTAGCTTTGCCGATAGCGACAGGTTGTACCCCGGTTACTTGTGGATCGAGAGTTCCTGAATGTCCTGATTTTTTAACATGAAGAATTTTTTGGACATAATCGGAAACTTGATGAGATGTAGGTCCCTTTGGTTTATCTAGATTAATGATTCCATATTGACTAAGTTCTTCCGCAGTTCTTTCTTCTGGTTTTTTGCCATACCCTCCTTCGGCTGGCTTTTTGATGAAGAGCTGTCTTTGCATTCCTGGCTGTGATTAAACTTGGTTTAAATATTTATCTTAAAATAAGTTGGTAAGTACGATCATCAATGAGGGAATTACAAAAAGTATTTTTTTAGTGCAATGATACCGAAGGTTGTTGGGAACATAGGGGTCGCTGGAACCCCCATTTCATTTTGCGGCAATTCTTTTCCATTCGATACGTTTGTTGTATACTAAAATGCCATAGACTCCGAACAGGCGATCCATCAAGCGCCTTTGTTAGTTCCAGGCTTGGCGTTCTGCATACTTCTCCAGAACCAGTGCACGTCCGGAAAATCGCGGCTCCTGTTTCTTCCATATTCTTGAGATGATCCAAAAGAGCCTGTGAGTCATGGTAACATTCAAAGACAAGACACTCGGTTTCGTCGCTATTGAAGTATGTCTCGTGCTGTAAAGTCTCGGTATCTTTAGTGCGAACTAATTCCGGGCACTTGGCGGAAAGACGTTTGAATTCATCAAGATTGCCATCATGAATTTTGAGCCTAGCAATACTTTGAATTTCACTAATTTTGGGTTTGTTCATAAAGTTATTTTACCAGACTTTCTATTTAAAGTTTTTCTTAGGTGACAGATTCTTTTTATGCAATTTCACCACAACTTATTTTTAAACCATTTTTTTGCCTTTGGACGGCGATGAGGACAACCGGGCCAGCAGCAGGGTTGTCGTTCACCTTCTTTTAACTCTGCAACAATGCGCTCGATATGCTCGGCTCTCGTTTCCAGCTTTTTGACAATGGTAGCCCAGCAAATCCACTCATTGCGTTGGATTGCTGTTAGGTCGTTCCACTTGGCAAGTATGTGCGCGTCAGAAGCTAACATTTTTGCCATATCCGCCGGTACACTATGCACCACGCCAACAGTAATTTCTTTCCTCCGCGCAGAGTACGGCAGGTCTGGAGCTTTTTCGTGCGTAAGACCTGCTGGTGAATGCGCTTAAAAATCCCGCAGGATTTTTCAATAGTAGAA
>Ga0209541_10007552_pt1 | contig 18238 bp, 28 predicted proteins | sample RifCSPlowO2_01_FD_184027 | JGI IMG/M metagenome (GOLD analysis project Ga0209541, IMG submission 184027) | Groundwater microbial communities from Rifle, Colorado - Rifle CSP2_plank lowO2_0.1 (SPAdes) (version 2) | ecosystem: Environmental > Aquatic > Deep subsurface > Groundwater | place... | reverse complement strand
GCCATATCCAGAGGCTTCTTTTTGCCAGACGGCACAAAGAGGTTCAAAAGGTCGATAGCAGTTCCAGACGACAAAACGATAATAAACTTCATTGCTGACAACCTAAAAGCATTGTAAGGCAATAAAAGTTTTAAGAAAACATTTACTTAACTTTTTCTTTTATTTTATGACTTAGCTGCTGCTTTATTCTGGAAGAAACAGTTTATCCTTTCCGCGGAACTCCATTTCGGCTATCAGGCCTTCTGTTCCTTCTATTCTTGGAGCATCTGTTGGTTTCATAGTAACATGATACACATGAACATGACCACCATCGCTTACAAGGTCTTTAAGATTAGCTCCAATAAAACTGAAATACTCATTTACAAAATCCATCCGAAAAGGGTATCCATCTGGTTTTTTGTTAAATAAAAAATCAATATCTATATCAGTCTCTCTGGCTTCTGGGTCAGACAACAATTGTTCAGCAGACCATCCAATTGCTGGAATCGAATCATATCCAGTCTGATCTCCACATTCGTAACAATTTTGGGGCTCTCCAGGTGGTTCGAAAGTCCTGATATTGTCATGTTTGCCATTTCCATACCCACAGTCACAACTGAATAGATATCCCTTGGAAACAAGTTTTCTCCCTCCTGTTCTCCACGCCTCCATCGCTTGATCAAACCTTAAAAACCCAGCGCGGTCAACTGGATGAAATGAACCCGAAGATATATCTCTACTAAAAGGGTTTTTTCCAAGAACAAGATACTCGTCTCCATTCTGAAAAGCCCTAAAAGCAAAATATGCTCTGATGTCTGCTGGTGTTGCAGTAATTATTTTTGGTGCTTCTGTTGCCATGCTGTTTAAAAGGAGAGTAAGTTTTATAAGCCTTACATGTGTGCAAATTGGCCGATTTATTAACATCCTTAGACAAATACTATCATGGCTTATGATATTGAAATAATGCCAGAAGCAAAGAAAGACTTGACAAAGTTTGATCCAGAGCTACAAAGGCGGTTTTTCAAGAAGATAGAAAAACTGAAAGAGTATCCGGACATTTATGGTAAACCGCTTAGATGGCCTTTGTCAGGTAAATGGGAGCTATATTTTGAAAGGCGTTGGAGAATTATCTACGTAATTAACGAAAAAGAAAAACTAGTTCAAATTGAGGCTATTTTACACAAAGATGACTTTTAAAGTCCTAACTCCTTTTTAACATCCTCAAGTTTTTTACCTTTCCCCTCTAACCTCTCCTGCTCGCCCTTTCTAATCTTCTCCATGGCTTTGGGGCTAGACAGAATCTCAAGTGTGGATTTCATACTCTCATATTCATCCAACGATATGGTTACCCATTGAGTTTTGTGTTCACCATGCAAAATTAATTCGCTCATACTTATAATTTGTATAGGGTTTATAAATGCGTTCTGGTTGGGAATAAGATAAAAAAACTCTTAACTTTTCGACAGCCCCCATAACTGGTTAAAGAACTGCCTGAAGGACGTTGCTGTATTTTTGTCATATATCAATATACACGAAGCGGGCTCATCATAATTTAGTATAAGGACTTTATCTTGGCCGAAAATGTCAACTGTCACAGGAGTCAACCCCGTCAAAACCCTAGGTTCTGTATATTTCATTTTTTTAAATGCCTCAAAGTAGCTGCTTTTTTCTGAGAATATGTGCCGTGCAAAAATCTTTTTATTGACCCTCTTTTTTGACCACACCTTCCAGAATTCATTGAATTTTTTATCTTTCAATTCTGTCACTCCCATTGCTAAAATCTCCTCTTTTGGATCCATAGAATCAAGGGCCTCATTGGCTGCAGTTTTTATCCCCCTTAAACCAGTATACGTAACCGCCTTTGTGGTTTTTATTCCAATTTTCCTTAGTTTTTCTAAGTTGGGCAATTCGGAAAGCATAATTTTTTCATCCTCTTCTATCTCTTCCTTCTTTTTTTCCAAATATCCCAATATCTCTGATGGTGGGGCTGCTGTAAAATTCCTGACATTATTTACCACAGACTCGCTCACAAGGCCTTTGGTTTTCAATGATTCAAGAATTTCATATATTTTCCCCGAGTTAAGTCCAGACTCCTTTAGTATAGGCCCTGTTTTTGATGTCACAATTCTCAAAAGCGCCAAATAAACCAGAGCTTCATTTCTGGTCAGCCCAATCTTTTCCAATACCTTTGTGTTCATCTTTTAGAATTGTCCCACATGTTAATAAACCTTTCTACTGCTCTACACAAAGTGGGGGGATATATTGATAAATAGGTACGCTCACTAAAAAGCGGTGAGTATGGAAAGTGCTGATATTAGACGGTTAAGAGAATATAGAGGAAAGCTTGAAAACATCTTGGAAAGGTGCAGATCTTTTCAACCATATTTGTATACTGCTGGGATGGAGCATGGAGATATCTCAAAAGGAGATATTCAAGGGCGCGTCAAAGCTTATTCAGACTGTATAGGCATATTGGATTCTGATTTTCCAGAATTAAACCCAAAAAGCCACTAAAAAGGAACTGGCTCCTTAGAAATTTAGTGCTATTGAAATAAGGACTTTACTTGTTTAAACAAACGGCCATGCAAAATTGGCTATTAACAAAAACAGGGCGAACCAGCTAACATAGCTTGCTATTCTTTTTCCGTGTTTTTTGGACAGCCTTTTGAAAACCAGATCCCACATCCTGCCGCCATCTAGAGGACCAATTGGTAACAAGTTTGCAAGGCCCACACCAAAATTAATCAGGAAGAGGAAGAAGAACAAACCTTGGAAGAATAAAAGTATCCCCGCATATTGGAGCAAATCTGTTTTTAGTACTTGCTGCGTCGCGACGCCTGTGATACCTATGAAACCGCGCACATTGGTTGCGTTTGGCTCTGCTACTGTTGTAAGTGTGTATTGTTTATCTTCAACTGTTGTTTCTTTCACAACCTTTGTCTTAACCAATATTTCTTTGCTTGGACCAATCTCCTTCAAGGCTGTTGAAAGGTCTTTTGCATCCTTTATTGTGTAATTATCTATTGCAACAATCACACCTGTTAGATTTGCTTGTTCAGCTGGCAGATCCTTTACTAGACCTTGGAATCCTGCACCAGAGGCTTGGTATATTCCAGAAAACCCGAGTGTCAGGATGCCTAAACAAACCACAGCAAGAATGAAATTAGCCAGAGAACCAGCCGCAAAAACGCGCTGCTGTACCATGAAACTTTTCTTTTGCAATTTCTTTTCATCTGGCTCCACAAAGGCCAGAGGTATTACTAATAACAATCCCCATCCAAGGGATTTTATTTTCACCTTGCCAGCAATGGACATCACTCCATGCAATCCCTCATGCACGATCACAAGCAAAGCTATCGCAATTATCCAATACCAAAAAGGGACTGCCAAGAAGCCAGGACCCACAACAGTTGTCTGCGTTGGTGATGGGATTAGGAAGGCTAAGCCCGAAGAGGCTGTCCCTGTACCTTTTGCCTCTGTTATGCTAACCAAATTCATGATAAGCGTTGCAACAACAAATATCGAGGCGCAAAAACCGATAATCACGCCAGCGGATCCTAAGTGCTTCCAGAATTTAGGTAACCTTTCCGCCAGCCTTATTATCGTGTTCTTTCCGAACTGCGTCCTTCTAAGCAAAACAATTGACTGCCTATCAAACTTCTTCCTGTCCTTGTAGACGTAGATCGCGACCAGAACTGCAAATATGATAACAGAGAGCGTGTAAGGATCCTGCCAGATTTCGGGCATATTACAGTAATATAGAAATAGCGGTTAATAAGTATGGAGCTTTTATTAAGGCCGAAAGATCACGCTTTTAAATCCCAAAATCAATTTCCTATATTAACTATATGACATATAGCTATATTATAGGGGGTGTGAAGGGACGAAATTGAGTAGAAGGTCGAAATAGATCAATTATCAATCATGTCAAAGATTTATTTCCGTCCAAGTTTCAATTTCTAGCCGTTTTATGAGTGAAGAAGCAACACAATTAGAAAGTCAGCCAGTTGAGCAGCCTGTAGAAGGTGAGCAACCAACAGAGGCAAAGATTGAACCAGTTGAAGAAGAAGTCAGCGAAGAGGAAGAGGCGAAAGAGAAGCTTCCATTTCCAACAGCTACTATTGTTAGATTGATGAGAGCGCACCTTGACAAGGACAAAATAATCAAGAAGGATGTCAAAATCGGGATGAACAAGTGGCTTGGCAGCCTTGTCTCAAGGGTATCCAAGGATTTGAACAAAATCCCATACACAACACTACACCTTCATGAATTCAGGGAGTCAATCAAGGTTTATCTTGAACTGCAGGAATTCTACAAAGAAAAAGAAAGGATCCTCGCACATTTGGACGCAATCAAGAAGGACATACAGAAACTCGAGAGAGATCTAGGCAAGGAAGAAGAAGGCCAATTGATGGGTTAAAAACCCGTTCTGCCTTTTGATTGAAAGCTTAAATTGTTTGCTTTCAATTTTGTGTATGGTTGAATTCCAAGTTTCTGATGAATTGAGAAATAGGTATGTAAAAGATATTGATTTATTTTTGGATGTTTTAGATAAGGCTTCTGATCCAGAGTATGGACCTAAATGTGATCCACAAATTTCTGGTTTTCGTGTTAGGGCTGCCACGATTTTAAATGACGGGTTTTGGGAAGAAGCTGTAATAGGCGGAAACACAGAATACGGAGATCCAAGAGCAATACATGGAGAAACCTCACTTGTTAACCATGCATTAAATGCATATGGTCATGAAAAAGTAAGGGAGCTTCTAAGGGTTATAGCTCTGTATTCATCATTCGGTCCAGTCACACCTTGTGGTGATTGTAGAGATTATTTGTTAGCTTCAACCGATCCACAGAAACTTGTGATTGTTACAGCAGGCGAAAAAGATCCCAATGTTCAAATACATCCATTCACCGATTTTTTAGCTCCTGAAGAAGGATTTGATGTTGCCATAAGCCCTCGAGAAGCTGTTGCTAGAATTAATGATGAAGATTTTTATACAACTTGGTTTAGAGCACTGTCCACTAGACACATGGGCGGTGTTAACTTGTTTTCACCTGCAACAACAAGAGCCGTAGTTTTGGCTAGAGAAAGACCACCATCTCAACCAAAATATTATGAAGCAGCTTCATGTGACGACGGTGCTTTTCATTTAAGATTTCCTGTTGGTGGAGCTTTGCAAGCAGCTGCTACTGATGGAGCTTATTTTGTTGACTTTATAGCTGTTGCTAGAAGCGATGGAGAGATGCCAAGAATTACATATAGAGATAGACAGTATGCAAACGAAGCAGACGGATTCAACAAAATTGCTGGAAGACAGCCATTAAAATTAATTTTAGATGGAAGAGATGTAGTGAGGATGACTACATTGGACAAGGCTCTTCCTCACTCATTTTCAACATTTGATTTTGCGCCAGAAAAAGTTGAGGCTTTCCTCAAATCAAAGGGTGCTTTGTAGCAATTATTTATTAAAATACCCATGAGCTTGGAAGTCTGCGTGCAGTTTTTTCCCAACCTCAGAAAGCTTGACTGTTATTGTCCCTTCTCCAGAAAATTCCAGAAGGCTTAAACCCTTTAACTTTTCTGCTGTTTTAATTTCCTTCTCAGAGGAGGTTGTATACTCGCCTTTTGGTGATGTGTGAATTTTGTTCAACCAGTGGGCTACTGCTGTCATCTGGTCATTCACCTTGAATTCAGGGATCATCAGATTTAGTTGATTTTTCAAATCGCGGACTTTCATATGCTGCCTCTAATTACAAACTCCTTTAATTTTTTAGCTATATATAGCCTATACCTGACCATAAAAGCGAATAGGATGAGCAACCCAAATATCTCCCCAAACAAGTTGTAAGGCTGCGTTACTGTGTTGTGAAGGATGTCTGTTAACTGAAAGCCTTGTAATGGCTGGAAATTCCCATACAATGGCCAAAACAATGTTTGAGGATCACCCCATAACTGATCCAACAACAAATGCATCCAGATCCCTGATGTCAGGCTTATCAAGATTTTGCTTCTCTTGATTGCAGAAATTATTGACATTACACCAGCAAACAAAACGGTATGCAGGATTATTCTGCCGTTGTGTATATCTGTCAACAAAAATCCTATAACTTTGTCAAAATCAGATAATATAGCACCCATTAAAACAAATCTGTAATCAAATTTTCTTTTAATCAAAAAATTAATCAACAACATTACTCCAAGAGTTATCCCAAGATGACCGAAGATGAACATATTACTTTGATGGCTCAGTTAAGTTTATAAATACATATGAACATAAATTCATATGAATTCTAACTTGTGTGAAAGTTTTTTTGCGGTGCTGGCTGACAGGAACAGGCTTTCTATAATCAATTTAATTTTGGAGAAAGATTTGACAGTTGGGGATATTTCTGGACAGCTAAACTTGGAACAGAGCCTTGTCTCACACCACCTAAAAACACTCAAGGACCACGGATTTGTTGAGTCAAAGACAAAAGGGAAGAACAGGGTTTATTCTGCAAACAAGGATACTGTAAGGCCGCTGATGGATATCATGAGATCGCATGTTTCCAATCTTTGCGGCTTTGCATGCCAATACAAGATAGACCAGTGGTCGACAATGGCTCCGCTAAAATCAATAGAGCATGAGACTGAAGTTGTGATGGAGAAGATCAAGGTTTTGACAAAATATTCTGAGGCGAAAATAAATTCCAGAAAAAAACTAAAAGAAGTTTCTGACTTCTTCAACACCACAATGGTCACACACTTTAAAACAGAGGAGATGACATTGTTCAAAAAAATGAGTGGAAAAGCAGAAATTGTCGACGAGCTTCTGGATGAGCACAAATTCATGAGGGAGAAGTTTTTGGAGTTGAAGGAAATAGCTGAGAGCAAAAATGTGAACAGGCAAAGGCTGAAGGCGATCACAGAATCCATTTCTAAAATAATCAATGCGCACATTGACAAGGAGGAAAATGTTTTGATGCCTAAGGCAAAGCAATTGTTGAGCAAAAAAGAGCTGGAAGAAATCGCACACCATGACGAGCTTTTGGAGGTTAAGGTATAGTAGATTATGCCATATAATTCTCAAGCGTGTTTGGACGGATTGCAGGGATGTAAAATAAAATTGGAAAGATTTTATCAATTAAGGGATAGGGCAGAGAATGATCTTAGAGATCTGGGAAGTTTAGAAAAGGACAGGCGCCAAGAACTTTTTGCAAAAAGGAACTTTTACTTTGGCGCGATTAGGGACGCAGAGCGTGAGAAAAAAGCGCGGGAAGAGGTTTATTTTGACAGTCTATCGTGTGCTGTTGTGTCCAGGCTAGGATAATGCGCTCTTATATAATCGGCTAGGATCTTTTTGGCCGCGAAATATCTAAATCTTGCTGTACCCACAGTAACCCCAACTATTCTAGCTATTTCAGCATAATCACAATCCTCTAGTCTCAATTCCACAATCCGCCTATGTCTGTCATCTAGAGAATTTACTGCTTTCCTCACTACCCCAATACTCTCCTCTTGGTTCTGGTCTTCACTAGTTTGGATGGTATCAGTTAATAAACCATATCTTCTTACTTCACGAGCTGCTTTCCTCAACTCGTCTGTTGTTGCATTAGCAGTTATTCCCCATATGTATGTTCTTAGACTTGCCCTATGGGGATCAAAATTTCTTGACTTCAAAGCTCCATGCAGTTTTATCATCACCTCTTGGCAAACAGATTCAGTATCATATTGACGCCCTAGATGAAACTTTACATGAGAAAGAACCTTTGATCTATACCTATTATACAAAACTTCAAATGCACTGTCCCCATTTTCTGGCTTTTCTGGCTTTACCATCAATGCCAATTCTTCATCTGACAAATCCCTTAATGGCTTCATCATATTAATTGAGAAAAAGGTTTTAAACCGTTTTAGGTATCATGAGATTAAAAAATCAATGCGAGGGGAGAGATATCCGTTTTCTTTCGTGAAGGTTTTTTGATTTCCAAGCCGAAAGAAAGGTTCGAACTCTCGAAGTCAATCCTCACACTTTTCCGTGAACGCTTTTTGGCCAATATCACAGAAAAGGGTTCTAAGACGCTGACCCCTCAAGCCAGTGGAATGCCCTTGTACCTGAATATAGTTTTCTTTGGGTACTGTAGCCTTTCTTTTTCTAAAAGAAAGGCTAGATAGGCCACTATCCGACCCTCGCATAGTATGAATGGCCGCAACCTTTATATTTAAAGCTTTATTATAATATTACTCATCTAATACTAGAGTGGTAGCTATATATGAATATAAAAGTTCTCGATAAGAGCGATAGTAAGTTGAGTTTTGTTCTGGATGGTGTCACCCCCGCTTTCGCAAATTCCTTAAGGAGGATAATGGTTTCTGAGGTCCCGACACTAGCAATCGATACAGTATCTTTCCATGAAAACGGGTCTGTCCTGTTTGACGAGGTTATAGCGCACAGGCTTGGCCTTGTGCCTATTGAATTCAGCCCAAAGGACTATAACACAAAGGAAGAGTGCAAGTGCAAAGGTAAAGGGTGCGCCTCATGCCAAGTTGTTTTTGCTTTGGAGAAAACAGGCCCTGCGGCTGTCTATTCTGGCGACTTAAAGTCTTCTGATAAGTCTGTAAAACCTGTTGATGATAAGGTCTTACTGGTCGAACTTGGCGAAGGCCAGGCGCTCAAACTTGAAGCCACCGCAAGGATGGGGACAGGCATTGAACATGCAAAGTGGCAGGCAGCAAACGCTGTTTACCAATATTACCCCGAGATAAAGGTCACAGACAAGGACAAGCTCCAAAGGCACTTAAAGGGCTCGGCAAAAGGTTTGTTTGTTGAGAAAGGCGCTAAGCTTGAACCAACAGACCTTACAAGGGCAGATGTTTACAAACAGTTGGAAGATGAAACAGAGGCTATAAAGGTCGATTTTGACACCACAAAGTTTTTGTTTAAGGTTGAGTCTGTTTCTGGTCTTGAGCCTGAACACATTGTTTCTGCCTCAGCCAAGATTTTAGAGGAAAAAGCAGCCACATTCAAGCACGAGTTAACGGATTTAAAGCTTTGAGGTTAACTAATACTATAAGATTTGTATGACTTCAGCTAAGCTAGTTGCTGTTTGGGTTATTGGCGCATTATTCCTACTTTTCGGTGTCTGGATTTTGAATAACCTAGAAAATACATTGGGTGTTTCTGACTTCTCATACCTGTTCGCTGTTCTGATTGCTTTGGTCACGTTCTTGCTCACAGGCTTGTGCTGGATTTCTGTAGCTGCGGCGCACCATTAGGGTTTCTTAGCCTGCTTCCAGAGTAGCTCAAAATATTTTTTGTAACTGTCAGCTAATTCGCGGTTTTTTATGACAATTATGGTGAGTGGATCCCAGATTGTTATTACAACCTTATCCCCATAAACCAGTGTCGGTGTTGGGTTGAAAAATTCTTCAGGTATAAAGCGGTATTCAGCTGCTTTCTTTCTGTAAATAAACTTTGCTTTCTCACTGGCCAGAAGCCTCTCTTTTATCCCCATCTTTTCCTCCATTTTAAAATACTGTTCCATAAGGTGGGGAAACATTTCCTTATATCTAGTCTCATCTATGCCAAACCCAACAACATCTTTGCCTACCTTTATTATGTCTGTAAGCGATGCCTTCAGGCCTTCTTTCCCTTTGTACACTTCCACACCCAGCTCTTTTTCTTCTGTTCTCAGAAGTTTTGCCAAACCAGGAACAGCCGCCTTTACAGAGTCTTCTTTTTCTTTAATAACGTCTAAAAGTCTGTTGGGATGGGCAGCAGAGTAATGGTTTACTTTGTTTTGGCTGACGCAACTTACCAAACCCTTATTTTTCAGTTTTTCTAGAAAATCATAGATTGCTGTCCTGTGTATTTTTGCCTCTTGTTTTATTTTATTTACAGGGACCGAACCTAACTTTAGAAGGGCAATGTAAACTTTTATTTCCCCTTCGCTGAGACCCATATCTTCTAGAACTTGCTCATAGCCCATATTTTGTTTTTGAATTGGTTACTTATAAGCGTTGTCATAACTATGACGACATTAGTTTATATTTCAAGTTGCTACTTATTCATTACAAATAGTTGAGGTACTAATATGGAAGAACGTCAAGGATGGAAAGGTACATTGATGGATGTTGGATATGTGTTGGGATTTATGGCAGCTTTAGCAGTTGCGCCTCGAGTATGCAGGCCAGAAATCTACAAAGCTAGACCAGCTCAATCAGCCACTGTTGAAAACGATAGATGCCCTGTTACATTTGGTTTATACACAGAAGAAATAGAGAAAATAAAGGATTTCAAAGTTAATGGAAAAGCCAGAAATGGTGGGTGGAAATTAGAACCTAAAAGAGAGCCCGAAGAAATTTTCTTTCCAGGACAAGGATGGGCCATGGAGCCTGAACCAGACTACACTATTTCCAACGGTAAGACAAGAATATCCCATTATGGCAAGGGAATGAGATTAGACGATGATGGGAATTAATTGAAGGGGACAAAGAATGATATGAGTGAGCTGATAGACAGACTAAGAAGATATGCAGTTATTCAATGGGAAATACTTAGAAATGATTGTGTAGAAATGGCAAGATACAATGAGGGGTCTTTCAGTCGCGGTTTTGTGTCAGGACAAATGAACGAGGGCAAGCGAATAATTGCAGATATCCAATCAACATTTCCGGACCTTGATAAAAGCATGGCGTCAGGGGTGCCCATAGAAACTTTAAATGAATATGCATCCAGACAGGGGGACGCGTTAAGGAAAAACAAGGGGGATTTCAAAGGACTTGCAGAAGGGTCTTATGATCACGCCTTTACATGTGGAATGATAAAACGTGGAGAACAGGCAATAATAAACTTATATGTAACTTGTCCAGAACTTGGTGATGTAGAGGGTGTACCGGAAGTGTGGCAAATTTAAATATTGAATCTAAGTTTTAGATGAACGAACAGAAATTCCATGTTGGTATCAAGGCGCTTGTTTTGAATGAGAGAAACCAGATCCTGCTTTTGAAGGCAAATCCCGCTGAACTAAAGGGAGATAAAATCGCACACTGGGATCTGGCTGGTGGGAGAATTAAAGAAGGCGACTCTGTCGAACAGACAATAAAAAAGGAAATAGAAGAGGAGCTGGGAGTAGATGGAAACGGTGTTGAAGTGATAAGGCCTTTTGACGGCTCTATTTCAAATATTAAAATTCCAATTGGTGATGAAAAGTTTGGCCTTGTTCTGTTTGTTTACCTTTGCAAATTGCATACAAATCAGGAATTCAAGCTGAGCGAGGAACATACAGAATGGAAGTGGGCTTCAGTCGACGAAGCAAAAACATTGTTAAGCTACAAGTTCGCGAAGGGTTTTGTTGATAAATTGGATGGGTTTAAATGAGTGAGGTCGCTGAGATTTGAACTCAGGTCGCGAGCTCCCGAAGCTCGAATCCTAAACCAAGATGTCCACCCTTGAATTTCCCCAACCTTATATGTAAATCGTTTCTTTCTAGGTTATAAGGCTCTTTCTTAACTCGGTTGGAAATAGGTCTCTATCCAATTCTCAAGACCTATTTCATCCCTTTCGAAAGAAAGAGGGTATACTAGACTACGACCCCAATTTGAATAAATAGATTTCCTTATTTAACTTCTTTACTTAACCATTGAAAATATTTCTCATTGGAACTGACTGGAATCTTCACAATGCATGGAATTTTATAAGAATGGATTTTCTCGACTTCTATTTTTACTTTTTCAAAGTTTTCTTCTAGAGTTTTTGCGATCAGGACAAATTCCTTTTCTTCTGCTATTTTACCTTCCCACCAATATAGGCTGTCAACTTCGCCTGATATGACTGCGCACGCAATCAATTTTTTCTCAAGAAGATGCCTTGCTATTTTCTTTGTCTCATCCTTTGTTGGATTTGTGATGTAAAGTAAAATAAAATTGTTCATACATTTAGCATTTCAAACAAGCTTGTTAATTTCCAGGAGTAATCACTTCAATCCTGTTTATCTCTGCGAAGCGGACTGGGTAAACCTTTGAGCAGTCTTTCCTGATTGTTTTTTGGTAGTTGCTGGACATCACATTCTTCACAAAGTCATCAAGTGTGGAATTGGCTGCCTGTTGTTTGTAGAAATCGGAAATAAGTTTTCGAGATTTACTTAGTATTGTTGATTCGCATTTGCCGTTTAGGATGGCTGTTGTTGTGATCTGAAGCTTCCATTTGTCTTTTGTCTCTGCATAATCAACAACATAAAGCTTTTCCAAATCCCTTCTCACATTCCTGCCGATGAATTCTCGCACAACATAAAAGCCGCCGAATCGTGTGTGGGCCTTCTTGTTCTCAACATCTGTGACCTTGAAAATAAGCTTCATGTGGTTTTTTGTCTTGTCGTTTAGGATGTGGGATACAGGGACTTCGATTACGCGTCCAGCTATATACTTTGAGTCTGTTGCCGGGGTCTCAGAAATGAAGGTTTCACCAAATGACTTAGGCGACAAGATAGCGAACCAATCCTTTCCTTTCCATTTTTTCAAAACGTCTATTTTGGACGCCTTTTCCTTGTTCTCCTCCTGTGGCTTGGAGTGCTTCTCTGTCCTTTCCTTCTCCTTCTGCTCTAACCTCTTGATGTCTTGTTTGCTCATAAACCGCTATTGCATTAGATTCTACTAGTTCTCCTTTTGTATTTATATGCTTATCTGAGGTTGGTATAGCACTTTCTTGTGCGGACTGTTGAAGCAAATAACTAGTTTCTACGCGTTGGATTGCTTTTACTTTTGCCAATTCAGCGTCAATTCTCTGCATAAATTCGTCCTCTTTGCCGGCGGCTATTGTCCCACCTGATGCTGCTTTGTGGCCGCCGCCTTGGCCTCCAAATTCTGGAGTAACAGTGGATAAAATCTCCTTCAGGTTTATCCCACCATCAGCAAGCTTGTCGCTTACCCTAGCAGAAATCTTAAGGCCCTCTTCTGAGGCAACCAGCCCAAACAACGGCTTTTTATTATATTTGCCTTTGTGCATGATTGAGATGATGTTGGAGATTACGTGCTCAGAGATTTTGTCACCTGCAAACAAGTAGACGGCCTGCTCTGTCTCTTTCACCACCTTTTCTTTGTTTTTCTCCACCCAGCGCAAATAAGAGCCGATTGTTTTCCTGTACTCATCGTAAAGGTCCTTGACTTTTTTGTAATAGTTTGGGTCGCCAATGCAGATAGCCATGCCCAAGTAAGGCTTACCAAGTTTTCCAGTCGCATTTATCATCGTGGCAAATTCTGCAGCATCCCTGAAATCAGGATCCCTATCAGCCAGCTCATAAACATCACCAAAAATCCAGTCGGGATTTGCTTGGTTGCCAGATGCGCGCTCTATCACGATGCCAGAAGCCAACTTCTGCTGCTCTTCTTGTGTTAAGTCAGCGAGCACGCGCCATGAACCATCGTCTTTTTGGATAGGTATTCCCAGTTCCTGTAAAAAATGGACTGCGCCAGATTCAGAACCAGAGACATTTGGGATGTAGGGATCAATAGAATACTCCAAAGCTTTATGTAAAGGCCTTGAAATCCTGCCCCAAATTCTAAGGCCCTTAAGATGGTTGATTTTTTTGCTGCTCACAGCCTCCTTTACTATCTCTTTGTTCAATCCCCACAACCCCCATTCAGCACCAATTGAACCTGTTTGTGAATCACCAATCGCGCCGATTATGGCCAACTCTGCCAAATCCCTGTTGTTTTTGTCAAGGGAGCGGGCGACAATATAACTGGTCCCGGAGGCGGAGATATTTTCTGTTATCTGGAAATCGAGCGGGTTGATGTGGATTATGTTTTCAGCTGGCTGGCCTTGCGGTTGGTGGTGGTCGATAACCAAGATTGTTTTGTCTTTTAATTGGTTTAGAAATTCTAGTTGGCCAGATCCAAAGTCTATCAAAACTATGAATTTTTCCTTGGAAGATTTTACATGTTCCAATGTGGCTGCTGTCAACTGTTTTAAAATCGTTGTGTGGACAGATTTCCCTTCCCTCAAAATGGCCTTGACAAAGACAGAGGTCGCGGTTATCCCGTCAGCATCATACTGGCCGAAAACACGTATCGTGTCAGAATAAGGTTTTATCAGATTGGCTGCTTTGTCTGCCTGTTTTATCAGCTTTACTAAATTTTCTTTCAAATCCTCTGGCATGTATGACTATTTGGGGTTTAAGAAATATAAATCAAGGCCGAGGACAAGGTCTTAGGTTTTGTTGCTGGCAGCGAAGGTGTTTGCGATTCCGTTTTCGTGGACCCAAATTTTCGGGGGTTGCTGACATTGCTGTGTGGGAATGTGGATTTAATCTTACAACTGACTTTTCTCTCCCAACATCTTTTTCCAACCATAGGATCTTTCTTCCCATCCATGAGATTGATTTATTGTCATAAGTCTTCTCTCACATCTCCCCTGTTTTCTCTGCGCTGAACGATTACTCTATCAACGTCGTCTCTATGTTTCGCGTCCCAGTATTTCATGTCTAAATAATCATATTCTGCTGAAAGGGTTGGTGATGGTTCTCCATAATTTCTCGCCCCTTCCGCTCTGGCCAATCCAAAAGACCTTGTTCTCAGTCTTCTCATATCAATGTCTGTTATATGTCCTCTCTGGTGGAATTTTTCAACTTTTCTCAAGGCCATCAATACATATCTTTCGTGGGTCGCTTTTTCTTTGGAAATATTTGCTCTGGAAAGATCTTTTAATATACTCAGCAGAGCCCTGTAGTTGACATGACCTTTCCTGTGGGGTTTTGTAGCTGCAAGATAACAGCCCTCAAAATCATATTTCATGAAGCTATCGTCTGCAACTGTCAAAAGATCTTCTGCATCAAATTCTTTTTTTGAAATTAATGGATTGTATCTCATAATATTATTCTGTCCTCGACTACAAGGATTGGATATTTAGATTCTGTCATAATCATTCTTTGAATTTTATTTCAATTTCATGCTCTATGTCTGGAAGGGATTTAAAACCTTTTTCCATCTGTCTTAAATGCTCTGGTATCAATTCCCTTTCAATATAATTTCTGATTAAATCTTCTGGAGTCTCCCTTTCATCCCCCAAATAGAATGTGATTGGGATTATGCCGTCGTGCTCTCGGGCTTTGATTATTTCTTCAGTTTTTTCAGGATCATGCTCTTGAAGAGTTTGTTCAGCCAAAACCTCAAAATGTCCTGTCATCATTGGCTTTCCTGCAATCTCTCCTTTCTTTAATCCAAGGCGATTGGAGATGTAAATGTCTGCCCTGACAACAGTTGTTGATTCCCATCCACTTGGTATCAAACCAATCAACCTTATTTCAGGGTAAATTATTTTGCGTTCTACGCAAAGATTGTAACGGGGCAGTTTGCCTTCAATACAAGGAAATACATTGGCCAGTCCCAACTCTGGAGGATGGTTGACTGGCTTGCCCCACTGAACCACATACACATTATCCGAGAATATATCTTCTTCTATAAAAAGTGGATTGTAAATCTGCATCTTTTCTCCTGGAATCAAAACTCTGGATTGGAACACCTGTGGCCTTTTGGGACATAAAACTTCTCCTTTTGTATTTCTTTCAACTTCTATTGGTGTGATAGTTAATTGGAAATTTTCTGGAACTCCTTCAGAGCCAGCTTCTACTGAAATCCCATTTTCATCAGAAAGAAATCTTCCGGCAACATATTGACTTTCGCCTGGCATTAGCATGCATTCAGGCACTCTCAAATTAGCTGTGGGCGATGTGCCAAATGTTGTATACCCAGGTCTGATGTTCTCACTATAACAAAAGGTTTCTCCCCTTCTAACTCCAAATTGTTCCGCAGGATCATCTGCATCAAATACCTGTATCAGGTTAGCATCTACATATGTTCTTGGCATATACAGATTCATGATTTCATGCTTTATAAAGCTTTATTTTGTTACTATTTATAGGTGGTGTCAAATGTAAAGCTTTATAAACCTTAAAGCGGTACATTAAACATGTTAATCCCAGAATGGAGAGAATTCGCACACAGAAAGGGTGGAGAGGAGGTTAAGTATTGGTTATCCAATGGTCCTGTTATAGGTGACGATGGAAAGCCAAGAGGCTATGTAACTTGGTGGTCAGCTAATAATTACCTTAGACAATTGGAACGTTCTTATGGTGTTGAAAACGGAAAATTCAAATTACCAACATTGCTTCAAACAATCCATGCAGCAGAGACAAATGGTGAAATGGCCGCTTCTGTCCAATCATATCCTAGACAACTCCAGAGACAGATTGTTATTAATCCGGGAGCTCCAACTGAAACAGATAAATATGTTTTTGTAGATAAGAAAACTGGAATATCGATTCCCCAATCTAGAACACCCAGGGTGATAATGCCATGGCAAGCATATAGTGATGGAAAATTTTACAATCCAAGAACTGTGGTGGTAGCAAGCGCTTTTGACATTCCGTTTCCAATAGATAAAAGTATTGATGATCCTCCGTTTACATTTGAAGCTGGTGATTTGGATCCCAAGACAGGGTTCCCAGCTAAATTAAGTTCTGATGGAAAATATGATATATGGTTTGGAGATAAACCAGAAATATTTTCTATATCAGTTGGTCCAAATAGAAGATATGGCGCAGTAAGATGCAATAGTATAAACTTCGCGGATGATTTAGCTGGGTTTAAAGTTGTATGGGAAGGATAAAGCCATTGTGATGTTGCAAAGAATTAAAGTTTCTTGATATCTACCACATCAACTTCGCCAATTAAGTGCGGATCTCCTGTAAGCAGTTTTGAATCTGTTTTTCTTGAAGTTGCTAAAACAATTGCGTCTACTAATCCGAAGTCTGGGTGTTTTTTTCTCATTTCATTCTTTATCATCCCTGCTTCGAGAGCTATCGAAGGGTCTATGTCCTTTATTTGGGTGTTAAAAACAACAAACCTGACTAAATCGTCCCAGTTTGTTTTAACCTTCCCCTTTACAACAGCGTCTGACAGTTCTGCAAGGACTATTGATGGTGTAAACAGGGGTTGTTTTGAATCCTCTAATATCTCTTTTACTTTCAGGCCGCTTGGGCTTCCTTCAAAATATTCTATCCATGCGTATGTGTCTAAAACCAAACTCATATTCTCTCTCTGTGATCCCTTGAAAACCCCGACCGTATGCCTTTAGCTGCGCCAAACATTGTTTTCTTCACTCCAATCTTTTCCTCTGCTAATTCCCCCAAGAGCTGGTCAAAGGACTTGGCCCCCAAAGTATCCTTTAATTCCTCCAATTCCTTGTGGGTTTTCAGGCTTACTGTTATTGTTTTAGCTTCCATGTTATAGTATATATTATTCATATATATAAATATTACTCTACAAGATAGTACCTCTTGGCAGTAACAAATGTAAAGCTTTATATACCAGCTGATCCAATAAACTATCATATGGAGCAGGAAAATGTCACATTTTTGAAGAGGTTAGGACTATGCGTAGCTCCGGTTTTTCTGGCAACTGCAGTTGGTATGGCATCTGCAGACTCGGATGGACCTTTGTACGTCGGTTTTAGCCCCTCTAAATTGAAACAGGAACATAGCGTGAATGTTGGACCATTATATGTTCAATGGGGAAAGATGGAAAAACAGGAGGAAGAGGAAACTACAGCTTATAAAGGAGGCAAATAAAGGAGGTGAAGTATATGGAGAAAGCATTGTTTGGGTTAGCGGGAATTGGTTTGGTGATAATCTTGGTTGCATCTTTGTCAACAACAGGTGTCCCAAGCGGGCAGTTTGTTTTATCAGGAAGCCAGTGCACATCAGGAGAGGTAAAGGATGTTAAACAGGTTGATGGCGCTTATGGAGTAAAGCTTGTTGAGTATACACTGTGCGTTGATGGTGTTTGGACAGGACCGCACACAGGCACAAGTTTGCCAAAGTAACTTACTCACCAATTGGAAATTTGCCAGCTTCGCTTACAATTCAATTAGAAACAAATTCGGCGCAGAGACTGCAAGGATATAAGTTTAGCTAGTAACAGATTAACGGTTATTATGAGAAGTGTAATATTTGAATCAATTCGTAGACCAGGCGACAGGTATGCAGTGGTTGCCAGAGATGACCAGGATAAACTTACTGTACTCAATACATACCCAAACCTAGAACAACTGGAAAACGGATATAAAGATTCTCTAGATTCTGCGCACGGAATAGTACAACTGTTTCCTGTTGAATTTGTAGATACACAACAAAAGTCATTCAGAATTCTCTACGATTTATTATTAGAACATGCTAATAAACACCAAGAAGAAGGGGAATCAAGACTTTTAGGCAAGGGTGAAGC
>Ga0209541_10007551_pt1 | contig 18241 bp, 22 predicted proteins | sample RifCSPlowO2_01_FD_184027 | JGI IMG/M metagenome (GOLD analysis project Ga0209541, IMG submission 184027) | Groundwater microbial communities from Rifle, Colorado - Rifle CSP2_plank lowO2_0.1 (SPAdes) (version 2) | ecosystem: Environmental > Aquatic > Deep subsurface > Groundwater | place... | reverse complement strand
GCTATTTGCATAAGTGTGAACTACACTACCTTCAGGATCCCTCAATACAACAGTGTAAGATACAGGATATTCCGTTGAATATATCACTGAGTCAAAATTTATTGATTCTCCAAGATTAATTGTTGCCACTTTATTCTGGGTTCCTGTGAAAAATCCCTGAACGTTAACTGCTGCTGAAACTGTGTTTATTAAAATAAAAAATACAAGAAGTGAAAATATTGAGGTTAGTATCTTTTTCATCTTTATTTCCCCTTGCCATTTCTTGGGATTGTTTTAGGAGCAGGAGCATATGATACATTTACCCCCTTGTAAAAACTAAGACCATTTGCTCTTAATCCTGCAGATCCCCCTAATCCAAAACGCCCATATTTTGTTTTGAAATTTACATCTGCTTTTACCTGAACATTTCCATGATATATTTCTCCCTTACCAGATTGTGTCAGTGATGGATCTGAGTATGTTGTTCCATCAATTATTATCTGGGGATCAATTGTCTTGTTGGTCTTTCTTGTTTCTCTTGTAACCCCAAGCCCCAATCCTGCATCTATAACAACACCATTTGAAAATTCTTTAAGGTCACGAACAACTCCTGCTATCAAACTCTGATAACCCTGTACTCTTCTAAATTCTTCTATAGTTCTTGCGGTATATGGTCCTTCAACCTGTTCATCAATTACTCTTGGTAATCTATGTGTAGGCATTTCTCTTGAATTTCCTAGTTCAATATACAGTCCATAATCCCCCATTTCCAAAGTTAAACCTAAAACTAGCTGATCTAGCCCTTTCCAATTGGAATTCAATCCTGTAAATGCTGAAACTCCTAGTGTGGTTTCTATAAAATGATTATGTTTTGCCTCCAACGAGTTGTATAAACTGTCTGCCTTTTGCAAGCTTTCTTCTAAACTTCCTTTTACTGCTTCTGATACCGTTGAGTCTTCACGAGCTATTGACAAAAGGTTTTGCAATCTTTCAACTTCTCCTTTATAGAAATTCATACTATCAGCTGAAACTGCTTCGATTGGCTTTGGAATTTCAACTCCTTCTGCAGCCAATTCAGTTATTGCCCAACTATAAGGGATTTCTACTGTTGTCCCACCATTTAGAAAAATTCTCCCATTAGAAGATACCCCCTTTGGTGAGCCTCCATTGAAATATGGATCTCCATCCATGAAAGATACAGAGATTGTATCAAACTCTATTCCATCATTGAGTTTACTCAAATAATTTATAGCTGCCTGTTTCTTTTCTGCCTCCGAAACATTTGGAAACATCTCAAAGATTTGCCCCATTGTTGCTTCATAGATTATTTTAGATTTTTTCACAGGAGTTAAATGTTCTATAACTCCATTAATTTCATTCGTTGGTGTCTCTGTTATAGAAGTTTCTGTTGGTGTAAGTTTTATTCTATATAACCCTGATTTTTCATTATCATAATCTATATTTGTGATTTCAATTTTTTTATCTCTTATTCTGCTCATTAAAAATGAATCAGCTTGTGTTTCAAGATTATCCTGAGCAGCAGTGACTCCAGAAGCAAGTAATGCTGGAACAATAACTTTAATTCTATTTCTCATTTTATTCTAAACCCCCTGTGAATATTAAAATAAACTCTGCATTAAAATTTATAAAGGTTTCTATTTTGCAACTATTCTATAATAGTTAAATTAAATAAAAAAAAGATTTATTCTTCTACTCTTGCTTGCAGAGACAAAATACTTCCCGGTTTCAGTTTAATATTTTTTCTATTTAATGCATCCGATAATCCTGGAGTTAACTCTATAAACTGAACATCTGAAGGATTTTCTTGAATATAGTACCTTTCACCCTTAGAATCAAAACCTTTGATATCATAGGTTTTGTAAATTACTGTTTTATCTAAAACTGATTGTACTCCTTGCTTTACCCCCCGTTCATAAATTCTTACTGAATCCGCTCTAACCACCTCAGCTGAATTATGGCTATCAACAATACCCATTATCTCAGAAAATACTAATCCTAAGAGCATTCCTGATCCTACTCCCAACATTACTGGCACTGGGTATATTAATGCTGATTTAATAATCCTATTTCTTCTATCTCTTCTACGAGCATGCTCATCTAATTTATTTAACTTATAATTAACCTCATTTGCTTCATCATGAGCTAAATCCTCGTTATTCACTCTATATCCAAACTTTGCTTCAATGAACCGTGCAGGATCAAAAGACATATTTATAGATTCAAAATATCTCAGATTATCGTTAACCTCATTTGCTTCATCATGAGCCATATCAATACATCTCAGATTATCGTTAACCTTATTTGCTTCATTATGAGCTGTATCAACATCGTTCTCCCTAGATTTTTCAATCATTTCAACATATTTTTCGTAACCAGCCATTTTATTCTGAACCCCCATAAATTATGATATTGAAAACTTAATGTGTAAAATATATAAAGGTTTCTATTTTGCAACCATTTCAGAATGATTAAAATGGGAACTGAGGGATTCGCACCCCCGACTGATGGTCTGGAGCCATCTGGTTTCCTCCTAGCCTAAGTCCCCAATGAAATAAACCTAATTTTTTATTTTTATAAAATTATCTAAACTCCCTCAAGCTTGATTATATCATAAATCTCTTCCGTAGAAATAGCACACCCTCTTAATCTAAGCCCCCACAAGATTCCCTCAAGGATTTCCCTTCTTGGATTCTCAAGATACTTTGTTTCATATTCCTTGAACAGTCCCAATTCAAAGGCAACAGCCATCAATTCTGCTGATCTTATAATCTGGACGTCCTTTATTTCCGACTTGAATGCAGCAAGATTCTTCTGATCAATTATTATTTTTGTATCAAATTTTCTCTCCAGCAACTGAGAGAGCTTTCTTGGATCCTCAACCAACAACCTGATCGTTCTTTCATCAACGGCATAAACTGCATTTGATGTTATTGAAAGGACCAATGCCTCAACCTCCGCCCTGTCAAGAATTTTTACGGGATTTCCCCTTGCAATGAATATATTATTACACAAATCCAACAATCTCATTGATTTTTTCTCCATGTTGAGATTTGTGAATAATTTAAGGATATTCTGCTGTAGCAGATTAGATATCATTATTGCCTCAAACTTGAATTTATTTGAGTGCAGCGGATGATCAAGAATCTCTTTCTTTACGGACTCGGTTATTAAAAATTTTCCATTAAACTTTGATTTCAATTCTTCAAGCTTTGGCAACAGACTATTTGTTGCTAGGGATATCAGTGCGGAGCTGTCAAAAACCAGATCAGTCATTTCCAAACAGCCCCCTTGCAATTTTTAATCTCCTGTCTTCCTTCATGGTCATTCCTTCCACCACTTCTGCAATTCCCGTCCTGCCAATATAATCTGACAATTCCCACTGGTTTATGCCCAATAATTCTGCCGTTCTTCCCAATGATATTCCGTGCTCATGCAATCTTGAACCCCTTGCTATCTGGGAGTTGTAGAAAGCGTCTTTTATATAATTCTTCAGCTTATTATCCAATTCATCTATGACATCAAGTATATTTTTTATATTCTTCTCAAAGGCATCAATGTTGTTGTTCTGCAGTGCAAACGATGCGCCTTTTATCGAATTTATTGTTGTCTCATTGAAAAGATTCCATGATGGATATTTTCGATAATCGCTTCTCTCATAAATCTTTGACAGTGAATAGGTCATTACTGCGACGGTGATTATATCCTCATCCTGAAACAGGGAAGATGAATTGATTATTTTGTTTGATAAATCCCTCAATTTCTTTATATTATCATCCCTTATTGCATCAAGCGAGTTTTTAAGAACATCAACAATCTCCCCTTTTACCTCTGGCTTCATGATATTGGATGTTTTTATATATATTTAAATTTTTATGTGATTAATTCACATTCCAGATTTTTCTTTTTTATATGATCCATTGTCCATATTATTATTTTTCTTTCTTCAGATGACTTGTGGGAATAAAACTTCATTCCTCCATTTCTTGTATCTCCAAATAGAGAATATGTTCCAGTGTTTTTATTAAATGAGTAAAATGACATCCCTGATGATGTTAGTTCCCCAGACATATTCGAGTCTATATCCTTATAAAATGAATAGAGAGAGGCTATTATTCTTATTCTGTCAAAGACCCCCATATCATTTGAGACTATTGTGATATGACCTTTCTCATTATTTAAAAGGGTTAATGCACCCGCAACCAAACCATCATCTGGAGATATTTTTTCCCTCTTTCCGAAAAAATTGTAGCCTAAGCTTACGAGATTCTTGAAATTGTTGTAAATATTATTTCCTGCAAACTGAAAATTACTATTTATCTCCCTCCCCCGCAATGTTTCCACTATTCTTCTTGAACATTCTCCAATACTCTTAAAGAAATCAAATGCGTCAGTGTTAATGCTGTTAGTGATAAAGTTTCTTGTTGAATATTTTTTTATAAAATTTACCTTGTTTCTGCACATATCCCCAAATCTAGACATTTCATCAATTACCTCTGGAACGGAGACTACCCCCTCAAAAGATTCCACATAACTGCTAAAATTTTCAAGAAAAATTTTCATTACCCTTATTTTTGGTCCTTCTACCAAGACAACATTTTTCCTTAATGCATTATTTATTATATCGCCCTTTCCGGGTAATGATGGTCCGCTTAGAATGTTTGTGTCCAACAGAACGTTTTTATTATTAGATAAAATAGAATGCAATATCCCTAGATTGGATTCTATCATCCTTTCCAAATTATCTTTACCATTCATAAGTGGATTTTTGCAATAGTAACTTATAAATATTGCCAATTCCCGGTGTAGTTGTGAAATACAAATATTTGGAACATACTGCAGACATAAAATTTCAGGCTTTTGGGAAGAATCTTGAAGAGGCATTTGTCAATTCTGCATATGCAATGATGAAAGTTCTCTTTGAAGGGAGGGTCAAGGGAAATAAAATAAAAAGGATTAAAATAAAAGGCATTGATGAAAAAAGTTTATTGTATAATTTTCTTGAAGAAATATTATTCTTATTAAATACTGAATATTTTCTCTTATCTGAAGTAAGCAGGGCTGAAATAAAAAACAACGAACTGACTGCTGAATTAATTGGTGATGATTCAAGGAGCTATAATCTAGGCCTGGACATCAAAGCAGTAACCTACAATGATATGTTCATCAAGAGGGAAAAGAGTAAATTTACGATTCAAGTTGTGATCGATATTTAATTCTTTGATTTCATTAATTCTACAAATCCCTGTTCTAAATAACCATTCAATCTATTTCCAGATCTGATTACTCTATTTGGACTTATAACTGTTCCTGATCTAGTTTTTAATATCTCCTCAATACCCTCCCAGAATTCCTTGTATGCAATTACCTCTTTCTTATTTAAGCTATAAAAAGCGACCTCATAATCTCTCTGTTCTGGATTTGCCGTTGATTTTCTTGGAAGTTCTATAAATATGATATCATCAAAATCCCCAACACTATCTCCAAACACATCCGTTCTTTCATATCTAAATCTTACCATATCCCCATTTTCAAACAGGGAGTCTACATGGGTTGCCAATCCTGATAAATGATCTTTAACTTTATTTGCTAAACTATACACCTCATCATCACTAACTTTTTTATTCTTGTCTGGAGTTTCATAGAAGGTAAATTGTTTTTCCTTAATCTCCGGGACATATATTTTTTCAACAAATCTGTCCTTTTCCCAATCAAAAGTTATTTCTTTCCGTTCAGTTTTATTCAATATTTCTCTTACATCCCCCTGTATCTTTTCTTCTATTGTTTTTGGTTTTGGAGTTTCTTTCTTTTGAGGCAATTCTGGAATTTTCTCTTTCTGTGCTGAAACTTGCTTCTTTACAGGAACCTGCATAGATTTCACGGAGCCTACGGCTTCCTTTGCAGACTTTGATGCTTCTTTCTTCTGCACATAAACTTCGCCCTTTCTTGACGTGAATTCTGAAATAACTCCATCAATAATATTCTGATACTCCTCATAGCCTATGATATCTTCATCTAGATATATGGATCCAACATTATTAATATCATTCATAGCATCATTTATTGAAGGATAATTTGTTTCTTTGATGAACGCCCCTTTTTGGTTAGCAAAATAGACTTTGCCTTCCTTTTCAATTATCATTAAATCTCCATCTGTTGGACGATTATTACTATCCATGTCAGCTATTCTAACCTTATAATTTTCCCCATCAAAAGAAAAGCCCTGTTTTTTTAAAGTATGAAAAATCTGAAACGAGGGTGTCATTCTTGATATGTTATTATATTTTGAAGTTTCCACTGCTGATGCTAAGTCTGACAAACCTTCCAGCATGACCAGAAGAGATACCAATCCATTTTTAAGAACTTTTTTCATTTTATTATCTGTTTCCACTTTCATTTATAAAAGTTTCTACTTTCAGGTAATGGTTTGATTTAAAGAAAAATTTTAAATAGGCTGATTTGAATAGAGAATATAAGGTGTTCTCATGAGTGATATAAGAAAAATAAAAGAAAATGTATGGGAAATTCCAAAGGAAGGAAAAATGAATGTTCCTGCGAGGATTTATGCTTCTGATAAACTGATGAACAGCATTAAGGGAGATAAAACATTGGAACAGGTTCAGAATGTTGCATGTTTACCTGGAATTAAAAAGTATTCTCTTGCAATGCCTGATGCACATCAAGGCTACGGATTTTCAATAGGAGGCGTAGCAGCATTTGATTTGGACAAAGGAATAATTTCTCCGGGCGGTGTTGGTTATGATATAAATTGCGGCGTTCGTGTTCTAACCACAAATATCAAGATAGGGGATTTTCTAAAAAAAAGAACTGAAATTTTAGAGAGGCTGTACAATAACATTCCTTCTGGCGTGGGTAAAGGAGCTAAGATAAAAATTGACAAAAAAGAATTGAAAGAAGTCTGCGGAAAAGGAATTGACTGGTGCATTGAAAAAGGATACGCAACTCCTGAGGACAAAGACAGGACTGAAGAGTATGGAAGGATGCGGGATGCTGACTTTAAATTTGTAGGTGACAGAGCAGTAAAAAGAGGAATGCCTCAACTTGGAAGTTTAGGTGCAGGAAATCACTTTCTTGAAGTTCAGAAAGTTGAAGAAATATTTGATGAAAAGACTGCAAAAACATTTGGAGTAAATAAAGAGAATATACTGATTATGATTCATTGCGGTTCAAGAGGCTTTGGGCATCAAATTGCCTCTGATTACATTAAACTAATGGAAGAAAAATATGGTTTTGAAAATTTACCTGACAGAGAATTAATATGCGCCCCATTCAATTCTGAATTAGGACAGCAATACTACAAGGCAATGTGCTGTGCAGTCAACTATGCATTCTGCAATAGGCAGATGATAATGCACTGGACAAGAGAAACTTTCAGGGAATTCTTTCCAAAATCTGAATTGAAATTAATCTACGATGTTGCGCATAACATAGCAAAAGTTGAGGAGCATAACGGAGAGAAAGTCTGCGTGCACAGGAAAGGTGCAACAAGAAGCTTTGGCCCCGGAAGAAAAGAAATTCCTGAAGTTTATAGAAAAATAGGACAGCCTGTTTTGATTCCAGGTTCTATGGGAACATTTTCCTATATTTTAGCCGGAACCAGTAAAGCTGAGGAAGTTAGCTTTGGATCGACCGCGCACGGTGCAGGAAGAGTAATGTCCAGGCATAGTGCACTGAATAAATTTCGCGGTGAGAAAATCAAAAAGGAACTTGAAGATCAGGGTATTGAAATCAAGGCCGGAGGATTTAAGTCAATTGCGGAAGAAGCTCCTGGAGTCTACAAGGACGTCAATGAAGTCGTCAAGGTAAGCCATGAATTAGGCATCGGAAATTTGGTTGTCAAATTAAAACCTCTGGCAGTCATGAAAGGCTAGTCTCAATTATAGAAATAATTAAAAAGGTTAAAATTCTAATTTTTAGTATGGTATTTAAAGCGTTGGCAAGGTTTTTTTCTAATATCTTCAAAGGTAAGAAAGTTGTTAAATTAGGGTTCTATGGTCCTGTGAATGCGGGCAAATCTTCGTTGGCAAATCGAATTTCAAAAGACTTTACAGGCGAAGAAAGTTTTCATGTTTCTAAAATTCCCCATGAAACGAGAGAGATACAGGTTAAGGAAAAAGTCCGAATAAAGAAAGGAAAAAAAGAGCTTGATTTTAATCTTATTGACACTCCGGGAATTGCAACAAGGATTGATTACACAGATTTTCTCAGGCATGGATTGAAAGAGAAAGAGGCCAAAGAAAGAGCAAAGGAAGCCACTCAGGGCGTCATTGAAGCAATAAAGTGGCTTGAAAATGTTGACTGCGTTCTTGTTGTCCTTGATGCAGCTGATAATCCCTATAATCAGGTTAATATAACAATCATCGGCAATCTGGCTGCAAGAAAAGTTCCTGTTCTTATTGTGGCTAATAAAGTTGATTTAAAGAAAGCAAACATCAAGAGAGTTGAGTCTGCATTCCCACAGTACAAAGTTGTTGGGGTATCTGCCCTTAAAGGCAAGGGGATGGATGAATTTTATGAGGAGCTGTTTAGCTTGGTAAAAAGATGAAGAGAGGCATAACAATACAGTTCATTCCACATTCGGAGTTATCCGGTCTTGGTTCAGATAGCAAGCTGAAGAAGATACTCAAGATTGTCAGGGAAAATAAGATAGTTGTTCTTGAAGGAAAGTTGAAATCTGATGAAGAGGCAAGGCTGATTGAAAATACAATGAAGCAGATTGACAGGAACTTCAAGGGAATAGAAATTGCAAGCATGGAGGAAAGCGCAAACTTTGATTTCTTTTATAAGATTAAATCCGGACTGGCAAGAATGCTATTGGGCGACAAATTTGGATTGAGCATAATTGGTCCTGCTTCTTTAGTCAAGGAGATAAAGAAAGATCCAAGCAAGATTGAGTTAATGATGAATAAATAAGATATTTTTAGTTATAATTTTGTATTTATTTTGAAATGGTGAAAAATAATAATATTTATATATTTTTCTTATTTCATCGTAAATTAAGATGGGTCTTAAAGAAGATTTATGTGAGAGAATGGACATTCCAGAAGAATTATGTAACAAAGCGGTGAAATACATAAAAAGGGGTCTTTTAACTGCTTTTGCAGGCATTACTCTTCTTTCTTCTGTTTATACTGTCCCCACGGAATCTGTGGGAATCATTAGAACTTTAGGAAGATATTCCTCAACAACAAATCCAGGTTTACACCTGAAAGCTCCCTTTGGTGTTCAAAAATTAGATAAAGTTCCTGTTAAAAGCATTTTCAAAGAAGAATTTGGTTTTAGAACTCTTGAAGCAGGAGTAAAATCAGAATATCTTGGATCAAATGAAATAGGAGATATTGATGAATCAAAATTAGAAATATTAGCAAAAGAACTTGTAGAAGAGGGAACAACAGAAGGAAATTTAAGGGATCTTGCGAGAAAGTTGCTTAAAAATGAGTACTTACAGTTAACTGGCGATTTAAATATGGCTGATTTAGAATGGGTTATACAATACAAAATTGTTGATCCCGTTGCTTATTTATTTAATGTAAGACAACCACGTAAAACCATTAGGGATTTAAATAATGCTGTGATTAAACAAATATGTGGGGATAGAAGTGTTGATGAAATTATAACAATAGGCAGAATAGATATAGAAACAGAAGCAGAAGATAAATTACAACAACTTTTTGATAATTATCAAACAGGTATTGGGGTAGTAGCAATAAAATTACAATCGGGTAATCCTCCTGTAGCGGTTAGATCAGCTTTTAATAGGGTAAATCGAGCAATGCAAGAAAAAGAACAAAGAATTAATGAAGCTATGCAAGAATATAATAAGGAAATTCCAAAAGCTAGAGGAGAAGCAGAGAAAATAATTGAGGTGGCAAGTGGTTATGCTGCTGAAAGGATTAATATGGCAGAAGGTGATGCAAACAGATTCCTTCAGGTACTTGCAGAATATAAAAAAGCACCCGACATAACAAGAAGAAGGTTGTATATTGAATCTATGACTAAAATACTCCAAACTACAGGGGATAAATGGATTATAGATGAAGATGGAGGAGAACTTTTACTTAAAAAATTAGACCTTGGAGGAATAAACAGTAAATAAAATGGCAGGTAAAAATCATAGTGAGGATACATCTTCTCTTCAGGAAAGCAACCATATAATACCAACATTAGGTTCACAATTAAAAAGAAAACTTAAATGGGCAGCTTTAGGACTATTTGGTTTGATTACTCTTAATAGTTCACTTTATATCATGAATCAAACAGAACAAGTAATAATAACACAATTTGGTAAACCTGTAAAAGTCTACATAAATCCAATAGACAGAGATGAAGAATATATAAACAGACTAAGAAAAACTTATTCAGAGGACAAAGAAGGTTCTATAAAATTAGACGATAAGGGAGCGGGCCTTAAAATTAAAATACCTTATATTCAAAAAATTAATCGTTTTGATAGAAAAATTTTAGAATGGGACGGTTATGAGGAACAAATTCCTACAAAAGATAAAAAATATTTATGGATCGATACAGCAGCAAGATGGTACATTCGAGATCCTTTAGAATTTTATAGAACTGTTAAAACTGAAAATATAGCACAGGCAAGACTTGATGATATAATAGATGCTTCAGCAAGAAATGTGATAACTAATGAACCCTTAATAGAAATAGTAAGATCGAGTAACAGAAAAATGGAAGTTTCGGAAGAAGAGTTGAGAAGTACTGTTATGGTAGATAGTATCAAGAAAGGAAGAGATGTTTTAACAAGGGATATAACTAATTTGGCACAGGAACAGTTAATTAAATATGGCATTGCTCTTATGCCTAGTTATGGGGTTATCATAAAAAATGTTAGTTACGTTGATGATGTAAAAGATAATATAGAAAAAAGAATGATCTCAGAAAGAGAAAGAGTAGCGGAAAAATATACATCTGAAGGTGAAGGTGAACTTAATAAAATCAGAGGGCAAAAAGAAAAAGAATTAAAACAAATACTTTCTGGTGCTTATAGAGAAGCACAAGGAATAAGGGGAGCAGCTGATGCAACTGCCGTAAAAATAACTGCTGATGCTTTTGGCAGAGATCCTTACTTTTATGAATTTGTAAGATCACTTCAACTTTATGAAGAAGGCTTAGATTCAAATTCAAGACTCATATTAAATACAAATAGCAAATTGTTCAGGACATTTAATGGAAAATAAATTTTTAGTAATTTTTTTATAGTCTTATAAATAATATGTCACATGTCCTGCTTCTTTAGTCAAGGAAATTAAGAAAGACCCAAGCAAGATTGAGTTAATGATGAATAAGTAAAGTTGCTCCATTTACATATCTATGATATTCCACGTATCGCTCCTTAGTTATTCCATTAATGTTTAAATTACATCCAAATGGAGGATGAATAATTTTAATTCTAGCACTTGTTCCTCCATTAAATGGTGATATTTCAAGTTTTGGTTTTCCTGCTTTTATGGGATAAGTTTTATCAACAATCAGCATCCCCCCAGTGTTATGAACCAACTCTTCAAGACCACTAAAAAATCCCATCAGCTCTTTTGGTACATCATCAATCACAACATAAATTCCGTCATACCATTTTGTTTTTGCCATTATAGATTATCAATACAAAAAATTTATATTGTTTTTTAATTTCATTTTATTATGGAATCCCTAAAATGTTTAATTATAAATTTAATCCTAGAGTTTAATTAGTTAAAAAAGTTAAATGTTCATTCAATCTCGCACGATGCCAGCCATTCTTCCTTGAATATGTCGTGGATTAATCTGTTTACATTTTCCTTATTTCCTTCAATGAAGTAAGTTAAAGTAAGCATGTGATCTTTTTTGTTTGCCTTTACATGAAGCAGCTTATGATTCTTGGTGTATTTCATGATGTAATCTGTGATCGTCTTCTGGCTCATCTTGTTTGCTGATATGACTATCTTCTTTTTGTAAGATCCTATCCCCCTTATTTCAAGATAGTTGTCAAATAATATCACTATCCAGACAAGAGCATATGCAATCATTCCAATCAGGTATTCCCCTATTCCAAATACCAGCCCAAATATTGCAAACAGCCAAATTGCCGAGGCGGTGGTAAAACCAAAAACCTTGTCAGTGTTTTTTATCAGCGCTCCCGCACCCAGGAAACCTATTCCTGTAATTGTTGCTGCAAGAAGGGATATGCTATCCCCTAAACTGTACTTAGTGGCCACTATTCCGATTGTGCATGCCCCCAGAGCAACAAAAATGAATGTCCCAAAGCCAACTGGCTTATGAGATCTCTGCCTTTCCAATCCAAAAATGAGTGATAATCCAAAGACCAAAAGCATCCTTATCAGCGCAGTAATTTCCATCATGAATGAAGTTTTAGTTGCAATCTGTTTTTAATTCTTGCCTTAGACTTTCAAGTGGTGAATTTATTTCTATATATTTCATCTACAAAATACTTATATAATCCATTGGACATTTATTTATATGCCACACCAGTGCGTAAGATGCGGGAATTTTTATGATGATGGGTCCAAAGAAATATTAACCGGCTGCAGTTGCGGCTCCAGGTTTTTCTTCTTTGTAAAGCAGAATGATATGGAAAAGGCCAAGGCCTTGATTGTCAGCCTTACTGAAAAGGATAGGGAACAGATAGAAACTGATGTAAAAGACATGATTGGTGACCTTCTTGATGACCGGCCAGTTATTTTAGATTTGGAGAACATCAGGATTTTAAAGCCTGGGCAGTATGAAATTTCTCTCATTGACATCTTCAAGGGAAAGCCCTTAGTTTACAAGCTTGAGGATGGAAAATACTTCATTGATATAGTGAGCACCTTTGAAAGCAATAAGTAACTACTCATTAGTAAGTTTTATAAAGTAGAGTTTCTGATGGACTGTATGGAAAAAGAACTTGGAGCATTTCAGAAGGAAAAATTCGTTGAAGGTTTGCTTAGAGATGAATTTCCAAATAATTGGTATGGGGTGTGGGCATTTTTACCATATGGTAAGTTTAAAGAAATTGACAGGATTGAAAAGAGATACGCTTGGGTTTCTAAGAGTGCATTACCTGATGATGTTGTATCTAAAATGAAGAAGTACAATAAGATAGTTGATTCTTCTAATGAATTATTATGCAAATTTGGTAACAATGGAGGAATTGAAGGTATGATAAAATCCCCTGAAGAGATTCAGAAATTGAAGGGACTAACTCTTGAAGCCTTAAATTTATTACAGGGCGGAAATCCAAATAACGGATGGGAGAGTTATATTGATGGAGTTATAATGGAAATTAATGAGAAAAAGGAAGCAGTGGCATAAGCATATTACTCAATATATCTTCTTTTTGACAACTCCCTTATTATAAATACCAATACAAACAAGACTACGATGTATCCCAGTAAAATGTAGAATTCTGTTGATATTAAATTCAGTGAAGTGTTGAACAGCAGTATCTCCTTCAATGCATCCGCCCCGAGAATGAATGGGTTAAACCCTGCTATTGATCTTAATGCCAACGGCAAGGTTTCCAAAGGCAGAATTGTATTTGAAAAGAACAGCAAAATGGATGCAATGGTAATTACTGCAAGATTTGAAGTCTCTCCAGACTTGAAAAGATAACCAATCAGCATCCCCAGAAGAATGAATACCGAGGCGGTCATTATAATCATTATTGCAAGATTAACCAGTATTGAATTTGAAATTGATGTGCCTGAGAACAAAAAGACAACGATGAAAATTATTATCACCTGAGACAATATTATTATCAAATTTGAAAGAAAGTTGCCAAACACAAACAATCCGTTTGATGTTGGAGTTATAAAATTCCTGAAGAATGCCTTCGATGATTTCTCCTCTATCACTGTCGTTGATGACACCAACAATCCTGAGAACAGCAAGACTATCACTAACAATATTGGGAAGGTGTAAGTAAAATGAGTTCCTTCCGACGACACAGTCTTTATCTCTGTCTTTATTGGTGACACTATCTTTGAAACTTCCTTTACCTGGACTGAATTTATATTATCCTGGATTCCTGACAGAGTATCCTTTACCTCCTGAACATTTGTGATTTCAGCCTCAAGACTTGTGACCGATGACGATAATTCTGAAACAGTGTTTATTTTTGATACTAGCTTTGTCACCAATGATTTATAGCTTCCAATCAAATCCCCTGCCTCTCCTGTTGCATTCAGTTCCTCTGCAGTATCCTCAAGACTGCCTGCGTCCTGCGTGAAATTCGAGGCTCCCAAGGATTCAACTGAGCTTGATATCTGCTCCTTTATTTCAGTAAGTTTTGCTGAAAGAATTATTATCCTTCCGGAACTTTCCGCAATCTTGCTGTCTGCATTCTCTATTGTTGCAACCAAAGTTGAAGTCAGCGCAGTTGAAAGCTCCGTTGATTTTGTTGAGACTTTTGATGATATTGAATTAAGAACAACATAAACCAGATTCAACCTTGAAGTATCAACATAAAATTCAATGTTTTCCTCTGATTCAATTGTCAGGTCTGATGGAAATATAGCACAGACATGAATGTCATTTGTCTTTATTGAATTTATGCAAACATCCATTGAATCCAGCTTTTCAACCTTGAACTCATCCGCATTCAGCTGCTCCATTATTGAATCTGACAGGGATGAATACGAATCTGAGTATGCCCCTATTTTTATATCGTACAATGAAGTTGTGTTGAATGCCGTCGAAATCAGCAAAATCAAAACCAATGGACCCAGAAGCACAATCAACGCAGAGGTCTTTGATCTGACCAAGAGCAAGATGTTCTTCCTTAGTATCTCAAATAATTTATTCATTTTTTATCCTGGCTTGTCAGGGATTCAAATACCTCTGACAGTGAAGGCTTGTTGAGATCCACATCCTGCACCTTTTCCTTTTTCTTTTCAATCTCGTGAAGCATGAACTTGAGCATCCCCTCCGCCTTTGGAGAGTATACAATCAGCCTTCCATCACTCTCGAATATTTTCTCGACCAACTTGTTCGGCTTTAATATCTTGATCAACCACTCATATTTTCCCGAGTAGGTTTCAAGGATTATCTCCTGGTTTTTAGAGTATTTATCCTTTAATTCATTCACAGTTCCCGATTCTATTATCGTCCTGTTGTCAAGAATAGCAACTCTTGAGCATACAGATTCTATCTCTTCAAGGAGATGAGTTGTCATAATTATTGTCACATTTTTCTCCTTGTTAATCTTCCTCAGCAACCTCAGCACTTCCTTCCTAAGCAAAGGATCCAAATCCTCCGTTGGCTCATCCAGAATCAGGACTTTGGGATCATGAAGAATTGCACATGCTATATCAAGCCTCTTCTTCATCCCTGATGAGAGCGATCTTCCAACCTTGTTTTCCGCCTCGGTTAAATTTACCAGCTTTAATGTTTCAGGAATCTTTTCCTTCAGACTTGCATAAGGGATATTGTATAATGTCCCAAAATATTCCAAATTTTCCCTTACTGTCAAATTGGGGTAGAAACTTCCCTCCTGAGCTGTAAATCCAAACTGCTGCCTTATATTATTTGTAAATCTCGACAGATCCTGCCCCTGAAAAAATGCCTTTCCCTTTTCCGGCTTTATGAAACCGACAAGGATTGACAGCAGAGTGGTCTTGCCTGAGCCTGATTTTCCTATAATTCCAAATATCTCCCCATAAGGGATTTCTAAGTTTACATTGTCCAAAACTATTTTTTTTGAGAATATTTTTGTTATGCTTATGAACTGAATAAATGGCGTATTCATATGCAGAAAATGTTGTTTTTTGTTTTTAAAAGTGTTGTGATTGCTTTGAAATTTGTAGTATCCCTAAATTATTGTTTAATATATTACAGGGAAAGTTTTATAAATAATGTAGACGTAAGAAAATTATGGCATATACTGAGATAAAAAAAATAAATAATAGAAGTTATTTTTATAGGGTTATATCAATAAGGGATGGAAAAAATGTCCATAAGAAAAGGAAATATCTTGGGTTTGACATTTCAAATAAATTATTATCATCAAAAGAAGATAAGGCAGATAAAGAGCTTAATGAATATTTAAGAGATAAAAAATTGGAAAAGATAAAGCCAAAAATAGTGAAAATTCTCAGAAAATATAAAATAAAAAAAGCAGGGATTTTTGGAAGTTATGCAAGGGGAGATTATAAAAAGAATAGTGATATTGACATCTTGATTGAACCTTCAAAAGCTATGGGTCTGGAATTTATCGGTATGAATTTAGAATTAGAAGACAAATTAAAAAGGAAGGTGGATTTGGTCACTTACAAAACAATTCATCCCTTAGTTAAAAAACAAATTTTGCAGGATGAAATAAGAATAATATGAAAAGAGATGTAAGATTGTTCATAGAGGATATTCTAGAAAGTATAACAAACATAGAATCTTTTCTTAGGGATATTTCCAAAGAATCTTTTCTTAATAATAAATTAATTCAAAGTGCAGTTGTGAGAGAATTGGAGGTAATAGGAGAGGCTACTAAGAACATTCCAGATTCATTTAGAGAAAAGTATGATGAAGTTTCATGGAGAAAAATTGCAAGCACAAGAGATAAGATAATTCATGGGTATTTTGGAGTCAATTATGAGGTTGTTTGGGAAATAATAAAGAAAGATTTACCAACGTTAAAAAAACAGATGCGGAAAATAAAAAAAGATTTGAATGAATTATAATTCCTTATCAATAGCCTTTGCTATCTCCTTTAGTTCATCCATAGCTATGTTCAATTCGTTTTCTAATGAGCTTATCATTGAATTGAGAGAGCCCCTCTTTATCCTGTATCTCGATTTTTCCTTTGTAATCAAGTTTGACTCCAATAAGTTATTCAGATGGTGAATCACTGTCGGCCTTGTCAGGTTTGTGGTTATTGTAATCTCCTCTGCTGTCAATCCTGATTTGTTCTTTACCAATTCCAAGAATACCCTGTAACATGATTTTTCCTTGTCTCTCTTGCTGAACAGTCCCAATGATTCTGCAAGAAACTGAATGTTTTCATTAATATTGGCTGATTTTGGCTTCCTTATCTTTCTTATTGTTATCTGGAACTCTTTTATCATACTTGGTATATTGGCTTAATATTATTTAAATTAATCGCAATGCATTAGATTATTATCTACTCAATAATTATATGATTGATGTTAGTATGATTAAATCCTTTAAATATTTATTTTCTTAATCTGTTCTTGGTCCTTCTATTTACCCTTCTAATATTTTTTTTCTTTACCTTAAACAATTCATCCCAAAAGTTCATTTAAACACTCTCCAAGATTTTTTTTATTATTTCTTCGTCTGTATTCAGTAATTCTGAGGCACTTTTCAAATCTAATTCTTCAATTATTCTTCTGGCCTTATCCCCGTCATAAATTTTGTAGAATTTATTTAAATCAATGTTTCCACAGTATAACAAAGCAAATATGTCACATACATCCTTCATCCTTTTATGCTCCTTATCCCTTCCAAGAACTGAGTTAAGCTTCATGGCCAGCATAACCTCTGGAGCTGGAATAATAAAACTGTCCATATTTACATTATTTTTTAATGCTAAATTAACTAATGGCTCATCTATTGGAGTAAATCCAAAAACTTTTCTGAAATCCTCCGGTATTTTGTCGACTATCATATCAATGTAAATGTGATGTATAAAAGAAGAAGGAATTCTTTTTGCTTTCTCGGAGTCTAATCTTTCTTTTGTTTCTGTATGAAATTCCTGCATTAACCTGAATCCAAGCGCTCTGAAACCTTGTTTCTTAAGATATTCCATGTCTCTGTAAAAATTTGATTTCTTTAGATTACCTTTCAGTTCATAGCCCAAATCAAGATCCTTGCTTCCCAAATAATCCTTTCCAAAAAATTCCTTAAATTTGTCATTGACTAAGAAATATACAGCCCATCCCCCAATAACAATCACAGGCTTACTTAATTCTCTTGTTATATCTTTAACATATTTCCATGACAAGTCTGTTTCATATTTTTCATACATTTTTCATGAGCATTTCAGCAGCTTCCCTTGCTGGTCCATTCTCCTGCATTAAATCTGCTATTAATTGCGGTTTTGTAACTACTTTAAGTTTTATGTTTTGAAAATTAACTATTTCCTTCTCAATAAATTTAAAATCGTCGTATATTAAAATTCTAAAATTTCCCTTTCCATAAAATCCATTATTGGTAAGTAACTTGTGCCATTTGTCTAAATCTTCTTCCCTTATATAAATATCATATCTTAAAGGAA
>Ga0209541_10007549_pt1 | contig 18247 bp, 24 predicted proteins | sample RifCSPlowO2_01_FD_184027 | JGI IMG/M metagenome (GOLD analysis project Ga0209541, IMG submission 184027) | Groundwater microbial communities from Rifle, Colorado - Rifle CSP2_plank lowO2_0.1 (SPAdes) (version 2) | ecosystem: Environmental > Aquatic > Deep subsurface > Groundwater | place... | reverse complement strand
CGTTAGATAGAACGTCGGGAAGGTCGTCTGAATCAGGTTCATATGGAGGATCGAGTGGGGGGTCGTATGGTGGTGAACGTTCTGGCGGATCGTATGGTGGTGGACATGGCCATTCGGGTGGCGGGTATAGAGGTGGAAGCAGTTCTGGGGGTTCCTCTCGGGGTCCCCGACGAAGTTCGACGTTTGGGAATAGACGGTAAAGGTATTTATTATTTTATTGAATTTATTTTTTAAATAATTTTTTTATTTTTGAGATTTGATGTTCGAAAATTTAAGGCGTTAACTATAAAAAGCCCCCTCTATTTTGAGTCTACTATGGCAAGAACACTTATTATAGATTTGAAACAACATTTGAACCAAGAAGTAACTATCCAAGGCTGGATTCAAGAGATACGGAATTTGAGCAAAATTAAATTTATTATTCTACGTGATCGCAGCGGGGATATGCAGACGATTGCATTTAAAGGGGATACGGAACAAGAAACGTTTGATATGATTCAAACCTATCAGAAAGAATCGGTTATCGAAATTATTGGTACTCCAAAAGAGAATAAAGAATCTAGATGGGGTATTGAGGTATTAATCAAAAGGATTAGCTTGATCAATCAAGCGGTGACGCCGCTTCCGATTGATAATAGTGATAAGAGTATGACGCAGATTGATAAACGGCTTGATCATCGATTTTTAGATACACGAAATTTGAAGACGCAGGCGATTTTTAAAGTGCGAAGCAAGATTGTGCATATTCTTACTAATTTCTTTGATAAGAATGGATTTACAAATATTAATACGCCGAAGATGACAAAGATTGGTGTCGAATCGGGTGCGGAGTTGTTTGAAGTGGATTATTTTGGACGGCCGATGTATCTTGCGCAGTCGCCGCAGGTGTATAAGCAGATGTTTGTAGGAGGGGGGTTTGAGCGGGTGTTTGAAATCGGACCGGTCTTTCGCGCGGAGAAGTCGAATACGACGCGGCATTTGACGGAATTTACGGGTGTTGATTTTGAGATGGGGTTTATTGTTGATCATACGACGGTGATGGATCTAATTGAAGAGATGTTTATTGATCTTATTAGAAATTTGCAGACGGATGCGGCTGGCGAATTGAAGTTGCTTGGGGTTGAACATACAGCGCTTGTGAAGATACCACGTTTGACGCTCACAGAGGCGAAAAAGTTGCTTGTAGCAAAAGGGAAGAAGTATGCTGTGGATTCCGATTTAGATTCGGAAGGCGAGAAGCTACTTTGTGAATTAGTGAAAGAGAAATATGGGAGTGAATTTGTGTTTGTGACGCATTTTCCGTTTGCGGTGAAGCCGTTTTATCAGATGAAAGATGAGAAGAATCCTACTGTAACTAAGTCGTTTGATTTGTTGTTTAATGGCGTTGAGATTTGTTCTGGTTCGCAACGTGAACATCGATATGATGTGTGGTGTGCACAAGCGCGTGAGAAAGGGTTGAATCCGGAGCAGATGACAGAGTATGCGGAGTTATTTATGTATGGGATGCCACCACATGGAGGAGCAGGGTTTGGTCTTGATCGAATTACGCAGCGATTGTTGTTGCTTGAGAATGTGCGTGAGGCGGTGTTATTGCCCAGGGATCCTGAGAGGGATAGGCCGTAGAATGAAAGATAAAAACGGAAAAGTAATAAGTGTTAAAGAATAAAGGGATGATTTAATTAATGTCTGGTGGACTGGAGTTGTATAATTTTTTTTGGCTAAATGGATTTTGGTACTCAACAACAAACTGGTCAAAAGTTCCTTTATATTCTACAATAGTTGGAGTTATTCCTCTTTCTTTTATCTTCTCGCCAATTTTAACTAAATTCTCTAAAACAAGCAACTGGTCGCGTGAAGTTCCTGGACCTGCTCTTGACATTAAATCACTTGTATACATCTTGGCACGATGTCCTTCTAAAAAAGCATACACTACTGCCACATTTGCACTAAACATTCCCCCTGGACTACATTCAACATGATTTTCTAAACTTAATGGAACCGCATTTAAGCCATTTCTTTGTGCAATTCCAATAATAGTATCAACAGATTTATGCCCAGGAAGTTTTAATTTTAAGTAATCAGTGAATTTCATTTTAAAATATTAAAAACACTGCTTAGTTATAAATGTTACTGTTTAATAATAATGAATTTATCTTTTTCGGATTTAAAATTTATATACGTACAAAAACGAAATATTTAAATATTAGTGTTTATTACGTACACCTATGACTACCATCACAATTAGCGTTGATAATGAGATAGAACAGCAATTTCGTAAATATGCCCAAGAAATCTATGAAGGAAAAAAAGGCTTTTTAGGGGATGCAATTACCCAAGCAATGAAAGAATGGCTTGAACAAAAAAAACAACAAAATCTTGCAGAACAGGCAATTACTCAATGGAAGAAAGGCCATAAATTAGGTAAACTTCTTTATACTAAACGAGAGGAACTGTATGGGCGATAGAATTTTTTTAGATACAAATATATTGGTATACTCTTATGAACAATCAGCTGATCCACGTTATGCTGTGGCACGTGAGTTAATTCTGCGCTGCTTTCGAGGAGAGGTAAGTTTTGTTATCTCTAATCAAGTGCTGGCAGAGTTCTTTCAAGTCATCACATGTAAAAGTAAATTTCCTTTATCAAAGACAGAAGCACGGCAACTTATTTCGTTTCTTATTGAATGTAATTCTTGGACAAAAGTAGATTATACGCACACTACACTTCTGGAGGCAACTTCTATCTCACACCAATATAATATTTCTATTTGGGATGCGCTTATCGCTGCGACGATGGTAGAACATAATATCCATATTATTTATACTGAAAATGAAGCTGATTTTAGAAAAGTGCCTTTGTTAAAAGTGGTGAATCCTTTTAAAAAAAATTAATTAATCTTCAATGCTTTCATAATTTTATCCAACTTTTGATTGATTTCGTCTAAATTTGGTGATGCATTGTTGTCAAATGATCGTGTACTTGGCCTTGATTCTTGAAATGAGTCATTCTTGCGGAAGCAGTCAGAGCAATAGACGGGTTTATTTGCGGTTGGGCGAAAGGGTAAGATACAGGATTTGCCGCAACGAGCGCAGATGGCTTGAGTTTCTTCTTTGCGAGCGGGTTTATTTTTGCCAAAGGGTCGTTCGTCGTGACCAAATGTGGTTTGACTGCGGCGAAAGCGATCAGATGATTCACTAGCCTCGGCACGATCTGTCCTATTCCCGCGAAAAGAGGAGGGGCGCTCTTGGAATCGTTTGCCTTTACTTGAGTCGTTGTGTGAAAATTTATCTTTTTTGAAAAATGCCATGGGTTTAGAATATGATTAGGGTTTATAAATTATGAGGGTGGAAAATGTGAAAAAGGAAAAGTTGAAAATTTAAAATGGGGAAGAAAAGAAAATGATTTTGACTGTTCTCTATGGCTTTTCAACAACTATCCCACATGCATTGGAAGAATTTGCGGTAGCCGTCGGCTAAGAGTTTACTTTTGAGGATGAATTGGATTGGTTCATCATATAATTCGCCTGGTTTTACGCCAACGAACATGACAACGTAGTCGCCAAAGATATCAACGGCGGTGGCGCTGGAATATTGGGGTGGCAGGAATTTGTATGGTTTGCCCACCAATTTGAGGATTTCTGGTTTCTGGGTTTTGACTTCGTGATCAAACAAATGAACAAATTTGATGCCTAACTTTTTTCGTTCTTGATCGAAGTGTCTGAGGTAGTGTTGTAGACGTGGATCAAGCCAGAAGGCTTTGGCACCGATGAAATAGACTGTTTGTTTTTGTTCGAGAATGAGTTGGAGATAATTTTTGAAGCCCTCGATTCCTTTAAAGAAGTAGGCTTGGGTGTCTGGTTCGACAAAATGATAGAGTTTTTTCATCTCACTTAAAGATGACTCTAACGCGGTCTCTTTTTCTTTGATGATTTCTTTGAGCCTTTGGGGATCGATTGGTTTAAATTGTTTTTCTCCTCTGAGAAATGTTTCTGAAGCTAGGCCTTTTTCGATGAGTTTATTGAGGGAGTCGTAGACGTTGCGGCGATGGACTTTTGATTTGATGGATATTTTGTTGACGTTAGATTCGCCGAGGTAGAGGAGAGATTCGTAGACGCGGGCTTCGTTTAACGATAGTCCGATTTTTTGGAGGAGTTCTTGGTACATGGTAGAGGGGTTGTTCTTGTTGATTATAGAAGTCCAAGTTGTTCATTAAGTGTTACACTTGGACTTCTAATAAGCAATCCAACAATTCGACATCGAATTATCAGGTTGGATTGCTATATAAAGTTTTCTATTTGCGGTGGTGTTTGCCACCGCTAAAGTTTATATAGCCTGTGATATGACTACTTGTAAGTAAAGACAAATTAAAAGTAATAAAAATGAACTAAAGAGGTAAAATAAAAAATGAAAATTCCAAACACGATAAACGGAAGCTGGTACATTATAACATTAAATCAGCAAAACCAAGACCGACCTAATGCAGCTCTCGTACTAGATTGGGGTAGAGGGCTATTTTGCGATTATGATGGTAATTTTGTTGCAAGCGCACAGAAATCATTAGAAGAGATGGTTGAAATTAAAGCGTTAGGAACTGTCAAAAATAAAAGTTACATTTTTGAAAATTCTGTTAATTACTGGGTTCCTCTTTCAGAACGACGTTTAGTACAAAAAGATGAAGAAACTTTTGAAGGCGTAGGAAGTATGGATATTAGTAAAACTAGTTACACTTCAGAACGTTGGATAACGCCTGCAATTGGAAAAGAAATACTCGATGCGGATCGACAGAGACCCTATTATAACCCAGCAACACTCTATGTTGTGCGATATCGTGATGCTCAGGATAGAAATATTAATCCCTTTCATCAAACCGGAGTTATTGCTAAAGATGAAGCGGATTTGAGACTATTCCAACAAGAAGAATTTCCTAACTGGTTCAATGAAGAGTATCGTTCTCTGGGAGAAATGATTACTGAACCAGAACTTCATTTACTGAATGGGATAGTAGTTATGCCAAATGTATTGTCCGGTTTCCACAAGAGAAGTAGAGGAGAGCGTTCTCCATTTAGGGAATATTAATCCCTATTTTTTCTCCGGTTTAATAATCTCTTTTGTTTTTTATTCATCTGCATTCTTTTTTTCCACATTTTTAAATTGTAGAACCCTGATGTTTTCCAAGGTATTCTTTTAATCAGTTTAAAATCACGAAACCAATCTCTCATTCCGTCCCTCCAATCACACCAGTCATCATAAAACGGGTTTAGAAACAAATCGTTTTCAATCAACTCTTTTTTAGAAATAGTTAAGTTTGGTGTAACATACCCACTATTTCTTCGGTCTTTTTTACTTACCATCGGAATACCTCCGAACATCTTTACTTCAACCACTTGTCTGGCAGCTAAAGTAACCCTCTTAAGAGGTAGATGTTCTTACGGTATCCGATTTACTTTTACAAAAGTCATGGGTCTGTTAAATATATTCTATTTAATAAACTTAACGTGTTCTTAACGAAAAATAAAAAAATACTCACAACTTTACTTTATCCCATACTCCACATTAACTTGCAAATTGACTTTGACGCTTTTGGGGCTTAGTGAGGTTTCAGGTGCGGCCATGGCGTCTTCGATTCCGGCTTTGGCGTAGGATGCGTAGTAGATTGGTGGGTTATAACTGCTTTCGCTGACGCTGAGCACTTTGCCTAACGAAACACCAAGATTACTTGCCAAGGTGGTTGCTTTTTGTTTGGCTTTGGTACTTGCAGTTGCAACCAGTTGTTCTTTGGTTTTCTGTTCTAATTGGTCTGAGAGGGTGAATTGGATGTTATCCACCGTATTGACGCCATTCTTCACCGCAAGATCAAGTAGTTTACCTACGTTTTCAATATCTGTTGTGGTGACAACAATTGTGTGGTGGGCTCGATAGCCTCTGCGGATGAGTTTGTTTGTGGTTGGATCCCATTCATCCCAAGGATACAAATTATAAGATGTAGTTTCAATTTGCGATTTTTCGACACCGGCTGTTTTGAGTGCGTCTAACACCTTGTTTATTTTTTTGCTATTGTCCTGCTGGACCGTTGCCGCATCTTTGCCTTCGGTTTGGATAGTTAAGTAGAGTTGGGCTTTATCTGGCATGACATCGGTTTCTGCTTCTCCTGTTACTGTTATTTTACCAAGCTGGTCTTGGGTTGAGACAATGATATTTTTTTCGCCTAGATTGAAAAATAATAAAGCGAGGATGATTACAATGCCTCCAATTATTGCTATATGTGTTGTTTTTTCATTCATATGGATCACCTGTTTGTGTTGATTGATTTTATTGTTATTTGTTTCAAAAGAGGGGCTTCTATATATACCCAGCGATAACTTCGAATGGAGTTGAAGTTATCAATGATTTCACTTTTTGAAGAAGAAGTATGATTTATTTAAGAAATGTCATCTTTGGTCGAATCTGTGGTTATTTCTTCGCCTTGTTTGATATCTTTCATGGCTATGTCACATTTATGTTTCAAATTAGGGAGAGTATTTGGATTTAAAGAATGATTGACGTAGCGTTCAGGGGAGGAATAGAGGTAAATTACACCCCAATGAGTATGAGTGAACGGTTTTTCAGTTTTAGGGAGTCTTTGAAATTCTAGTGCATTTAACGCTTTAAGATTATACTTAATAACTATCTCGCCTTTTTTGAAGTTGCGAGCAGCATAAACGGCAAAGCCAAATATACTTGATTTCTTTTTCTTTACGATAACATCATCCATTTTAGATTTAGAAAAAAGCAGATTTTATACTGAAGGCACTAATTAATTATAAAACTAGTTAGTGTCTTCAGATAATAGTTAACGCATTAAAATCGGTTCATATTTAGTGCGTTAACTATATATACTTTAGCTTTGTTTTTAGATGAAAATAATAAAAAATAAAAGGAGGTTGAATATTATGGGATATTTTGATATAAAATATAAAGAGCAGCTCTATGTTATTTTTAGGGTTGGGATTGGGGCACTGTTTCTCTTATTAGGAGTGCAGAAGTTGTTTGGATTATGGGGAATGCCGGGGGGAGCGGCAGTGTTTGGGACGTTAATTTGGTATGCAGGAGCTGGTGAATTGTTGATTGGCTTAGCGTTAGTAGGTGGCGTGTTAACACGATTGGCGTCTTTTTTTGGAGCTATCCAGATGTTGGTTGCGTATTACCTTGGCCATGTGGCAACGGCAGGAAGTTGGAATCCGGCAGTTAATATGGGCGCTGCGGCGTTAGTGTTTATGTTAGCGTTTGTTGTTACTTTTGCGTATGGCGCAGGCAAAGCAAGTCTTGAGAAGAAATTTTTTAAGAAAGAGTTGTTTTAGGTTTTTTGTTTCTTTATTTTTTTTTATTTCTTTTTTTTATTTTTCGTTGGATAATCAATCCAAGTACGGCACCAATGGAAAAATAAACCAGAAATAAAGCGATAGCTAACATCCACCCCCACGTTTGTTGTGCGTTTTCTGTGCAGGCGCTACTAGGTACTTTATTAAGATCAAGACAGCAACCTTGAAGATTCTTATCACCTGAAAGATCTGGCCAAGAGATACATTCGCTCTCTTTGGGCACCATATCTTTGTTTTGCCAATGAAAACATTTTTGTTCTGTTGGCTGGCAAAATAATTCAACAGGGGTAGACATCCCAGAGAGAAAAACAAAGAGATGACCTGTAAGTAAGGTAGGGGTATACCCCCATTCAGGAATTCTGGGATGTGGCCATGCTTGATTTGTTTGAGCGATGAGAGGGAAGTAAATATAGAGATACACTAAAAATAGGAGAATACAGATACAGGATGTGATTACCCCATAACGAAGCCATAGCGGAAGATCTTCGTATTTTATTTTTAGTTTTTGTTTCATGTTTGCTATTTCTTTTTATACCATAAGCGTAAGGCATAGACACCTATGATTGCAAGACTGCCTAGAAAGAACCAGAGGGCGAGATCGGGAGGAGAGGTTGTGGTGGTAGTTGAGAGGGTGTCTGTGAGTGCAGGGGTGGCTTTCATCATAGCGGCTTTTGGGAGAGATTCAGCTGTTTCTTGTGCAAATGTATCTGTTGCTTGGGCGAGGGTGTTGTTCCACCATTGGATTGCTTTGATAGTTGCGCTCATGGCAATAGCAGCGCAGACCAAAGGGAGGAGGTCTTTGATTTTTTCCCAGGTGTTTTCAACGCTATGAGGAGCGATGAGGATATATTTTTTGGCTAATTTGTACTGGTTGATTTCGCGACCTTTTTTGCTGTAATGAAATTCTTCGATGATGACTAAGCCTGCTTCTTTGAGTTTTTCTAAATGGTAATGGACAGTTGAGAGAGGGATGTTTAATTTTTCGGCAAGGGTGGTTTCAGATGCATCTTTTTCGGCTAAGCTGTTGAGAATTTTGCGGGAGGTGTCGGAGGTAATTGTTTCGGCTAGCTTTTTTGTCTTTGGATCGTTGAGATCGACTAAGAGGAAGTGGTTTTCGGACATTTATTCCTCCGCTGTTTTTATGAAAAATGTTCGAGAGTCATATTCTTCGCCCGTGTCTTTGGTTATGATGATTTTGTAGAGGTAATTGCCGGGTTTGTCTGGAGCGGTGATGGTTATGGGAAAGACACGGGATTCTCCAGGGTTGAGTGTGTGAGGGCTGTCATCCCAAGTGATTTTGGCATTAATGTCTATAATCCCATTTTTGAAAGATAAAATTTGTTCTGGTTTGAATATAGAAAAAATACCTTCTGATTTTACTTGAAAGCTGGTTATGAATTTAATAGGGTTATCTTCAAAATTTTTTATTCCTATTGCTTGTACGGATTCTTCACTTGGTTCTAAATTCAATGTTGTATATGGAATACTTACTTTTTTGTTTCCGGTTCGAAGGTCGTCGAGAATTTGCAGACTTATTTGTTCTTGGATATTAATTGAACTGGCAGAATGACACCCGATACAACTTTTAATAAATGCAATGAGAAGAATCCCACTTATAATTATAACTGCAATAACTACCCACATCACAATCCATAAAATCTTCTTTGTATGTTCGGAGAGTTCCATAAATAAATCAATTCGGACAAACTTTATATACTTTTGGATAACTTCAAATGGAGTTGAAGTTATCAGTGATTTTTAGTTTCTAGAATTGAGAGAGGGTGTAGGTACAATGGTAGGAATTTCAATTGCAAGGTTTTGTTGTTTCCAATCTTCAATCATGAACGGGAGCATGTATGGTTGATATTTTTCAAAGAGAGCGGGAGGAAGAGTAGATGCGGCACGAATGATTTTACGGCAATTCTGAGTTTGGCATGCGCAAGATTCTTGAAGCTGCCAATAAGGATTATTTTCGGTTATGGAGTAGTCGATTGTGAGTTCTTCTTCTGCCTTGATGTTGCAAAGGGCAATTGCAATAAAGGTGGTATTGATTTGTTTGAGGCCGATATTGGGATTACAGGAATGGTTGACGTACCGCCAAGGGTTGGTGTCATGAGGGGTTATCCAGATGCCAGGGGCAATATTTAGGTCGTTGACAAATTCAGTGAGTGCTTCTTCTTTGGTGTAGGCGTCATGGCGCAGGTTTCCTTCAATTGCGAAAATGGGCTCGTTTTGAGAAATTTTTTCTATTGCAAATAGTCCAGCACCTGTTTTTGGCGTTTGACGCACGCTTGTCTTTTTCATGATTTGACTGAAGGGAATATTTTGAAGATTAAATAGCTTTTGGTTTGTCTATTCTAGATAGAGATGATAACTTCAACTTGAGTTGAAGTTATGGCGAAGGACATAATTAATTATCATGTTTGTTATATCTCTCCCAAAACATATAAATACCCTGTTATTTTATTATAGCTTTGAATGGATGTTCACAAGTTACCGTTAAATCAAGTGTATAGTTCGCTGCATTCTTCTGCGAAAGGACTTAGTACTCTTGAAGCGCAAAAGAGGTTATTACAGTATGGGCAGAATAAGTTAGAGAGTACACAGAAGCATACATTGCTGTTGAAGTTTCTAAAGCAGTTCACTAATTTTTTTGCGTTGTTGTTATTGTTTGGAGCGGGAATTGCAGCGTTTGCAGAGACGGTGGCGCCTGATGAGGGATATATATATATTGCGTGGGCGTTAGTTGGTGTGACGATATTTAATGCGATTTTTACGTTTCTGCAGCAGTATAAATCGGAGAGAATTATGGCGACGTTTCAGAAGATGTTGCCTGCGCAAGCTGATGTGTTACGTGATAATAAACGGCAAAGTATCTTGCTAACTCAACTTGTGCCAGGGGATATTATTTTTTTAAGTGAGGGTGATAAAGTGCCGGCGGATGCACGTTTATTAGAACAGAATCTTATGAAAGTGGATCATTCGGCAATCACAGGAGAATCTGAACCACAGTTACGGACGACGGAGTCAACACATGAGAACATATTGGAAACACGAAATGTAGTATTGTCAGGAACGTTAGTTCAATCAGGAGATGGAAAAGCAATTGTGTTTGCGACAGGAAATATGACACAGATGGGGAAGATTGCACAATTGACACGAAAAACGGAAGATATTTCTACGCCATTACATAAAGAGATTAATCGATTTATTCGAATTATTTCAATTATTGCTATTGTGTTAGGAATTTCTTTTTTTGGCATAGGTGCAGTATTAGGTCATGGGCTGCTGGCAAGTTTAATTTTTGCAATTGGAATAATTGTGGCAAATGTACCTGAAGGGTTACTGCCAACGGTGACGTTAGCGTTGAGTATTGGGGCGAAGCGGATGGCGAAAAAAAATGCGTTGATTCGAGATTTAGAGGCGGTTGAGACGTTAGGGTCGACGACGGTGATTTGTACGGATAAAACGGGGACGCTGACACAGAATAAAATGGAAGTTTCTTCGGTGTATATTGATTTTAAAGAACAGATTGTGGGAAGAGGAAAGTTGATGCGTGAACAGATTATGCTGTTGTTGAAGACAATGGTGTTATGTAATAATGCGCATACGCAGACGAGAAGTAAAGGATTTTTTGGCGATCCGACAGAAACGGCTTTATTGTCGTTTGCGTCAAATTATTTGAGTGTTAGGAAGTTGTTTTCGAAAGATAAAAGGGTGCATGAGCTGCCGTTTGAATCACAATCGAAGCGAATGATTACGCTTAACACTAGTTCTGGGAAAAGAATAGCGTATATGAAAGGGGCGCCGGAAGTTGTGATTGAGAAATGTTCTTTTGTTCTAGTTGGTTCAAAGATTGTGAAAAAAAGTGTCAAGCAACAACAGCAGATACATGCGGCGGCGCTGGCAATGGCGTCACGAGGGGAGCGAGTATTAGCGTTTGCATATAAAGAAACAGGAATGAAATTGAATGAAGATAATTTCGTGTTTGTTGGATTAACGGGAATGACAGATCCAATTCGAGAGGGGGTAGTTGAAGCGATTGAAAAATGTAAGACCGCAGGGATTAGAGTTATTATGATTACAGGAGATCATAGTATAACGGCGGAGTCGATTGCACGTAAGATTGGATTGATTGAGAAAAATGCGAAAGCAGTGGTCGTTACAGGAGATCAATTAGAGAAAATGGATGAGATGCAATTGAAAAGGATATTGCGCAAAAAAAATATCTTGTTTGCGCGAACGAATCCGGTTGAGAAGTTACGGATTGTGCAAGCGTTACAGGCGATGGGGGAAGTTGTGACGGTTACTGGAGATGGGGTGAATGATGCGCCAGCATTAAAGCATGCGGATATGGGAGTAGCAATGGGGGCGTCAGGAACGGAAGTGGCGCGCGAAGCGGCGGACATGATTTTAATGGATGATCATTTTGCAACGATTGTGAGTGCGATAGAAGAAGGGCGAACGATTTTTGATAATATTCGTAAATTCATCAATTATATTTTAACAAGTAATGTGCCAGAAATTATTCCGTTTATTGCGTTTGCGTTGTTGGATATTCCTTTAGCGATTACGGTTATTCTTATTTTGTGTATTGATCTTGGTACGGATATGCTGCCGGCGATTGCACTTGGTTCGGAGAAGTCAGAAGTGGATGTGATGAAGAAGAAACCAATTCCTCGAGGAGAGCATTTGTTGACGAGAAATTTATTATTGCATTCGTATTTATTTATTGGTGTGATTCAAACATTAGCTGGATTTTTTGCTTTTTTTGGGATCTTATTAAGTGCGGGATGGATGTGGGGTGAGCAGTTTGTTTCAACGGATCCGTTGTATAGGAAAGCGGTGACGGCATTTTTTGCGGCGGTTGTAGTATGTCAGATTGCAAATGTATTTATTAGCAGAACAAGACGGCAGTCGTTATTTCGCACAGGATTATTTAGCAATAAATTCTTATGGTTAGGGGTTTTTGTTGAGGTTGTGGGATTAGGAATTATTGTCTATTTGCCACAAACGCAGGCGTTTTTTGGCACGCAGCCATTGAGCGGGTTTGAGTTGATGTTGGGGTTGCCGTTTGCGATATTTATTTTCTTTTTTGATGAGATTAGGAAGTTATTGTTGCGGAAGAAAGTGGCAGTTGCGGAGAAGTATTTTGCGTGGTAAATATTTTTAAATGAGGTACGGTTTGATTGTTGTGGGAACAAAATGGAATTACAGGATAAAGTTGTATTAATTACGGGTTCGAGTACAGGGATTGGGAAAGAAACGGCTATCGCTTTAGCGAAAGAAGGAGCAAGAGTAGTTATTACGTATCACAATACGCAAAAAGAAGGGGAAGCGGTACTAAAAGAGTGTGAGAAGTATGGAAATTGTGTATTATTTCATTTGGATGTTACAGATAATACATCGATTGAGGATGTGGTACAGAAAGTGATTGATCATTTTGGAAAAATTGATATATTAGTCAATAATGCGGGATGTTTTGTGTATAAAACATTAGAAAAGCAAACTTGTGAGGATATTGAAAGACAATTGCAGGTGAATTTAAGAGGGGCGATTCTGATGACGTTGGCTTGTTTGCCATATTTGAAAAAACAATCTGATGCAGTGATTATTAATGTTGCAAGTGTATTGTCCAAACAGTCAATTATACAGGGAACGGTGTATTGTGCAAGTAAATTTGGCTTACGAGGGTTTACGCAAGCATTGGCGTTGGAGTTGCCGAAACATGTGAGGACGTATTGTGTGAACCCTGGCTTAACGGCAACGAAGATGACAGGTTTTCAAGGGATTTCTGCGGGGCAAGTTGCAGATGTGATTGTGGCTGCTGTACAGGAAGTGTTAGGTAAGAAGTCGGGCGAGGATGTGGATGTGAGAGATTTTGTTGTGAGGGGTAAAAAATAATGAAAGCGTTATTTATTGTGGCACAGCAGGGGTATCAGCATTTAGAGTATGGGATTCCAAAGCAGATTTTGGAGCAGGCGGGGATTACAACGGTTACGGCGTCAAAACAAAGAGGAGTGGCTTCTGGAAAAGTGTATACGACTGTTGCGACGTTAGCGTTAGATGAAGTTCGAGTGGAGGAGTATGATGTGATTATCTTTATAGGGGGACCGGGTGCGGTGCGATATCAGCAAGATGCTGAGGCGTGGCGGATTGCACGGCAGACGGTGGCACAAGAAAAATTACTGTGTGCGATTTGTATTGCGCCAACAATTTTAGCGTATGCAGGAGTGTTGAAAAGGAGAAACGCAACGGTGTGGAATGAGGATGGGGAGCAGGAACCGCTTTTCAAAAAATTGGGGATTACCTATACGGGTAAGACGGTAACGCAGGATGGCAAGATCATTACAGCGAATGGGCCGGGAGCGGCGAGAGATTTTGGGAAGAAGATTGTAGAAGTTTTGGGAGGGGGATGATGGATAACAAATTACAACAGTTACGTCGCAACGTAGAACAGATAGATTCTCAGATTATTGCGTTGATTGGAGAACGGCAAAAGTTGGCGCCGCAGTTTGCGCGTGTGAAGAGAGAATTGAAATTGCCGTTGCATCAGCAACAACGGGAATTAGACTTGATTAAGAGATATATGGTTTTGGGAAAGAAAAGTAATATACCTGCTACGGTAATTCAAAAAATATTTCCGATCTTATTTCATGCTTCTTTAGAACGACAACGACAGCTGTTGAAAAAGAAAGATTAAAATAGTCTTGTTTCGTTCTGATATCAATAGAGAGGTAATTATGCTTGATCTTATTGCGATTGGTGATGTGACAGAGGATGTGTTTTTACAAATTGATGATGTTTCTACAGTTGTATGTGATTCGCAGAATCATAATTGTGAATTGCATATTCCGTTTGGCACAAAATTAGGGGTTTCTCGCGTGGATAAATTGTTAGGCGGCAATGCCGGCAATATGGCGATTGGGGCGTCGCGATTAGGTTTGAAGTCGGCATTATATGCGGAAGTGGGAGAAGATGTGCAGGGGGATTTGTTGTATACATCTTTGAAAGAGAATAAAGTTTCTACCAAATATTTTTTTCGCAAGAGAGGGGAGAAGACAAATTATAGTGTTGTATTAAATCATCATGCGGAGCGAACGATTCTTGTGCATCATGAAATGCGGGCATATAGAGTTCCGAAGTTTGAACGTGTGAAGTGGGTGTATTTGACGTCGATGGCAAAAGGTAGTGAGAAGATATTTTCGAAGATCATTTCGTATGTGGGGAAGAATAAAGTTAAGCTGGCGTTTAATCCGGGAACGTATCAATTACATTTGGGGCTCGAGAAGTTACGGCCGTTGATTGAAAAGTGTAGTGTGTTAATTATGAATACAGAAGAAGCGCAGGGGTTATTGCAGACGGAAAAGCGGGATTTTAAGTTGCTGTTGTCGTCATTGTGGAAGGTGATGAAACAAGAGAGGGGGATTGTGGTGATTACGGATGGGGAGAATGGGGCGTATTGTTATGATTCTGAGGAATATTATTATTGTCCGATTGTGCAGGTGCCAATTGTTGAGCGAACGGGAAGCGGAGATGCTTTTTCAACGGGATTTGTATGTGCGCTGCGGTATGGCGAATCTGTTGCGGAGGCGTTGCGATGGGGGACGGTGAATTCTGCGGCGGTGATTGGAGAGATAGGACCGCAGGCAGGGTTGTTGAGGCTTGCGAAAATGAAGAAGGTGTTGAATGAGAATGAGGGGTTTAAAGCGAGGGTGCTTTTGGAGAGGGAAGTGATGGATGAAAAGGTGTATGTGATGAAGAAAAAGGGAAAAATTTAGAATTAAAATTTAAAAAAACTATCCCCACTCAAACTTCCCTTCCCAATTGACAAATTCTGAGACTTCTTTGCGTCCGCTGGGTTTTTCTTTGTCTTGCATGTCTTTTGGCAATACACTCTTTTTAGCGAATTTGCCGATAGCACACATGGCTTCGACTTGGTAGGTGTCAGGAATCTGCAGGGTTTGTTTGACTTTGTCGTAATCAAAGCCTTGCATGCCGTGGACGACGAGATTTCTGCGTGCGCCTTCCAAAGCAAGAGACATCCAGGCGGCGCCGGTGTCAAAGGAATGGGTTTGGGCGGGTTGGTTGTTATGGGTAAAATTTTTTGCAGAGAGGATGATGATTAATGCTGCGGCGTTTTTGCACCATTGTTTGTTGAAATCAATTAAAAAGTCCATACATTTTTCTTTTTGTTCACCGGTTGCGATGATGAAGCGCCAGGGTTGGTTGTTATAAGAGGAAGGTGCCCAACGTGCGGCTTCAAATAGCGGGAGGAGTTCTTCTTTGGGAATTGATTCGCCTGACATTGCGCGTGGCGACCAGCGGGTATAAAATAATGGGCTGATATCTGTGTTACTTGTCATTGGTTTACGTATTTTTTTGGCGATTGATTGTAGTTTCATGGTTGATGTACCTCTCGTTTTTATTTAGGTGATAAATTTGGATGGGTGTTTAAGAAGGTTATGGTGGTCAAATGCATGATTGACTGCGGCGTGGGCAAGAATGTGTAATGAATCGTAGAGAGGCAGATTAATATCTTTCTGTGTTATGGCTAAAGGTAACTCGGTGCAGCCTAATACGATCGCTTGAACGTCTTTAAAATTTTGTGCAGATTGGATTACGGCTTTTTTTGTGTTCTGGTTGATCTTTCCTTTCATGACTTCTTCAATTAAATTAGTTATATTTTTCTGTTCTACTTCGCTTGTAATTTTATGTACTACTATATCTTTTTTTTCAAGAGGGGAATATACATTCTTGTCAGCGGTAGTTTTAGAGCATAATAATCCTATTGAGGTGATGCCGTTCAACGTGAGTATTTTTGTTGTTTCTTCGATAATGCTTACAATAGGAATTTGTATGTTTGAACGCATTTGAGTGATAAAATAATGAACGGTATTGCAGGGAATTACAATAAAATCACATCCTGCGTTTTCTAATAGATGAATTCCTTTCAAGAGCTGGTGTAATACTTTTTTTTCGTTGTCGATGCCTTCTTCTGTGAACCCGTCTAATGCCATCGAATACATAATCATTTCGGGATAATCTGTATCTTGGATGGCGTGATATTTTTGCTGACAAATCGAAATAATTTGGTGGTAAAATGCGGCGGAGGCAGCAGGACCCATTCCCCCTAATATTCCAATCACTTTTTTCTTGGCCATATTATAACTCTCCTAACATTTTTACCAACTCTAGAAGATGTTTAACTTTTAGAGAAGGGTTAAAATTCTCTTTTAAGAAAACATTTTGAACTGAAGAAGATTCATGAGAGAGAGTACAAGGGGTGTGGTAATAAAAAGGGATAATTTTGGAGGAATCGATTCCGAGTTTAGACACTATTGTTTTTGTGCCTTTTTGCTGTGAGGCGTAGCTTTGATCAAGAATAGTTATACATATTTCACTTTCGTTTAACTTTTGTTGATATAGGCAGGCATCGAGAAGGGAGCAATAATATTTATCTTCGGCTGGATTATAGAGCAATATTTTTTCTTTTTTTAATATTACTTTGCCGGTTTTAGATTCAGGCAGGGCTTCTTCTTTTTTTAATAGATAATCCACTATCTCTTTGGCTTGAGGAATTAAATCTGACTCGTAGATCACTTTTTGAGGTATGAAACCTTTAGCGGTGATTGAAGAGATGTAGGCTTGTTCATCAAGAAGGGAGAGGTTATTTTGAAACTGCGGGTTGTAATTATCGATAAAAAGCCAAGGTTTCATACAAAAACCTAATAATTTTCCTAATTGCAATACTTTTACTCCTTGGTCTATACTTATATCTTGCTCACTATTTGGAAGTTGATTGGTGTAAATATGTCCTGCTTCGACAATTACACTCTTCTGTTCTCCGTAGGTTATTTTTCCTTGCAGCATTTTTTCAAGCAAATTTATCATATTTTTTCTCTCTCCTCTATCTTGTTTTTTTCCTATTCTTGTTCTTGGAGAGAGAGGAAGATATACTTATCGTCTCATCTCAAACATACATAAACAAAAGTGTTCGAAATAAAACAAATGAGTTAAATTTATAAATAACGAGAATATAATGAGAACCAATGATGAAACAGGCACTGTTGAGAAAAGAAGCTGCACCAAAGTCAACCACAGAGTTGACCAAAGAGTATATCAAGGATCATCCATCAATCAAAAATTGTTTGAGAATGGGATTGGTCAATTATTCTGCGCTGGCTCGGCATATTGCAAAAGAGTTGCATATTGAGAGAAAGATGTCGATGGAGGCTATTTTAGTTGCGGCACGACGGTTTCAGATGGAGTTAGGGAAAGATAGGGTGCAAGTGGAGCAGATCAAGAATATGTTGGCGCGTTCAGAGGTTGAATTGCGCAATAAGATTACAGTTCTGATCGTTGAGAAGTCGTTTGATTTTGAGTATATCAATTCAATCCATCAGCGGATCCATACAGAACATAATCCGTTTTATTTTTTAGAGGGGTCGGATAATTATACGATTATCACGGCGGAGAAATATCTGCCGTTATTAGAAGCAAAACTGAAAGGGAAAATACTGAAAAAGCATCATAATTTGGCGTTAATTATGTTTAAGTCTGCTAAAGAAATTGAGTCGCAATTAGGGGTTATTGCGTATCTTTGCGGGCTATTTGCGGAAAATGGAGTGAATATCGTAGAATTTCTCTCTTGTTGGACAGATACGTTATTTGTGATTAATACAAAAGATGTGGCAAAAACGCTGACGTTTCTACGATTTTGAATGTTCCCACCGCAACTATTTTAAAGCTCTGTATCATTCTTCCCTCATACGAGCGTGATATGATGGTGGAATTGTCAAAACTGAATGTTAATATTAATCTCTCAGGAGTATTTTTCTGGCTGCCACGAGTATTAGCGCTGTTTTTGGTGTTTTCGTTTATTGCAG
>Ga0209541_10007548_pt1 | contig 18253 bp, 15 predicted proteins | sample RifCSPlowO2_01_FD_184027 | JGI IMG/M metagenome (GOLD analysis project Ga0209541, IMG submission 184027) | Groundwater microbial communities from Rifle, Colorado - Rifle CSP2_plank lowO2_0.1 (SPAdes) (version 2) | ecosystem: Environmental > Aquatic > Deep subsurface > Groundwater | place... | reverse complement strand
TTCTTCTGATTTTATTATCTTCAAATATTCCATAACCTAAACATTCATTATATTGATTAACAACCAAACAATATTCTTCTTTTTTAACATTATCAATTTTTATAATATTCTCTTTAAATACATCTCTGCTACAGATAAACATCCATTCTCCTTTTTCATTTACAACTACCTTTTTACTGGATTTTTCAGCTAATTTTTGCAAAAGCCATAAGCTCGGAATTACATCATTTCCTTTAATTCTTCCAACAAATATTCCTGCATATATTGGTTTTAATTTAAGTACTTTAAATCTTTCATCAAATAAGAAATAATTATTCTCATATCTAACTAAATCTTCTTCAATGATATTCTCTTGTGTAAATTTTAAAATAAATTCTTTGATCATTTTCTTCTGAGTTTTGCAATAAAAAAACCCTGTGTGTTTGTTTTCCACGGCCAAAAACGCTTGCATTTCTCAATCTCTTTGTTTAGTTTCTGGCCAAAAATATTTGTTAACCCCTTATCACCAATATTTAATTCAATTTTATCCAGTTTTAAAGGCAGATTTTTTAATGCCCAATCAATATTTTCTTCATTTTCTTCAGGCTCTAAGCTGCAAGTAGAATAAACCAAGACTCCGTCTTTATTTAACAATTCACACATTTTCTTTAATAATTGCCGTTGCAATTTAGCGCTTTTATTAACTCCATTAATATCTCTCTTGTCAAACCATTTATTATCTGTTACAAAATTCCCAGAACAAGGAGCATCTAATAATATTTTATCAAATTTCATATCAACCTTGTTTGAAAGCAAAGCATCCATTTCATAAAGCGCAACATTTTCTATCCCTAATCTTTCAAGAGAACTTTTTAATGAAGTAATTCTATGTTTTTTCTTTTCTAAAGCAACAACTAATCCTTTATTGTTCATAGATTGACTTATCTGTGTTGTTTTTCCTCCAGGAGCAGCACAAGCATCTAGTATTAGCTCATTTTCTTTAGGATCTAACACTTGAACTGGTAATTGTGCAGCTGCTTCTTGTAAATAATAATAGCCCAGCAAGAACTCAGTTATTGCTCCCAGTGAAAATCTTTTTGAATCATAATAATAACCTTCTTTTGTAAAGCTTATCTTTTCAAGAACAACTCCAATACTTTGAAGCCTTTTCTTAATTTCTTGATCAGTTATTTTCAAAGTGTTAACTCTTAAACTATGTCTTAAATTAATTTCTTTAAAATTTTCACCTAATTGTTTATATCTTTTAATAAATAATTCTTTACTCATGATTTCTTAACTCTTGGGCCTTGAGCAGTATCCTCAATAACATATCCTTTTTTATTTAATTCATCTCTTAATTCATCTGATTTTTTCCAGTCTTTATTCTTTCTTGCATCTTCTCTTTGATTTATTAATAATTTAATCTCAGAAGATAATTCCTCATCTTTTTTTAATATACATAAAACCTTATCAAATTCATTCATCTGATTCTTAATAATTTCAGCATCTTTTTTACTTAATTTATTTTTTGAAATCAATAAATTAACTTCTTTAACAAAGTCAAAAATGCTTGCCAATGCTCCAGAAATATCAATATCATTATCCATTGATTTTTCAAATCTCTTTCTGACTCTCTCAACTAATTTAGTTATTTTAGAATTATCTTTTTCTGAATTTACTTCATCTAATTTTAGCATAAAGTCCCATATTCTTTGTAATGAGTTTTTTGCTCCTTCTAAAGATTGTTCGGTATAATCAATTGGTGATCTATAATGTGTTGATAAAAAGAAATATCTTAATGCTAAATTATTCCACTTTGATCTTGCTTCTCTTATTGTTGTGAAATTACCAAGTGATTTTGACATTTTTTCTCCGCCAACTCTTAAAAAACCATTATGCAGCCAGTATTTGACTAATGGCTTTTTGCCAGATACTGACTCAATTTGAGCAATCTCTGCTTCATGATGTGGAAATATTAAATCAATCCCTCCTCCATGAATGTCATATTGTGGACCAAATTCCTTTTCTGTGATTGCAGTATCCTCGATATGCCAGCCCGGCCTTCCTTTTCCAAAATGGCTTTCCCATGCAGGCTCTCCGGGTTTTTGTTTTTTCCATAAAGAAAAATCTCCTTGATTCTTTTTTTGTGGATTTGGCTCAATCCTATTTACTTTTAACGCTTCAAGATCTTGTTTTGAAAGCTTTCCATAGTCTTTCTTCTTTGAAATATTAAAATAAACACCATCGTCTATTTCATAAGCAAATCCTTTTTGAATTAGTCTTTTTATTTGATCAATAATCTCTGCAATATAATTAGTTGCAGGAGCATACTTATCTACAGAATCAACACCTAGTGCTTTCATATCATCATAATATTCTTTTTCAAATTCTCTTGCCAATTCCAAAGGATCTTTTTTATTTTCATTTGCTCTATCTATAATCTTATCGTCAATATCGGTGATGTTTTGCAAGTAAAAAACATTATAACCTTTGTATCTTAAATATTTTGCAATAACATCAAACTGTACATAACTCTTTGCATGTCCAATATGAGAAAAATCATAAACAGTAGGCCCACAAACAAAAAACTGTACCTTATTATCGGCTCTTGGCTTGAATGCTTGTGTTTTTCTTGTTAATGTATTGTATAGTTTAAGTGTCATAGAATAAGAGTTATACTGGTTTATTTAAAAAGATTTATATATAATTGATTGTTAAATTGAGTTATATGAAAAAGAGGTTTTTGTTCGTTTTATTATTATTTTTTGTTGTTCCTACTGTTCTTGGTATGTCTAGTCAGCAGTGGATTAGTTATTATGGTCTTAATCAGCCTATTCATCCTGTTGAGGTTGGTAGTAATGTAATCATGGATGTTTATGATTCTTCTGGAAATTTATTATTTACTAATACACCAAATAATTTAGCTGGAAATCCTGTTGTTGGTGATGAATTGATTTTTAGTTTTAGTGATGATATTGTTTATAGAAAGATCTTATTTTCTCCAGATAATTTTAATTATTTTTATAATGATTTATTGCAAGGGAGTTTGTTTTATAATTTTCCAAATTGGCTTGCTGGCATTGGGACTAGTAATAAAATAAACACTCAAGCATGGACTCCAGGAGATTATCATGTCATAGCCTACACATTAAAGTATGACGCACAAAATAATCAATATTACAATAATTCATGGAAAACATACACATTCACATTAGATGCTCAAAGAAAGACAGTAAATTCGACAATAATTGGAAATACTACACTTACTTCTTCAAGAAATATATCATCAACTAAAGTAATAGGCCCTTTATCAAGTAAGAATGTTGCTAATTGTGTAACTCCTCCTGCTAACTTACAAAGTGCTTGGAATGTAGATACAGATGTTACTTTATGTAATCCTTTAGGAAATATAGAATATAATTTAGTTAATGGAGTAGATATAGTGAAGAGTGGAATAACTTTTGATTGTAACGGAGCTAAAATTATCGGAACTGTACAAGCTCCAGAAACTATATTTAAGATAAAATCATCAGATATTACGATTAGAAATTGTCATTTTTTTGATGTTGAATTGCAGTCTCGCTATACTAGTAAATTGTTAATAGAGAATAATTTATTTGATAATATTCATCCTTGCTGGGGTGGACAAGGCATAAAATTTTTTGTTGCTCAAGATAGCATAATACAAAATAATGAAATACGTCGTGGAGCTTTAGTGATTACTGGAGGATATAGTGGAACAACAAATAATAAAATAATTAATAATAAAGTTAATCTTATAATAGTACACGCTACAAATCAAAATGAAATATTAAATAATCAATTAAATGAACTTATATTAAGAGAAAGCTCAGAAAATGTAATCAAGGATAATGATATTATTTGGACATCTATTAAAATGCAAAATCCGCCTGCTGGAAAATTATGTTTCTTCTATAATCCTGAAAAATTATTAACAATAGAAGATGGAGATAATAATATAGTTAAGAATAATAATTTAGGTGGACAAAATAGTGCAGTGGGAGTTTATTTAACATTAAATTCTGAGAATAATGGAATAAACAATAATAACTTCTTAAAAAACCTAATTAATATAGAAGAAGAGAATGATCATAAAAATAATTATGAAAGAAATTACTTTGATAATCATAATTGTACTGACCAAAATAAAGATAACGTCTGCGATAATTCATATGATGTAGTTAATAATCAACAAATATTGGTTGCAGAGGATTCAACACCGAGCAAAATACCGAACTAAAATAATGATAAATCAAGTTTTTTGATTGTCAAAAGATTAACATTTTCTAATTCTAAATCTTTCTGCAAACAAACAGGCAATGATCTTTTTGAAATGGCTGTAATTCCTTAAAATCAATAATATCTAATTTTTTCATTAGTTCATTTTTTACATTTTCAAATATTTCATTTGGTTTTTTAGTTATATCAATACTTCTAGCTTTGACAGATAATAATGCATAACTTTCTTTTTTTAAGAACATTTCAACATTTTTTAAAAATATTTCAACTTGATTCTTTTGTGATACATCCTGATAGAGCCAATCAACCTTAGTTATTCTCTTTTCATAAATCTCAGGATGGTTAGCATCTTCAAATATCGGAGTAATATTTTTCCTTTTTTCAGATAAAAAAACCAAATCTCTGATAACAACTGCGGCATTTTCAACTGCAAAAATAAAACCGTCTTTGCCAATAATATCACTTATATGACTAACTGTTGTTCCAGTTGAAGCGCCTAAATAAAGCACTACTTTACTTTTTTCTAGACCGATCTTGTTTATTCCTTTAATAATTGCTGCAGAAAGTTTACTTTTACTTGGCAAAAACTCTCTATATTCAACATTTTCAGATATTTTTAGTCTTTCGCCATAAACTTCCTCTCCAGAAATCAGGTTTTTCGTAAATAATACATTTTTTATTCTTTCATCTTTATAAATTCCAGAAAATATTTCTCTCATAATCTTGCCTCGACTTGTTTTCTTAACTTATCTCCTATAAATTCTCCTTTAAAATAATCAATTCTGGCTGCAATAGAAATCTTATCTGCTAATACTCTGGCAATCTTTCCTTTGTTTCTTGATTTTTGAACAAGTTCATGCGTAAATAATAATCCATATTTTGGACTTTTTGTTCCACTTATCAAGTATCTGAAAAATGCCTTTTCTGAGCCGAGTAATTGTATTTTTGATGCTGGCATTTTGCTTAATTCTTTTAAAGACTTTGATAATATCAATAATTTTGGTCCTATGGAATTGCCAGCAACTGCTTGAAGATTAGGACAAACTTGTTTCATTGTCTTTTCAATATATTCTTCTAAACTTTCTTCTAATTGGCTTAATTGTTTTATTCTGCCAGCTAATTCAAGAATTATATTCTGGTCATAATTGTCAAATTCTCCGCCAATACTATCTTTTCTTTTTCTTTCTCCTTTTATTATTAAGTCAACAAATTTTTTATTATCTCTTGTTTCTTTTTCAAGTTCTGGATTGTAATAAGAATACCATTCTCTTAGTTTTGTTACTAAAACATTTATCACGTTTTTTAAATCACTTAAAGAATTAGCTGCCTTTATTATCAATAAATCCTTTGATACTATTCCTCTGAGCTTTTTCTTTGTTAATTCTAAATTTTCAATATGATATTTTTCAAATTTACTCATTTTGTTTAAGATCTATTATTGTTCTTGCTAGCTTTCTACTGTCATGTCTTACTAAGACACCTTCATTAATAAAATCTCCTTTAATTAAATTAACTCTATTAATGAGCTCTTGTTCATCTAACTCAACAGGAAATGCATTTTCTTCTGCATATATTTTAAGCAATTCATTTGTTCCTTTTTCAGTATTGCAAATCATGTATTGTATTGTTCCTTTTCCAAGATACTTTTCCAGCTCATTTAAAAAATCAGATGCCTTAAAACCATGTGTCTCCCCGTATTTAGTCATTACATTGCAAACATAAATCTTTTTTGCCTTTGAGCTTTTTATTGCATCAGATATTCCTCTGACTAATAAATTGGGTATTAATGAACTATAAAGATCTCCTGGACCTATTACAACAAGATCTGAATTTTTTATTGATTCTATTGTATCTATTAATGCATTTGCATTTGGTTCTAAAAACAGCTTTTTTATTCTTAATTTTGGATCGTGTTTTGGAATATCTATATTTGTTTCACCTTTAACTATTGTTCCGTCTTCAAGTTCTGCACAAAGATGGCTGTTGTCCAATGTTACTGGCAATACTCTTCCTTTTAATCCTAAAAGACTTGAAAGTTTTTCTATTGCGAGTATTTCATCTTGTGTTATTTCTTTTAATGCAGTAAGTAATAAATTCCCCATACTATGGCCATTTAGTCCCTCTCCTTTTTTAAATCTGAAATCAAGTAATGATCTTAAAACATCAGTATCGCTTTTTTCAGGAGTTAAAGCTAGAATACATCTTCTAACATCTCCCGGAGGCAAATAGCCAAATTCATCCCTTAATCTTCCAGTACTGCCTCCTGAATCAAACATTGAAACTATTGCAGTAATATCATTAGTATATTTCTTTAAACCTCTTAATAATGTATAAGACCCAGTTCCTCCTCCTATAACGACTACTGAACTCATATAACCAAAAGTTTTTATATTACTATAAAAACTTTATTAATATGGCATCTTGTGAAATGTGCGGTAAAGAAACTCCGTTATTTAAGGCAGTTATTGAAGGTTCTGAATTAAACGTATGTAAATCATGCGGTGGCTTTGGCAGAGTTATGAAGACATTTAAACCAAGATTTGAACAAAAACAAGAGCTAAAAAAAGAAAATATTGAATCTCTTGTTCCTAATTTTGCTCAATTAATAAAACAAGCACGTGAAAAAAGAAACATGACTCAAGAAGAATTTGCAAAATTGCTAAATGAAAAATCATCGATTCTGCACAAGATTGAAACAGGACATTTTATTCCTACAATAGATGCTGCTAGAAAATTCGAGAGACTACTTAAAATAAAATTAGTTGAAAGTATTGAAGAAGAAAAGATTGAGGATGTTAAAAAAACCAAAAGTGATGTTTTAACTATTGGCGACATTATCAAGCTAAAATAGGTTCAAAGATATAATATGTTTGTTCATCTATTGTTTTATTAAAAACAAGTTTATTTTCATTTAGTATTGTATTAAATAATCTTTCTCTAATATTAATACAATTATTTATTTGTTCTTGCGCATAACCCATCATTCCTTGTTCGCAAGGAAATGGATCTTTTGTAAATAATATTGCATCAACATTTGCTTTATTTTTATTATAAACCTCTTCTGCACTCAATATGGAGTAATAGTATGGTATTATTTTAATATCTTTATAAGCAACAATAACTGGATCTGTAGTTAATACATTATTATATTTTCCAAGAAAATCATGAACTTCAATAACCTTTGATGGTTCTCTAGTAATTTGAATGTTTATTAAATTATAATCTTGCAGTATTGTTGGCAATAATAATAGTATTATTGTAATGTAATAATAATTTTTTAATATTTTGTTAATCTTTATTTTATTATATATCTCAAAAATACCTTTGCTAGTTAGTATTACAATAAATGAAATAAATAACATAATATATCTAGAATGTTTCATTGTTATATATGTAAAATAAATTAAGTATAGAAATAATGGAATTATTAGAATTATTAGTTTCTTATTTTTATTTTTTAAAATAAATATAATTCCAATCAAAGATAATAAATATATGTAACTTTGCTTTATTAGTTCAATAAAATAAAATCCGATATTATAAATGCCAATTTTAGAGAAAGATTTATTGGATTGATATGTTGATGCATTTTTTAATGGCAATAATGCATCTCCATAAAAGTTTTGATTAATTATTAAAAATAATATAAGCAGTATTAGAAAACCAATAATTATATTTCTTAAATTATAAAGATTATGTTTTTTGTACAACATATATATTAATAAAGAAAAAAATATAATTCCAGCAGGATATTTTGTCAAAAAACCTATTGAACAAAATATTCCAGAAAAGAGATATTCTTTTTTATTAAATAAAATAATGCCAAATAATACTAATGATGTTGCAAGTATATCTGTCATTATTTCTGTGCTATGCTTAATATATAATGGATTTATTATTAGTAATATTGCTGCAATAATGGCTATTTTCTCATCAAATAATTCTTTTGCAATATGATAAGTGAAAATTATTGTTGCTAATGAAAATAATAATGCAATTATTTGGCTAGTGATTATATAATTAATATTCATCTTCCAAAATATTCCAATTATTAATGGAAGAATTATTGGTCTTAGGTCCTCCCATAATCCTAGCTCGCCATTAGAATAGATATGTTTACCCATTCCTAAATAAACAGACTCATCCCATAGTATCAAATTGTTATAAAAAAACGGAATTTCAATTATACAAAACAATATCAAAACAATATATATTATTTTAAAATTCATATGTCGGAAACCCCTTGCGCGGAAACCACTGGCTTCAGCCTATTGGATGAGCGTGGGGTTTCCGAGCATGTCAAGAAAAATGTAATACATTTTTCAGGAAATTGCAAAACTTTGTTTTGACAATTCTCAAGAACTACGCGCTACCTACTTTAGTAGATAGTTCTTGACATCTATTGAAACTCTACGTTTGTATCATCAAAGCTTGTTTGTTCTGGTAACTCTCTAAATAATTTAATTCCATAAGGATAAGATGCTGAATGAAATAATATTGCAACCCTTCTTTTATCATTTAACAACCAATCTCTTACTTTATTATAATCGTCTGAATTAAACACTCTGATTCCAATAATTCTTGCACCAATTTGCTCTGCCTTATTAATTGCTTTATCTGTTTGATAATAATTATCTATTGTTACATAAGTTACATTCAGATCTGTATATTTTTGAATTTCACTGAAATAATTTGTTGGTGTTTGATAATACCATAATGCATATTTAATTATTGAGCCATTTATTGCAACTATTGGTTCATTTTTTTTTATCTTGATGGCTCTATCACCAATTATTGCCTTATTATTTTGAATTTTTATTGGCGCACTTCCAACTAGTTTTGCATTATGGCCCAAAGCTAAGTAATTATATTTGTCTGGAAAACAAGCAACGCTTATATTATGTTCACTTAAGTATAATGCTGCTTTAACCTTTCCAGGATGATCACAGTCACTTATGACTGCAGTAACATTATTTCTTATTGATTGCTCAACAAGCATGTTTACTCCGTGCGTATCAATGAGCACAGCAATATCTTCTCTTAAAAATCTTGTTGTTGGATAAAGCAATTTATCTTCAGGAATTTCAAAGCTAAATATTTCTCTATCATTAACTGCATACCATTTATCATCTTTTTTTGCGGCAAGAGTTCCTGTTGCTATAATATGTTTTAATACTATTTGTTTAAGGTCTTTTACTCTGCCACCCTCGTGCCAGCCTATTTCTGGCAATAATTCTGTTTGATTGTATGTTACTCTTTCAGAGAATGTAGTTAATATTTGTTGTCCAAATGGTGATTGAAATAATTGTCCAGAGAGCCAATCTCTGTATACTCTATCAACTTGAGATAATATTAATGATTGATTGTCTAGTTCTATTTTTGTTTTTCCAATTATTATATTATTGAATTTCTTTGGAACTGAAATATTAGAATTAATCTCGGTTAAGTTAAATCTAAGATCAATAAATTTATTATTTGCTAAATCTTCATCAATTTGTGATCTGTATAAATTTCCAATTTTGCTCCATAATTTGCTGGCCTCTAATAAGAATTGTTTTTTATTTCTTCCACAACCCAACGAAGCTATTGTCTCATAAATTATTGCTTTTTCCTCATCATTGTTGCTTTTTAAGAACGCTTCATCGTAATAATTTAGTGAATCACAAATCATTGTTGAGTTTTGATTTATTCTTCCAAGAACAAGCATTAAGTCTCCTTTTGCAAAATTAGATATGTTTTTGTTTAAGTTATCATTGAGTTCTTTTATTAAAAAATCCTTATTAAATCCAGTTGCCTTTAATGTAAATTCAAAGTCATAATTCTCTGCATTATAGTCTGCTTTTCTTAATATATGTTGTAGTTTATTCTCTATTTCTCCTTCGTAAATTATCTCTTCTATCTTATTATTTTCCAGAATTATTGTTGGTGCTGATGTTATATTATTTATATCGACTAATAATTTTACTAATGGCTCTTTTTCATAATCTTTATCAAAAGAAAGCACAAAAATGTTGTTTTCATATTTTCTTCCTAAATCTTCAAGTACAAATCCTTGTCTCTCACTTAATAAGTCGTCTATTTTATAAAAGAATAGTATTGGAATGTAATCATAATTACACTTCTTTCTTGCTTCATTTACTAAATAATAAAATTTAATTTGCAGTAAAAAATATTTTCTTTTCTGATAATCAAAGTCATCCTTTTTGAAAACACTAAATCCAGAATATGTTTTTAAGTCAACACCTACTTTTTTAATGTTTTCTTTTAATTGAATAATTCTTGAATTTATAATCTCACATTGATTTATTTTTTCTATTTCAGCAAATTCTTTTTCTAAAACGTATGCTTCATTATTTATTTCTTGTTCAGATATTGTTTTTTTGATTTCTTCTAGTCTAACAATATCAAATAAGTAGTTTGCCAGTATTCCTATTGTAAATATTAGAATTGTTAATAATAAGCTTGATAATATTATTTGTTTTGTATTCATATTATTTTAATAATTTCTCAATATCTTCATAAGAAGTCAATCCTTCTTTTTTTATATTAAATTTTATTATTAGTGTTGGAGTTATTTCTACATTGTAATGCTTTTCTAGAAATTCTAATTCTTCACTATAATTATACTCAATTGCAAATATTGTTGCATTGAAATTAGAAACTACTTTGTCTAATATTCTTCCTTGTTCTCCTGAGTCATTATCTTTTTGTTTAAAATAAAATAATATGACTGGGCCTTTTAGTTGACAATTTTTATTTAGTTTTGAATATGTTAGGAATGTTTTTATTTGCATTAAATGAAATTTTCTTTTTAATAAATTATAGTTGTCTTTTCCAAGATCATTTTCTGCAGTTTCTTTTCCAAGTATACCTCCGAGTTGCCATAGATCATCTGATAATGCATTTAATCTTAGATTAAATAGATTACAGCTTTGATTTGTATTTTCAATAAGTGATTGTTCTATAAGAAAGCTTTCTGTGTTTAATTCTGAATCTCTAATATATTTATTAACTATATTTATCTGTTTTGTACTTAATAAATTTCCAATGATTATTCCAAGCACAAATATGATTAATATTAATAAAGTTATAATTACTATGTGCTGCTTTTTTATCGCCATTTTCTTTTTATATTGGTAATTTCTTGTAGCAGTGCAGAGAACCAGTATAATCCATTTAAGTATGGAAATATTATAAGATAAAATCCTATTGTATGTAAGTGCCTAAATATATGTTCTTTAATTTGACGATGTGCAACATACATTATATAAGTTCCTAAGATTGTTGATAGTGTTATTGGTAAATAAAATTGTATATTGTAGCTCAGTATAAATTCTTTAATGTTTGGAATATCAAGCACGTGATTTATTAAATATCCTTTTATTTTTAATATTCTTATTGCATGCTCGGAAAATCTTGTAATTAATTCATAGCATATGTAAGTCATTATTAGTAATGAAAGCAATCTACTGACTATATTTATTGGTAATTGAAATACTCCAAATGCACCATATTTTGTTTTAAAAAACATGTCTTTATACTTCCAGTTATTGTATATAAATCCTCTAAACCATCTTATTCTTTGTCTCCATAAAACATTTAATGTTTTTGGAACTTTTGTCTTGCTTACTGCATTCCATTGCATTTTTACTTTATAATTATTATATCTTAGTCTCATTGCCACTTCTAAATCTTCTGTTAATCCTGAATCTTTTGAAAATCCACCAACACTTTGAAGTATTTTTTTATTAAATAAAGATAATGCTCCGTGTGTTATGCCTAATGTATTTATTACTGACATTAATCTTCTGCCGAGATTACACATTATATATTCTACTCTTTGAATCTTCTCAAGAATTGTTTTTGGGCTTTCTACCTTAACAACAGATATTACTGCAGCAATATTATCTTCATCAAATCCTTTAAGTATGTTTTTTATAATATCTTTGCTTACTGTTGTGTCTGCATCAAGACATCCAAATAGTTCTCCTTTTGCATTTCTTAGTGCAGTATTTATTGCTTCTGCCTTTCCTTTATTTTCTTGTTCAATTAATCTAATTTTAAATTGTTTATTTTTATTTATGAATTTATTTACTTTGTAAGATGTTTGATCTTTTGATCCATCATTAACAACAATAATTTCTAATTTTTCTTTTGGATAATTCATGTTAATTAATGATTTCAAAGTTTTCTCTATTGTTTGTTCTTCATTATATGCAGGTATTGCAATAGTTATTGTTTGCAGGGTTTTAGTTTTGATTTCTTCTGGTTTGTAGAAAAGTACATTTATCCAAATAAGCGTTATCCAAAGACCAACAAATGATAATAAAAATATTATATATTCTATCATTTTTTATACCTGACGATTATTGTACTATTTGACTTGTAGATGTTTTTAAATATTTCTGTATTTCTTATCATGAAATTAAGTCCTTCTTCATTACCGTCCCATACGAGCCCTTCTTTCATTTCTTTTGTAATTATGATATATCTTATTTCATACTTGTCTAGTAATTCTTTGATTCTATCAAGATTATATGAATAGAGTAACTCTTGATAATCATCATAAATGTTCTTTATGCCTTTTTTATTGAGGTTTGAATTTAGTAATGATTTTCTTTTTGCATAATATTCTATCCAGAATCCATTTGAGTAATGTGATAATATAACATCTTCTTTATTACTTATTGTCCCCAGCCATTTTAACATTTCTTTTGTTTCTTTATCTGGGCCAGTTCTTCCTAATTCAATAGCATAAGACAATGAGGAAAATAATAAACTGCAAAATAATAATATTAGTGTAGTTTTTTTTAATATATCTAGCTGCCATTTTGATTTTACAAAAAAGCTAAATCCAATGCCTGCAAAAATAGATAATACTATATTTGAATAAATTATTAGTTCTTTGTTAAATACTGAAAATATTGCTGTTAATATTAGCATTGAATAAAGAAGGTAATATTTTTTTTTATGGCTCCATAATAAGACTATCCCTAAAAATGATAATAATACATTGAAAATACTAAAGCCAAAACTCGATCCAAAATCCGATATAAATTCTTTTATATGATTTATTTCAACAAGTTCATTATATTGATAATCTAAATTTTTAACATTATAATAAATAGAAAACATAATAAAAATAATTGATAATAAATAGAAAAATTTACGATTATTAATCTCTTCTTTTAATGTGGCTTTTGCAACAATCGTAGTTATGATTATAAATATAAGATGTGTTATTCCAAATAAGGATATTATTAGTAATAAAATAGAATTTAATAGGTCTGAAAACAAACTATTTGGCCTTGAAAATAAGTAGATAAATAATAGATATAGAAATATTAATAATATCTTGTAATTTGGTAGATATATTAGACTAACAAATATTGGGCTTAATGTAAAACATAATAATATGTAGAATGTGTCTATTTCTCCAACATTAAAATCTTTTAATAATAAGTATAAAATGGTTATTGAAGATATTCCTAGTATAAAAGAGATTATTATGCTTATAACTTCTTTATTATTTTTAAATAATGTGTTTATTATTGTGCTGTATGGATTTGTTGATTCTTTAAGCAATAATTCATATGCTTGATCTCCTGCTATTATTGGTTTATCATTGCTGATTCTCAAGTAAAGCGGAATTAAGAATAATATGATTGTAATTAATATTATTTTGCTAAAATTATATTTCATATTCTTATCTCTTTTATTTTACAATAAGGGCTTTTCTTTTTTATATAGATCTCGATTTCTCCGAAGCTTACGCTATCAAAACATTTTCTTTCGTTTAAATAGTCTGGAGTTTTTATGTTAAAATTATTTTTGATTTTTGAAGTTAATAATAAATGTGTTATTTTATATTTGTCCATTAAATCAATTGCTTCTGTAAGTGATGTTGTTCTATATATTGTTTTTACATCTTCATATCTTTTATCAATATTTTTTATTAATGGAAAATTGCCATCGATGATATTTTTTCTTTTTGCAACTTGAGTTATTAAATGTCCTTCTTCGTTTGAAGCTAGAATGACTGAATTAACATCAGTATTATCTCTTATAAAGTTCATTGCATTTATTTCATCTTTACTTATTTCATTTATTTTAGCTTTGGCATTTATTATTGAGGGCATTACTAGAGTTATTGTTAAAATAAATATTATTGAGATAAATATAAAATTATTAAATCTTGATAGTTTTGTTCTTTCAATAAAGTCAAGAAGTATCTTGAGTCCTTTTGCAGATAATAAGGTGAGCATTATTCCAAATATTATTAGTCCTAACTTTAGCTCTATTAATTTAAACCATAGAGATATTGCAATTGTTATAACAAAACTAGTTAGTAAGTATATGTTTTTGTTTTTCTCTTTTAAAAAATATCTAAATACGATATAAATGCCAGCTATAAATTGTAGTATTCCTATTTGATAAATTGCTTCTATAACGCTTATTCTTATAAAATGTTCATTTATTATCTCTTTTGGAATATTTTGCCATATTATATTTATTCCATGAAATAAAAACATCTTTTTATATATTATAAATTGCGTCCATAAAATAAAGAATACTGAGAATAATATTAACTCTCTTTCATATTTTGTTTGTTCTATATCGTCAATAAATGTTGTTATTATGTAAATCAAAATTCCAATCAATAATAGGGATATTAATGGATGTGTTAATGATGCAATTATTATTGTGATTAAATATATTGTTATTTGTTTTTTCTCTTTAATATTTATTAATGCATTGATTATTATTAGTATTAATGGAATTAACAGTGATAATGGATTTAGTTGATTTATTGTCTCTTTATACATTATTGGAATAAATCCGGAAAAGAATCCTGTTATTAATGCAATATGATTATCTCCTGTTATTTTCTTTGTTATTAAATAGAACAAAAACACGCAAATTGAAATTAAAACACTGGGAATTATTTTTATTGTTAAATCAAGCGGAATAAATATACTAATGCCTGCAATTATGTAATGAAATAATGGAGCAAAAACATATTCTCTGCCAGAATAAGATAATTGGTCATTAAATAATGGCTTTCCAGTATCTATTATGTTTTCTATTTGTCTTAGATGAAAGTAAGAATCATCAGAACTTAAATTATCTGTTTGAAATGAAAAGTAAAGTCTTGAAAATAGTACAATAATAAATGCAAGTGCTAATAAAACATTCTTGTTCATTAGTTAATATTATCAAATTAAGTCTATTTAAACTTAACTTATAATTAGGCTTTGTAGAAATAGTCTTTGCTGCCTCTTTATGAGCTTTATTTTTTTAAGATATTTGGCTGACAAGAGGGTTGTCTCATCCGGAGAATGTCAGCTATTGATCAACTCAGACAAATGCGAATTGGCAGCAAAGTTGAACGAATGTGAGATTTTCTACAGAGCCTTATAATTGTAATTAAAAATGTTTTTAAACTAGAGAATTATTGTATTATTATGATTTCAAAAAAGATATCTAGTGGTGCAGATGTTGTTGATAATTTATTAGATGGCGGTTATGAATGTGATGCTATAACTACAATTTACGGTCCAGCTGGTGTGGGAAAGACAAATCTTGCAATATTGGCTGCAGTTAAAGTTGCAGAGTCCGGAAAAAAAGTTATTTACATTGATACAGAGGGAGGATTTTCAATAACTCGTTTAAAACAGATTATCACAAATCCAAAAAAAACACTTGGAAATATTATATTTCTCAAGCCAACTAATTTTGAAGAGCAAAAAAAGTGCTTTGAAAAATTAAAAAATCTTGTAAATAAAAACATCGGACTTATTATTGTTGATACTATATCAATGCTTTATAGGTTTGAAAGAAAATCTGGAGAAGCTGGCTTTGATTTCAGTCATGATCTTGCAATGCAGGTTTCTTATTTGAGTGAGATAACTAGAAGAAAAAACATTCCTGTGCTAATAAATAATCAAGTATATACTAGTTTTGATGATAATAGTATTAAAATGATTGGCGGAGAAATCTTAAAATACGGAAGTAAATGTTTATTAGAAATTCAACCCTTAAACAATAATAAAAGAAAGATATTAATAAGAAAACATCGTTCTATTGCAGGAGAAAAGCAAGTAATATTTGAAATAATAAATGAAGGCATTAGAGAAGTTAGATGAGCAATATTTCTGTTATTATAAATAATAAATAAAGTGTTACTAGTATTGAGCCTTCCTTCCAATTTATTGTTTTTCTGCTAATAAAGTAAAATAATAGTGTTATGCATAATACGAGAAATATCATTGAATTAATTAGGCCAGATAATTCGAGTTTTATTGGCTTTATTATTGCTATTATTCCAAAGAATAGTATTATTTCGATCATTATAGAACCAATTATTTCTCCAATGCCAATCTCTTGTTTTTTCTTAAATATTGATTTTAATCCAACTGCCAAGTCTGGCAAGGCTCCACCTATTCCGACCACTATTATTGCAACAAAAAATGATGGTAGTTTAAAATATGCTGCAATATTGCTTGCGCCCAGAACTAAGTATCTTCCGGCTAAAAGTAATGCCATTAAGCTTAGTATAAATATCAATACATCTTTGTATATGTTTTCTACTTTTATACTTTCTTTTATTTTTCCAAACATGCCTTCGTTTTTCCAGATAATAAATAAATATGCCAAGAATGCAGTTATTAATAAAACGCCATCTACTCTATTTAACTCACTATCTATTAAAAGTAGAAATGGTAGCAACAGTATTAACCACAAGAATAATTTTGACTTATCTATTATTTTTATATCTAAATTTATTTTTTTACCAACAATTGAAAATATTCCAATAAGCAGTGCAGCATGAGTCATATTACTGCCGATTATGGATCCAAAGAATATTCCTGGATCATTAGTTAATACTCCGATTAATGATGCTATTATTTCAGGCATTGATGCAGCCATAGAGATAATAACCAAGCCAATAATGTAATTGCTTAATCCTAATTTTTTTGCATAGCTTGATATTGCATCAACCATATAATCTGCGCTTTTAAAAAGAATAAATAGTCCTAATATTATTATTGATAAGTTTGCTAAAAGTTCTATCAATCAAATCACCTTTTTATAGTATTGTATTACTATATAATATTAAAATGTTTCTTAACTTGAATTATAAAAAGACAAAAGTTTTAACTTAAATTGTTTGTCTTTTTAAACATTGAAAACTACTTTTGAATAATTAGACATTAAAGCAGTTTTCAACTGTGATCAAGAACTATTTAATTATTATTTTATTAGATAGTTCTTGACATTTAGAAAACAACACTTTTAAATAATAATTAATGTTGTTTTCTAAAATATAAGTATTTTTAAAACTAGAAGTGGTTTCTTTACTTTATGTACAGGTATGTTGATGGGGTGTATGGAACAATAGATATTCCTCAGCTTGTTAATGATCTGGTTGATACAGAGGAATTGCAAAGATTAGATGATGTAATGCAGACAGCAATGGCTAGGTATGTTTATAGAAGTGCAAAGACATCAAGAATGGAGCATTGTATTGGTGCTTTTTATATTGCTAGTAGAGTTTCAAAACAGTTAAAGCTTGATGAAACAGAAACAAAGATATTGCAAGCAGGTGCTTTATTGCACGATCTAGGTCATCCTCCTTTATCTCATGCTTTAGAGCCTTTGTTAAAATCAATTACTGGGTTATCTCATGAAGAATTATCTTATGATTACATAATCGGCAAAAGGTTTATTAGCGAGTCAAGGATTTCAAGAATATTAGAACAAGATCATTCTTTAAATAAGGAAAAAATAGCTCAATTGATTTTCAAGCCAAAAGAATCAAATGACTTGATTGGAAGACATGTTTATCTTAAGCAATTGATTTCTGGAATTATTGATGTTGACAGGCTTGATTATTTAAGGCGAGATGCTCAACAGTGTAAGGTTCCATTGACAATAGATCAAGATAGGCTTATTGGCGCAATGAGCATTCAAGAGGTTGATGGTTTATTGCAGCTTTGTTTTAATAAAAAGG